>SDBU01000622.1_pt1 | contig 49850 bp, 67 predicted proteins | sample 2277071 | NCBI WGS metagenome assembly SDBU01 (sample SAMN10397929, study PRJNA504765) | marine sediment metagenome | isolation source: marine sediment core GS08_GC12, 126 cmbsf | place: Arctic Ocean: Gakkel Ridge, Loki's castle | collected 2008
AAGAGGATTACGCTTACAGCAGCAACGGCAGGCAACTTCACCGTAGCACAGAACGCACATATGAGGCTCCAGACTGCTGAGGACTATGGCTGGACTGAGGTAGTGGAGATAGCCTCAGTACAGGCTGGTGTGAGTATAACGGTTGATTCAGCCCTGAAACATACCTACAGTGATGATGGATACGCACAGCGGCTAATCAAGTCCGTAGCTGATATGGTTTTGACGGGTGGTACGGGTGGAGACGGAGTTCGGATTTTGGCTCTTCCTGATCGGCCCACATTTGAAGACCGCAATAGTTCGAGTTCAAGTTCAAGTAGCCACTCGTACTCTAGCAGTTCAGAGAGTTCAAGTAGCAGTTCATCGAGTAGCAGTTCGTCAAGTAGCAGTTCGATGAGTAGTAGCTCATCAAGCAGCTAAGAGGTAATCATGCCACAGGTTGATGACTATACGGCGATAAAGGAGTGGGATTTGGCTGCTGCCGTGTTGCAGGATCTAGTTAAGTCTGTGGCGTTTGCTGAAACTGACGATTTTACTAGTGTGATTCTGCGAACGGGTGATGTAGAGGTTGCAGGAGAGCATGTTCTTGAAAATATTGAGGATATGGAGCAGCAGCTTCAGAACGAATATGTTCCGGTAATAGATAATGCCTACTTTCGCGATCTCAATAGTATGTTTAATGGCTTTCAGATGTGGTACGTTACTGGCATTAATGGTACGTTTTTGGGTGTGCCTGCTGCGATAGCGGATAGACATTACCGAATTGGCTACAACCTTAAAAACGCTTGGGCAGCTACGCGGGGAGGCACCATCAGTAATGCTTATTTGTGTTTAACCGAAAATATAGAATTGGCGCTGGCATTTCGTGGCAATGCACCAACGTATCCGAATGTGCTGCCAGGTGATGTTACTTATGCGCCGTTGGTTGTTGAAGTTATTGGTGGTGCAATTGGTGCCGTAAACCTCACAGTGGCATTTGTTGCAACTTATTCTAATGACACAACGGCTACTGAGACCACACTTGTTACTGCGTTAGCAGCGGAGGGCACTTGGTGGCTTGGCACACGTCAGCGAGTAGGTAGTCAGCCGATCACAGGCGATGGCTGTAATACTGGCGATACTGTCATTTCCATGACAACTACAACGGGCATGGTTGCTGGTCAGAAAGTGTTGGTGCGTGACGCAACTTGGCCGGTTAGTCTGACGAGTGATTGTCCTGCTGTAGCAACGTTTACTTGTGAGGGTACATTGCCATTCCAAGCAGGTGATATGGTAACGCTGCATGATGATAACACTGCTGATGAGAGTGTGACAATTCTCTGGGTTAATCACGAGACGAAGACAATTATACTCGCAGCGGCTCCAGCAGGTACTTTTACTGTAGCACAGAACGCGCATATGCGACTTCGGACTGCTGAGGACTACGGCTGGACTGAGGTGGTGGAGATAGCCTCAGTGCAAGCTGGTGTGAGTATAACGGTTGATTCAGCCCTGAAACATACTTATAGTAGTGACGGATATGCACAGCGGCTAATCAAGTCCGTGGCTAGTGTGGTTTTGACAAATGGCACAGGTGGAGACGGAGTTCGGATTTTGGCTCTTCCTGATCGGCCCACATTTGAAGACCGCAATAGTTCTAGTTCAAGTTCAAGTAGCTATTCATATAGTAGTTCTAGTAGCGAGAGTAGCTCGTCTTCATCTAGCAGTAGTAGTTCATCGAGTAGTAGTAGCTCATCTAGTTCTAGCAGCAGTTCGAGTAGATCAAGCAGCAGTTCAGAAAGTTCCAGCAGTAGCTCATCGAGTTCGAGTAGTTCCAGTAGCAGTTCTGAGAGTTCCAGCAGCGGTTCTGAGAGTTCCAGCAGCAGTTCGTCAAGTTCTAGCAGTAGTTCATCGAGCAGTAGTTCTGAGAGTTCTAGCAGCAGTTCGTCAAGTAGTAGCTCATCATCCAGCAGTAGCAGTTTCAGTAGTAGCTCATCGAGCAGCAGTTCTGAGAGTTCGAGTAGTAGCAGTGAAAGTAGTAGCAGTTCATCGAGTAGTAGCACAGGTGCATAACAGGAGGTGGCTTTAAGATGGCCAGATATACTGGCGACGACAGTTGTTTCCAAGCAAGAGCGGGTGAGGCGATAGCTACTTGTGATGCAGTTTCTATTTCAGCGCCTAACGGGTTAGCGAGACGTGCTTGTGCTGGTGCTGGTATTGAGGAATTGGGCTGTATTGGCTTTGCGGAGACAGCCGCAGCCATAGGTCAAGTAGTCGAAATCAAGTTCATTGGAAAAATAATGCGTACTGGTGTTGTTCTTTTTCCAGGGGCACCTGTGTACCTCGGGAACTTACCTGGCACAATATCAGCGGTGCCTGGAAATACAGTGCAGATCGTGGGTATTGCTGTACCTGAGCTTGAGATGGCGAACTTTGCAGGTCTCTCACCTTGTTACAAGTTCACGATCTGTCTTGATCAGATTGCCAGCGATACGCAACAGAGTAGTAGTAGCTCCAGTTCATCTTCAAGTAGTAGTTCGGAGAGTTCGAGTAGTTCGAGCAGCAGTTCTGAGAGTTCGAGTAGTAGCTCAGAAAGCTCAAGCAGCAGTTCGGTGAGCAGCAGTTCGTCAAGTAGCAGTTCAGAGAGTTCAAGCAGCAGTTCAAGTAGCAGCAGTTCTGAGAGTTCGAGTAGCAGTTCGGTGAGCAGCAGTTCGTCGAGCAGCAGTTCTGAGAGTTCGAGTAGCTCAAGCTCAAGCACAACACAGTAAAGGAATAGCTACAGGAGGTGACTTTAGATGTTAATACCACACAAGGGGTGTATTCTGGGATTTGGCCTCCAGGCGGCTAAAGATGCTCCTGCGGTTAGTGCGTTTCGCTTTCCTATCCATGAGGCCGAGGATTTGAATTACCAGAAGAACTATTCGTTCTTTCAGTATAGTGATGGCAACTATAATCAAGTCCATTATTTCTCGGAAGGAGAGTGGATTGAAGGCACAATAACCATGCCTTTGATTCCTGGGTTTACTGCTGGCAATATTGGCACTTGGATTTGGGATCGAACGGGTACTTACAATCAAGGCTATTGGGCGACTATTTATCGGCATACTGGCCACAAAATAGAGCGTTATGTAAACTGCAAAGTAGCTTCTGGGAGTATTGCTTTTGATTATGGTGCTCTTTCCACAGTGCGTCTAAATGTTGTAGGAATTGAGGAGCCTGAGGTAACAGGTGCCTTTGGAGGTACTCGCTATACAGCACAACCTTATCTTTATCAGGAAGCGGGTATTAGTTTGGCAACTGGTGGCGGTGCGCTTGCGGCTGAAATCTGGACGCGGAATCACACTCTAGAGTTTGATAATATGCAGGAAGCTCCTGCGGATATGGGTGTGCTTGATGGTGATGTTACCCCACCCGAACTTCCCAATAACGCAAAGGCTCAGTGGACAGGTAGCCTTGATCGCTTCTTTGCTGACACGAGTATCTATGATGATTTTGTTGCTGGCACCGAGGGCGATTACAGACTTATATTCCAGCGGGCAGGTGTAGCAACTTGCACACTTCGTTTTCCGCGTATTGTGTGGACTGAAGCTCCACTGAATATTCCTAACAGCGGAGTGTTGAAACAGGAGGGTATCAACTTTCGAGCGTTAGGTTCTACTGATGGTTTGGTAGATACCTTCACGCTAAACGAGACCATCCCGTAAAGAATAATAAGGTTCAAATGATTACTGAAATACGAACGACACAAATGAGAACAACAGCGGCATTGATGGCTCACGATTTCCCTTTGGCGGGTGCGGAAGAAACAAAACGGGCAGGAATAATTGAGTTTGTTGTCTTTGTTGGAGAAGATCGTCAAGCTGATGCTCAAGAGATTATGCAGCTATGTGGCGACGGCTTCAACATTGATGATAGCTTACAAGTCTCCTTAGGGAAATATGAGCGTTCGCTGCAACGACTTCGCAAACTAATAGACGTATTCAAGGAGGAAGTACAAAATGGCCAAGGAAAACAACAACACAGAAGAACAGCAAGAAGAGCAGTCTGAACCTAAGTTGGATATATCTCCTGACTATCTGATAGTCATGGAGCGTCGGCCCCAGACGCTCTACCCCGTTGCTTCCGATAGGTCCATCTTCATTACTGCTGAACATCCTGGTATGGCCGAAGATGATATTACTGCGGCTATGATGCCCCTGTCTTTTCAAACAGCAGGAAAAGCACAGAGGCGAGGGCGGACTCAGCCTCAAGAGGAACAAATGGAGACGATGACAGTGCAGGGTTCTATAGGGACAGCCCGTGCCTTTGTTGAGAAATGTCGTCACCAGATAATAGATTTTCGTCTTCCTATTCGGGAGACAGTTGATGGGGATACGGTTATCCGCAAGTATGATTCAAAGAATCGTGGTGATAATCGTTCTAATCGGGAGGTTTATGAGAGTATACTTGGGATGGTAGAACCTATTGCGAGTCTGGAGGGACGAAGTTTTTGGGATGTCGTTGAGGGGTTTTTGGATTTAGTGGCTGGTCGGGAAACTGATGTAGCTGAGGACTTTGACGACTTAAAAAAAGAGCTGCCTCAGTTGGTGAGCGATTCGTAGGGACTGGGGATTTTGATGCTTGGTATGGCATTAAAGCTGAAGCGCAAGCGATAGCTGATGCAGAGATGCGCGAGCGGCACCTGGATGATGATCCAACTGAGCAGATAACCTTAATTCTTGGTAAATCTACACCAGAAGAACAGGAATTAGCGCAGCAGCGTATTCAGGAACGTGATCAGGAACTTCTGGGAATAATTGACGAAAAGATGCAAATTGCTGGTACGCCTCGCGAGCGGCAGTTTGTTAAAAACTTAGAGAGACTCTGGCGGCAAGCTATTTGGATAACGATGATAAATCAATTTCCTGATGGTAAGCCGCTTTTGTCACAACTAGTACATGATGTAGAGGTCTGGGAGATTTTTGTCGGTGCTATAAATCAGCGAATGGCGGGAGGCGAGGGCGAAGACCCATCATTGAGCAACGAGGAGTTTTATGCCACAGCGCAGGACGGAAGTAGTAATAGTAATCAAGCCTAAGATTGATTGGTCTGAGGTAGAAGGCCGCGAAATCACGGTGCCTATTCGTCCAGCACCAGAAGCTGGTCGTAGACCTGCGGCTGGCCGCGATGGAGCACGTGATCCCTTGACTATGCTTTTGGGTGGTGCAATGGCGGCTCGGGTAGGTGCTGGTATTAGAGCAGTTGGAACAGCTATTAAAGCATTGGGGCCGTATGCGTTGTATGTTGCTGCTGCTGTTGCTGCTATTGCTGTAGCTATCGGGGGTATGGTTGCGCAAGGCTGGCTTGCAGTAAAGGTATTACAACAAGTTGGAAAAGTTGGACAGGCAGGGCTGCGGCTGCTTTGGGAAGGCGTGAAAAAGGCAGGAGAGGGTTTTGTCTGGCTAGCACAGACGGCTATTCAGTTAAGCATAGATGCTCTTCAGCGTTTTATGGGATGGGTTGAGAAGATTGGTTCTGTTGTGGCACGAAATTTTAGTCGGTTTATGCGTAATGCTGTTACTATGGCCGCTGATTTTGAACAGAATATCCGCAATGCTGTTACCGTGATGGGTCAATTTGGTGAACAGGGCGACATAATGTTTGCGAAATTGGCGAAGGGGATGCGGGATATTACCTTGCATTCGCGGAAAATGGCTTCCGAGGCGGGAGCCGCAGCCTATGAAGTTGCTTCGGCGGGTTTTGGTCGGCTTGTTGATGTCATAGATATGGTTCGTGGATCTATCGTATTGGCTGAGGCGACGCTTTCTGATGTAGTTATAACAGCGCGGACAATGGTTGCTACTATGAATCAGTACAGCCTCGCAGCAAATCAAGCTACGCGGGTAGCTAATCTCTTCGTAGCGGCTATCACCAAATCTCCTGCAACGCTTATAAAACTAACTCAATCTCTTGAGTATGCTGGGCCGATAGCTCATTCCTTTGGCATTAGTTTGGAGGAGACAGTTGCTGCACTAATGGGTTTCTATCGGCAGGGACGGACTGGCTCTCGTGCAGGTACTGAATTCCGCATAATGTTAGCGTCTTTGGCGAAGCAAACAGATAAAGCTACTTCTGTACTGAAGGAACTAGGCCTCGATATTACAAAACTTAGTCCTGCTCGTGTGGGCATTATCGGTATTGTGAAGGCTTTTGAGCAACTTCGGCAGAAGGTGGGGCAGATCAAAACTGTTGAAGCGATTTACCGTGCATTTCCTGTGCGGGCTGCTAGTGCTATGGTAGCACTGCTGGGCGAAGGTTCAGCTCAGCTATCTAAGATGCAGCGGGAGATAACAAATACTAACCTTGCTTTTAAAATCCAGCAGGATCAGTTGAAGACACTGGCAGGTCAATGGGATATTCTGCGATCAAAGTGGGAAGAGATTTATCTGAGGCTGAGTGCATACTTTATTCCTGCATTAACACGCCTTGTTGTTGTAGTGCAGGATATGGTGAAGGCGTTATGGGAAAGTGGAGCAGTTGATACATTCGGTCGAGCCTTGGCTTATGTTACTGATGTTGCTGCTGATCTAGTTCGTCAGTATGGGCCGGAGTTAGTAGGTTTTCTTAACGAGCTAGTGATCTCTTTCGGGAAGTTGTTGCCTGTTGCGGTTGGGGCATTTGTAGCAGTTCTGAGATATTTGGAGCAGCCGATAAAGGACTTCTTAACAAACCTGCCAGACATAGCGCAGCAGATTGTGGAGAAAGTTATTCCTGCTCTAGTCAAATTGGCAACCAGTGTTCTTCCAAAGTTATTGGATTTTGCAGAGTTGGTTTTGCCTAAGCTCATAGAACTATTCACAAAGTTTGGAGAGACACTTGCTGATCTAGTTATTAAGCACGGTGATGCTGCCATCAGATGGTTTAAATTGCTATTAACTACGGGAAGCAGATTGCTTGATTTTCTTGACAGACTTGCAGGATCACAATTAGTCGAAGATTTTGCCGAGTCGTTTCTTTACTGGGGGCAGGTTATAGCGCAACTTGCTACTAGTAGTATGCCTCTACTGGAGTATGCTGCTTATGCTTTAGTTGGTGCTTTGAATCAGCTTGCTGCTATCGCACTGCCGATATTGCTAAAAGGTCTGGAGCTTGTACGCCCGTTGCTTGTTGCCTTCGCGACTTCTGTGCTTCCCGCTATCGTCAGTTTGCTGAGAAGGTTTGGTGCTTTGGCAATTACGCTAATGCCTGTTGTGGCAAACATTATCCTGAAAGCGATGACTATTGGTGTTGTTGCATTGCAAACTTTTGGCAAAATGCTGGTGAGTCTCGGGCCGCTTATCTTCCAAGCTGCTGAATGGCTTGATAAGAACTTTTATCGGGCTGTGGCTGTTACAATGGACATAGTTGCTGAACTTGCAGGAACACTTAGCGTACTTCTTCCTCAGGCACTTGTTATTCTTGGGTTAGCTGTTGCTCCTATTATTCCAGCTCTTTGGGCACTTGCGATCGTGTTTGCTGTAATTCAATTTACTGGTTGGGTAATAGTACGAACAATCTGGCTCATTGTCGAGGGACTCAAGGCATTAGGTCTTATCAAGACTACTGGTTTTGAGTTATTGCTAGAGCAGTGGGCTGGAGGTCTTGAGGATTCTTTGAAAATGACGTGGCGATTTATACGAGGAATAGGCTATGATTTGCCTGCTGCGGTCGGAGCAGGTACACAAGCAGCTTCAATAGGTTTAGACAAAATGAAAGATGCTGCCGAAGGTGCCGCTGATGCTGCGCGAGAGGCACAACGACAGCAAGAGGCAATGGGGCGCAGCGGCTATGGCGGTTATGGTGGCGGTTACGGGACACCAGCAGCAGGCGGCGGCTATTTTGGGCCACAGCTTGCGCCAGCGGGCTACGCGGGTGCAGGGAGAAACTATCAGACAGTAGTTGGGCCAATCTATGTAAATGACATAAACCAAGTTGGGCGTGTTGCTCAGAGTGTGGTGGATAATACGGCGCAGAGAAACGATACTGCATTACGACTCGGTGCAACAATCTTAATACCTGGTGCGGCATCTACTATTGCGGCGTATCGATACCTCAGGAGATGAGGGCGATATTTGATCGGCAGTACCGCGTAATAAAGCAGCAGGAGGAGCAGGCGGGGCGGCTGCGAGCGGGGGGAAGGTATTAGCAGAGAAGGTTAAATAACTGTGACTCTGGGTAAACTATGACAGCGTATAATCTCAGAAGTCACGGAGGCAAGTAAAATGAAAAAGAAAGTTATGATAGTAGTGGCCGCACTGGTACTGGCTTGTGTAGCAACTTGGCTGGTACTGGCAAATTATGGGCCAGACCCTGGCAGTGGAGAGCTTATAAGCATCACGCTGCAAGCTCCTGCGGGCGCTGTGTTGTTCTATGATCACAAGCAGAATCATCTCTGGGGAACACAGTGGCGGTACTGGAAGGAGTGGGCAGCAGTTATGCCCAGCCAGTCGGTACAGGTTGACGTGCCGCTGCGGTACTCCTATGAGAGAAAAGGTCAAAGGATTAACTATGGTAGACTTGGTTTTGGGTTTTATACAGTCAATCATCCTCATGTGTATGTAACTTCGATAGTGTATACACGACTAGGCGAACCTGATAAAGTATATCTGTTAATGCCACGTTGGGCAGGATGTGGGTTTCTGTTAATCAGAGAAACGGATGCAGAGATGATTGTAACTATGAACACACAAGATAAGGTTGAATAAGAGGCAGTGTGCTAGATGGCTATTATCTATCAGGCGATACTAGGCGGAGAACTCTACATTTCTCATACAAGACAGGCTCCTTTTCTGGGACCGGAGGGGGCGTTAGGTTACATATACTTTGAATGCAAGTTGAAGGCAGCGAATCAACTAATAACTTGGGAAAAAACTATTTCGTACTGGGCATATTTTTATCACAAAAATCTTTTTGGTCCCTCTCGTACAGAGGCGCATGCTGCGGAGCTTGCAGATATAGATGGAGATGCTGGTTTTTCCTGGGATGGAGGTGCAGAAGCACCTGGCTCTGCAACGTTTAATTCTTCCGTCACGATCACAATCGAACAGCTTGGAGCAGACATTAAGGTTACAATAACTAGTGGCAATGATAGTGTTTCTCATACTTATGCAGGGGTGAGTATTCCATATATTCGAGAAGAAACTGCTAAGTTCTATGCTCAATCTCTATGGAAGGTTAATGCTGGTCCTGCTTACACAGAGGTAAGATCAGCATCTAATCCGTCACGGACATTTCCAACTGGTAGGACAAGTGACCCTAATTGGTCTGATTGGTACAGTTTAGTAACAGATGATGGGTCAGGCAGATTTACACTGGCTTACAATGCGGTTGGTTCTATTCTCTGGGGTGGCGGAGCATATCCTAGTCCATTTGCGGCACTCGCACATATAACTGGGACGGTGACTTATCCTGAACTAATTGTCCAGGCAAGTCCACCTCCAGTAGTAAATATTGAATTTAGTCCTACTCCAGATGAGAAGGTATCCCCCTCGTCTGAAGACACTGAGTTTTTTCTTGTGTATGTGCCGGGAACTACTGTTACTGTAACTGCTCCAACTACAAATCCTCCTGGTTATCGCTGGCTTTATTGGGATTTCGGCGGAGGGGACGAGCGCAGCAACAAGACACAAGCATTCCTGCTTGACGCAGACGGTACAATAATCGCCACCTATGAGGAAGGTGGCTTTCCTGTTTTGGGCATAACCCGACATTTTTCAGGAGGAATTTTAGTCACAGATAGCGGCTTAACCGCTGGACCAGACGCAGGCCAGCACAAAATCCAGCGTGGTGCTTGGTCGGGGCGCTTCGCCGTCCCCGATTCCGCAGACACTCTTTGGCTTAATCCGTGGAGCATCAAATCTCGCACGGAACTCATCGAAGGCAAAGGCAACGTCCAGACGCGCTTTGCTGAATCCCTTGACGGCGATTGGCAAGCCGCACAGGAGCTTGATGCTGATTATTCCTGTCCATACGGCATAGAGACCCTGGGAATGTTGTACATCTCAGCATACAAAGATGGCAAACAATACCTACTGCGACGACAACGGCATGGTGCACACACGGCGATGGAGGCCGCTCTGGAAATAGCCGATAGCGACGAAGTAGCCGCTTCGCTTGCCTTTTTCCCGCTGACTTGGGCTTTAGCTTGTGCTGTGCAGTACAATGACGAGACAAAACTCTATCTCAGCCGCGATCATGGTCAATCATGGTCCTTGAAGCACACGGTCGCTGACCTGCTCTATCCGTCGTTGTTTTGTGACGGTAGGTTGTTGTGGTTAGTTGGGTTTGTTGAAGGGATTTACGGAGGTGCCTCTGGTCGTGTCTCTGTAGCCGCCTACGACGCGAAAAGGGTTGACCTTGAGGAACACCTCACCTTAAGTGTGATTGGCCCCTCAGATGAGGGGAGAAGCGCGATTATCCGTGAGAAAAATCTTTGGTTGCTGAGGGTATTAGCGCCGAGAATTAGTGACTGGGGGGATGGCGAGGCCGAACCGAGCATAGTTGAGTACGTTTCTGACGATGTTGGGGAAAATTGGAGCCGAGCGGGAGTTCACGCATTATGAGCATTGAATACAGAAAACCTATAGGGCGACTCAGCCTCGCTGAGGATCAGCGCCGTCGCTATGAGATCAAAAAAGGCGATGGTGGCTGGTTTATGTATGATGCTCTGATTGATGTTGAGAAGAACAAGGAGGTTCTTTTCTCTTTCATTGAGGGTGGAACTTATCTTGAGTTTGGCAATGCTTGGGTTACTGAGGCCGTTAGGATAGATCGCAAGTACCTCAAGGGGCTAATTCTGCGGCCTATTCTGCCAGATATTACGGCTGCTGAGATGGAGGAAGACTACAACTTTTCTCCCGACTCAGAGAACTGGGATTTGATGGTGGGAGAAGATGGTGTGACTGTGGATATGATACAGAAGTTGTCGGTGGATGGAAGTGATGATCCACAGGTATCTTATGTTCGCTATGATGGACACGAGTTGGGAGCGGGTGCTTATGTAGGAGCTTGCCCAAATGTGTTTTTCTTTGCGGGCGTCAAACGGCAAGCTCTTTCAGAAGAGGAAGTGGAGGAACTAAGAACAACAGGTTACTCAGATGCAGAGTGGACTAATATAATCTGGGGTAACAACAGTTGGTGTTTACATATTCCGTTGGTAGGACGCCCTCAGCTCTACGAAAATCTTGCTACTGCTCCCAGGCCGCCTCATTATTCAGCGATATGGCCATCAGGTAACGGCAGAGTGCTTGATGAATGGGTTCCTCGACAGTGGACTGAGGGGGAATTGTCTAATGTTGATGTAGAGCGTACGGCTGGGGACGGATACGCTTATAAGATCGGTGTTATTGGTAATGCGATAGCTGTAACTGAGAGCGATTTTGAGGACAGTTTTGCTTATTATGTAGTGAGCAATAGGCTACAGCCAATTGTTCCTGTAGGGCCGATAACTATACATAATTGGCCTGGGCAGGCTGTGCTTCGCTTGTCACCTTTATCTTTCCGTAATGCGACAATTTACCGCTTTCCATTCTATGTAGAGACGGTTAGAGAAAGTGATGTACGCTATCGGGTTTTTGGTCAGCCAAAGACAGATTTGATTGGCCCAATGCACCCTACTGGGGTAGGCATCGGTGCAGATATTGTTTTTAGGCAAGTGCCTGATTATCCTGCTTATATGGATTATCAGGTTGAGATTTTACGCGGTGAATATCCTGCTACGCTTAGAGATGGTGATCTGCGCACCTATACTACTCCATTTCTCGAAGCGGTAACTGTTTGGCAGCATCCCCAGATTACGGATAATGGCGAGCCAGTTTTTACCGACATAGATCTTTCTTATGAACTTTCGCTTTCCTCAGAACTTGGTACGAGTACAGCACAGACCTATAACATTGTAGTAGATAACCGATTAGCGTTGGATGAGGAAGCGGTGGAGGCAGAGGAGACACCTACTGCTGATCTGAAGCCTGGTCGTGTAGTTAAGGCGGTAGCTGGTTGGAGTTATACTGGCGGCACTGAGATTACTACCGATTTGGGACATTACCAAATTGTTGTGCCACGCCGTGATGCTACGCTGGGCAGTTTTGATCTAACTGATATTCTGGGGATGTTGGCATTGTCCGAGTGGGATAGGGGCCGCTTATGCTTTGTGAGGTGGAATCCTGCTGAGGCAATTGAGTTTATGTTAAATCTATATGGTATTGGCTCCGACTGGTATGATATAGAGGATTTAGGACTATCTCTTTATGGAGGTCAAGACTCCAGCAATCCTTTATGGACGTGGAAAGCAGGGACATCTGTTGTTCAGATATTAACGGATTTGGCGGAGAAGGGTGGACGCGATGCTGCTATTTGGTACGACGGCAGTGATAATAAAATAAAGACGGGCTGCAAATACTGTCGCACAAAGCGATCAGCTTTTGACTGGTATTCTCATCAAGATAATGGATGGAATTCAACAGGTTGTCGAGCAGCAGATATTGTGCGAGTTCAAGGGAGAACAGGTCGTACAGATGGAATTGATTATACTATTATTGCAGGGCAAGCAGATGCTTCTAATAAAGCCAGCTTGAACTTTTCGGAGGATTTGGTTGGTGAGATTCAGCTTTTGCGTCGTAGCCAGTATGCCAATCGGATTACAGTTGTAGGTCAAGCTGTGGATGGACGACCTTTGAGTGCATACTGGAGAGATGATGATGCGTTGTATGAGCAGCCTGATGGGAGTTTGGGAGACAAGTATATCGGCTTTCCTGTGAGTCGCGTAATAACAGATCATAACCTACAGACACAGGATACAGTAAATGCTCGACTGGTTGAGCTTGCTCAGGAATTAGGTGCTTGGCCTTTTACTGTTCAGCTTACAATCCCGATGCACACCTCAATAAAGCCAGGCTATGTTATAAAAATTGAGGGTGGCAAGGCACTAGAAGCCAATGGCGAAATATTCAGAATCCAAAATATGCAACATGATGTGCGTAGCGGCAGAAGCGAACTGTTGGCACGACATATGGTGACTGCTGGAGATATTTACACTGGGTCAAGTAGTAGTAGTTCAAGTGCATAACCATGAGACGATATCCTGGCGAAGCTGACTTAAATCCAGAAGCAGCCGCTGGTGGGGAAACCCCAGAAATCCAACTGGGGGATTTATTTCCTTGGTGGGTTTGGGCAAATCCTCGACCTGACAGCTATGATCGTGATGATAACTTGATTTATGGTGGTGAAATACCTGTCGCGGCTGTTTGGCTTGTCTGGTACGAGGGTGATGTGCAACCTGACTTGGATATTCCTGCTTGGACTGAATTTTTGTTAGGCGCTATCACGCATGGGCCAACTGCGGGCATCTTTATAATAATTGATAACATAGGCCCAACAGGATATTTGTTTTATGAGATAGCAGCAGAAATGGCAACGCTGGACAATTATGTGGGAACAGTTATTGAAAGCCGGATACGGATCATTGATAGTACGGGGCATGAGGGGCAAGGGACAGCACTGTGCATTTTTGACGGAACTTACCGATTCATTGCTTGGATACGTGAGGATGGTGTGAACATAGATGGACAAGTGAATGTAGCGATTGACATGACTCAGTGGCGACAGGTGAGATTTGAAGCGCAAGGCGTTGAAGCAAAACTCTATGTGGATGGCGAGTTGCAGCAGACAGGAAATTATGTAGGGGCTACTGCTGTACGTAAAGTTAGTTTTGGGACTTATGCAGACTTTTCATAAGGGAATAACTAATGGCTAGTTATGCTGTTATTAACGCCGGTGATGCTACCTATAATGGCGTTTATGACGAAAGTGGCGTCTTTAACACCAAGCCTGCTTATGTGACAGATCAGGGTGGAGCAAATGAGCGTTGGTTGTATTATAGTTCAACAGGAGCAATTCAGAGGAGTTGGGTGCTTCATTCGAGCAAGATAAACCACGCATTTATCACGGATGCTGCTTATTACTATGGGCTAAATGGCCAAGTTTTACCACCAGAAGGCGTCTATACAGCAGGTACTGGTACTCCACCTAACGCAAATGTGGCAACGTTTAGCTCTTCTTCATCAAGTAGTTCTTTAAGTTCGAGTAGTTCCTCCTCTTCTAGTTTCAGTTCTTCATCTTCATCGAGTAGTTTAAGTAGTAGCTCTAGCAGTTCATCATCTTTGTCATCTAGCAGCTCCAGCGAATCTAGCTCATCAAGTAGCAGTTCCTCATTATCATCGAGCAGCAGTTCTTCATCGAGCAGTAGTAGTAGCTTTTCATCAAGTAGTAGTAGTAGCTCATCATCAAGTTCGAGTAGTAGTTCAAGTTCATCCTCCTCTTCAAGTAGCAGTTCGTCATCATCTAGTTTGAGTAGTAGTTCAAGTTCATCCTCCTCTTTAAGTAGCAGTTCGTCAAGTAGCAGTTCCTCATCATCGTCGAGTAGCAGTTCGTCAAGTAGCAGTTTCTCATCATCTTCAAGCAGCAGCAGCTCTCGTGCGCCAGGACAAGTAACCGTAGAATTTGACTGGGTGCGAGTGCGGCAGATGTCCAATTACGAGATATTTAGTTCTTTGTCGTCGTCAAGTAGCCATTCAACCAGCAGCAGTTCATCAAGCAGTAGTTCGTCAAGTGAAAGTAGCTCGTCGTCGTCTTCTTCGAGCAGCTAAGAGGTTTAACGAAAGGAATGAGTGGGTAAGATGGAATCAGCGATTAGTAGTATAAGAGAGAAAGCACATTAAGGAGAGTGTATAATGACAAGCCCAAATGATGAGCGTCCCAAGGAAGTGTATATGATGCAACGACAAGCAGTAGTGCGGTTCAGGAAACTAGAAATGGTTGAAGTGATGCTGAAGTTGCTTGGGGAGGAGCTGGATGCGAACAAGAAGCGGGCAGTGCTCCACGACAGCACTAGATCCCAAATAACACCCATTCCCATTGCAGAAGAAATAGATAAGTTTGCTCTTGTCGTGTCTCTTGCAGCGATAGGGTGTAGGCTTCTTGATAATCATGGAATAAAATATTACCAAGGAACAGACCCCAAAATCGAGCTAACCGAGTGCAACACTTGGGTCGAGGTTAGTTACTGGCCTGAATAAAATCAGCGAATGGAAGGCAAAGAAATGAAGATTATAATTAACAGTGGTAGAGACAACGGCGAAGGCTCGCAAGAGTATTGTCTTGTTGTTCCCGAAGAGTTGAAAAATCTTCCGCAGGATGTGCAGGATGAACTGCTTGATGCTGTGACTCGTTTGCTTGACGGTGTTGACCCTATTATGTCATCCCCAAATGAACACTGGCAAGTATGGGACAACTCTTCTCGCAATAGTGATAATGAATTTGTGCATCGCATTGAAATGTATCGCCAAATTCCAGGTCAAGACAATAAGGTGGTAATGATTCTACACACCACAACAAGTTCAAGTGAAGCACATCTTGTCTGTAGCATACTAGATGACGCCTTTAGTGCTTTTTATGCGGGTGACGATATGCTGGGAAGGGACATTATAGAATGAAGTGTCCCTTCTGCACAAGTCCGCATATTCTGCCAATTACTGGTGAGGTAGTAGAACATTTGATTGTGGTGAAGACTGGCGACAACCAGGTTCACGTGCATGGGCCGTTTGAGAACGAGAACGCCATAGACGAATTGCTAACAGCGGTACTAAACGAAAGGACCAAGAACAGATATGGATCACCCACTATTCAAACCGACTGATCTTGAGCAAGCAAAGCATATGTCGGTAGGTGATTGCAAAGGTCTGAGTATGCAGCAGCGGTGGGATGAAGAGACGCCGGTGTTTGCTGAAGCGATACTATCTCATCTGCCTCAAATTGGTCGTGGGCCGTACGGCATCAATCAGATACTTGATTACGGTTGTGGCCCAGGCAGAATTGCTAAAGAAATATTATTGCAAGCAGATAGTGCAAATCGTGATATTGTGGTTTGGGGTGCAGATAATTCCCCAGAAATGCTTATACAAGCTAGTGAATATGTGGAGCCAATGTCCCCATTCGAAACGACCTCAGGGGCATTCATTGCTCGCTTCTCGACAGTAGAACCACAAGGAATGGCCCAATTTAGTCAACATTTTGATTTGTGCTATTTGGTTTACTGCCTTCAGCATATGCCTGCTATTGAAATTCGCGATGCGCTTCAGCGCATCTGGACTTTTCTTAAAGACGATGGCCTTCTTTTCTATTGCAGCAGTAAGAACCGCATGGCAGTTCGGTTCGACGATGGCGGTTTCTTTGACGACCGCTTTCTTGGTGTAGACCTCATAGCTGAGATTTCGCGGTTCTTTGATTATGTGGGGCCTGCAATTCCCGAAGAACTAATGAACGATGCTGTTCGTCACATGACTACTGGTGAACATGCACACCCAGCGACGTTATGGCGAAAGAAGGTAATTGAGGGGCATTTGTTTAACGCAATGTCCAACGTCCCAACACTGGAGGTGGTGTCTCCAAAAGTGGCAAGTGTCGGCGAACCTGTCATAAAACCAGCGTCGCAACAACCTAACATCACTACCACGGCGGGTTCGCCGACTAAACTTATCCTTCAAAACCGTCAGTCTCCTGGCGATATTCTCGTTATGTCCTCGGCAATTCGGGCTTTGCACCAAGCCCATCCTGGCGAGTATTTAACTGATGTGCGAAGTCCTTGCACGAACATCTACGAGAACTCACCTTACATTACACCCTTGGACGAAAATACACCAGATGTGACGACCATAGATATGGAATATCCTGAGATTCATTTTAGTGGGCAAAGCGGACGGCATTTTTCCGATGGCCACCGAATGTTTTTGGCTGAACAGATAGGCAAACCTATCCCCCAGAACGGCATACAGCCCGATCTGTTTCTAAGCGAAGCCGAAAAGCGACGTTCGTTGGTGAACGAAATATCTGGCTACAGCGGTGATTATGTTGTGCTGGATGCAGGCTACAAAAACGACTATTCGTTGAAGGGGTATTTCTTTTACCAGGATGTCGTTAATTTGTTGGCCAGTCTAGGCATTAGATGTGTTCAGGTTGGGCTTCAATCGCCTGGGCATACTCATCCAGTTCTCAGCGGTACAATAGACTTGCTTGGTAAAACTGATAATAGTCGTGATCTCTTTAGTGTGATTTATAGTGCTGATGCTGTGATCACACCAGTGAGTTTCCCAATGCACGTTGCAGCGGCACTCAGAAAGCCTTGTGTGGTAGTAGCGCTGGGACGCGAGGCAGCACGGTGGGAATACTATCCAGATCATCGCTATCTGTCGGTAAATGGGACGTTGCCGTGTTGTAGCTATGATGGTTGCTGGAAGAATACTATCACTGATTGTGTTGATTTGGTAGATGTTATACCACATGGGTCTTATGAGAATAGGGTTTCTCATAAGGTCCCTCACTGTCAAATGTTGGTGACGCCACCAATGATTGTAGATGCGCTGATGATGTATTATGAAGGTGGCATGGTGAGGCCTGTAGAACAGTCTTTGAAGAACACTGTTGAGCGGGGACTGAATACGCCATCGAATGAAAATATTCTGCTAGTGCTTCAACATCTTAAGGAACATAATCCAGGCGATCCGTATCTTGAGAATTACCAAGGGCATATCGCTAAGTGGGGTGATAAATTCTTTGACATTTATCATTTCATCTGGGAGTGGTTTGGCGAACATGTTCCGAAGAGGATATTGGAAATTGGTACTTGGACAGGCAATTCACTTGGGCAGATGCTGAGAGCACATCCTGATCCAGAATCAATTGAGGTGCTTATAACTTGTGATTTGTTTGATGTCGCGGAAACAAGTCCGCAGATAGTGCGAGAGAACATGAGATACTTGGGTGTGTCTGGACAGGTGAATGGCCGAATTGAGTTTCTGGTAGGGCCATCGCAGAAAGCAATGACAAGCAGTTTGTGGGGGAAAGGGAAATTTGACTTCATCCTCGTAGATGGTGCTCACTATCCGCCAGAACTGCCGCGCCAGGATTTGGACAACTGTGGGCCACTGGTAGCTAAGGGTGGCGTGATAGTTATGGATGACTTGGCACCTGATGGGATGAGCCTTGATGCAGTTTGGCAGGCGTGGAAGGCTGATCAGGATGAAAACTGGGATTTCTACGAGAACTACGACGGGAAGGGATTTGGCTATGCTATCAGGAGGTGAGAGGGAATAATGACATATCACTACTTGACCAGGAAGCAGCGCAAGGCTGCGGTTGAGCACATAACGCGGACATTAGCTGAAGGTTTTCCGCCAGGGAATCCCTCCCTTTGGCCTCTCTGGATTTTGCGTTGGAGGGCGAGGGACATAGCAAAAACAGCCAGATATGATGAGAATGGCGAGATAGGACAGTTTTCTTACTAAGGTAGAACGGGAAAGGATTTGGCTATGGCATCCATAAGTATATTGTATCAAGATAATAGCGAAGGCCTTAAGCGGAAGATGTTTGTAGAATATTTGAACCCCGCTCTAGAAGTAATGGAACTTCAGGCCTCTCTTATAAGGACGAAAGATTTGGAAGGTATTATTAAGCGCCTTGCTCAGATTGAAGGACATTGTTGGGCAGAGTTAGAGCGGAGACATAAAGAGGAGAATGAACGAGATATGGCATCAGAAAATGAGCAAGAGGTTAGATGCCCAAAATGTAATAGCGCTAAAATTATACCAGTCATTTATGGTTCTGCTTCTCCTGCGTTGTGCAAGCAGGAGTCTAGAGGAGAGGTTCTTTTGGGGCATCACATGATGATAAATAATCCTCCGAAGCATTACTGTTGTGATTGTGCCCAATTATGGCGCGAACCAGGTTCGTTCGAGTTTCCAGTACAAGCTGCGGATGGCGGATATTATACTCCTTCATCTGATGAGCTTATACTCTATAAAACAAAGACAGAAAGAGCATAGCTGAGATGCAAAGAGGAGAAATGAGACATGGTATCAGACGGTAATCTACCGCCACTCAAGCGCATTCTTGTGGATTTTGATGGTGTGATACATAAATATTCGGAGGGTTGGAAGGATGGAAGCATCTACGACGAACCTATTGAGGGTGCGATTGAGGCAATAGAACAGTTGAGAGCTGATGGATGGGAGATAGTAATTTTCACCGCAGTTTCGCCGCACGGGGAAAAGCGAAACGAGCTAATTAGAGAGTGGTTGGCAAAGTATGGATTGGCAGATCTGATAGTTACAAATACTAAACTGCCCTTGACTGTACTTATTGATGACAACGCTATTCGCTTTACAAATTGGCAAGAGATGCTTTCACACTCTGCTTTAGCTGAGTTGTTGGATTACGAAGAAATCAGGAACTCTTCAGCTATTACTGAAATAATCCGAGAAGTTGCTTCTGAGCATTTTGGTGAACCGGAGAATGTAGAACTGCTGGGTACAGTTACTTGCAAAGTAACATATCCTGAGGAAAAACAACAACCTCATCGCTATATGAAGGTTCGCTTTTTGGGTACTAGTGAAGTTGACTTATGGATTCATCGCCAGCTTGATAATGTTCCTCAGATTCTCAAAGTGGTTGAACATGAACATTATGACAGATCCTTGAAGTTTGTGGAATGGTGGTCTGGTGAACAGTTTCCAGTTCAAGGAGTGGATATAGCTAAGTTGCCAGTAGAGCGTTTTAGGCAATATGGAGAGTTTCTTAAGCGTATGTCGTGGCGGGAGTTGTATATCAAAGACGATTCATGGAAGAATGTTATGTGGTCTCCTGAGCGTAATGCTGTATGGAATTGTGACATACATAGCATAGGACGGAAACCAGACAACTACACAGAAATAATAGAACGGCGCACGACGCCAGAACAGTTTGAAGCATTTAGCCAAGGGCTTATCACTACCAAAGATGATCTTATGGAGTTAGCCTCACACTATGGGTCGGGGTTTTTGCAGGGGCGACATTATCAGTCTACGGATGTAGCTGATATTCATATTCCAGGTAAGCGTTCTGCTTATCGGTTTGAGCTAATGGATATGTCGTCGCTTGCGGGAAAGAGTGTAGTTGACTTTGGTTGTGGGCGAGGAATGTGTTGCTTTGAAGCTGCAAAAAATGGGGCAGATTTTGTGTTGGGTATAGAAAATATTGGCGAGGTTCCTTACATGCTCACTACATGGAGCAATGCCTTATCTGCTTATGCTGGTCTAAGTGATCATCTTCACTTCCAGCCATTTAATCTGGATTCGGAGTGGAACATTTTTGAGAGCTATATGCGCGATATGATGCCAGGGCACAAATGGGATGTTGTGTTCTGTTTTGCTGTGATACGCCACTTGAAAGAAAGTGCGCGGTTAATGAAATACATTGACGAATCAACCGATTTGATGTACTTTGAAGGTCAGCTTAGTGAAACTCGCGAACAGGTTGAGGCTAAGATAAAGCAGACAACGACGTTTACAGACATAGAATATCTGGGAAATGCCAGTGAGCACGACAACGAACCCAAAGAGATCATACGGCATCTATTTCGCTGTTCGAGGTGAGTCATGGCAGACAAGAAGAACAAACCGTCATCTTTTATGAGGCCTGGCGGCCAAGAGGTTACGTTGGCGAATTTGGTTAGGGAACATATCGGTAGAGATGTTTTTCTTTTCGTAGAAATTGGTGTATGGGCAGGATTGACAGCACAGCATATGCTTCAAGAGTTTCCGCAAATGGCTTATTATGGCATTGATCCGTACATAGGATTCTATAACGCTAATCAGCAATTGTGCGATGAGGCACGTATACTTGCTGAAGAGCGATTATCTCCATTCCCTAATGCTGAGCTTCGATTTGAGCCGTCAGTAGAAGCAGCTAAAGATTTTAGAGCATCGTCCATAGATTTGCTTTTTATTGACGCAAACCACCGTTATGAGTTTTGCTTACAGGATATGCAAAGTTGGTGGCCCAAAACCAAGTGCATTATGGCGGGACATGATTTCGTAAGAGATGTAAAGAGAGCAGTCGAGGATTTTTGTGAAGAGATGGATGTTGTCTATGTGTACGGTTCACCCAAAATGTGGTGGATAATCAAACCATGAAAACTGCTTATGTGATTGCAGCAAGTGATGGTGGATATGTAGTTGGATTAGCGGCGACTCTTAACAATCTTGACTACCATCATAACAAAACTGAATTGCACTGGATACATAGCGGAGATGAAACAGGTGCTCCAGATCCGCTTACTCGTTCTCTGATAGAGGCACTTGGTGATAATAGTGGGGGATTGGGCTTTGATGTTCATACTATTCCTATGAATGACCTTATTGAAAAGTGGCCTGAGAGTAAGGATAGGCGTAAGGGGTGGCTATATCGTTTCTGTAAATATAAGTATATTCAAAGCCTAGCTTCTGAATATGATGCCGTTGCTGTTCTTTGTGGTGATGGGCTTGTAGTTAATTTCATTGATCCGTACTTGGGGTTAGTCGCTGGCACTAAGTATATGCTGACTGCTAATCATAGCTGGGCGGGGAGGGGACACATATTAGGGCTGACTGAAAGCACTGCTGCTTCCCGAACAATAGTTACCGATATTCCTCTGATGATTTGTCCTCGTTACTGGACAGATGTGATTGATACAATGTGGGAATTTGCTTTAGCTACTCAAAAGGGATGTACTGAGTTACATTCTCTAAATTACTCTGTTTGGAAGCATCAGCGTGGTCGGGACTGTGTAATGTTAGCTGAAGCACAATGGGTCTCTCACCACTTGTGGTTTTGGAATATAGAGAAAATGCAATTTCCTGTACCAGGCAACGATGAACCATATCATATATTTGTCGTTGATGATGGGGCAAGATTTCATCTTAATCATATTCATTGCAAGTGGTGGAGTTACCACAATTGTGATTCCCAAATGGGCAAGGGCAATGAGACGTTTGATCATAATGTGAAGATAGTGCATAACGAGTATTATAGAGCTTTGACTAAGGGGACAATCAAGCTCGACTTCACAAAACACCCTCGGATAGAGGAGCAGATACAGCCTTATGGCTAAGGCAATAGCAGTCATTGGAAGTGAAGGTTTTGTTGGCAGTGCATTTTGTCGGATGGTGGAGGGATTTTATAAGGTTGTGCGAAGTGATCCTGAATTAGTGCGTGGCGATGCCACCAAGGATAGAGTCAACGAGTGCGATGCAGCAATCATCTGTGTGCCAACGCCAATGGCAAGTGATGGTTCCTGTGATATATCTATTGTGGAGGAAGTTGTGGAGTGGTTGGAGACACCAATTATCTTAATCAAGTCCACAGTGGCACCAGGAACCACTGATATGCTTAAAAAGCGAACAGGTAAGCATATCGTAGTATCGCCTGAGCAAATTCGTGAGGGATGCTCATATTTGCCTCCAGATAAGGATTTTCGGGAAGTAAAGAATGAACCAATGGTTATACTGGGAGGAGGTGAAGAAGACTGTAATTGCATCATAGGTCTGCTGCTTCCCATTCTTGGTTCTGAGAAAACTTATTACATTGTAAGCGCGGTAGAAGCTGAACTAATCAAGTATATGAGTAATTACTATGCTGCGCTGAAGATAACATGGACCAACGAGATGTATGAAATCTGCAAACGGGCTGGAGTAAACTGGTATAAAGTTTGGCAAGGGTGGGGTCTTGATCCACGCATGGATACTATGTATACAGCCGTTTTCCCAGAAGAACGAGGCTATGGTGGCGCTTGTTTGCCTAAGGATGCAGAGGCACTTCACTGCTGGGCTAGCCGTTATGGTTTTGTGCCGTGGCTATTAGGCACAATGATTGATGAGAACAAATGGTTTAGAGAAATGAACGAAGGAGATGAAAATGACACAAATAGTTGAGCCGTATAAGGACAAAAAAAACCGCAAGTTGGTGGACTTCATAACCCCTGAGACCGAGAAAGTGCTGATTTTCTTCTGGCATGGCCTTGGCGATGCGATTATGTTTCAGGAACCCTTGGCGGCGCTGCGAAAACAGTACCCTGGGGTGTCGTTTGACATAACTGTGGAGGAGGGGCTGGGTCAGGAAGATATTATCCCTGGTGCTGTTTCATTGAACCCAGAGGATGCAGGTGAGTTCAATCACGAGCGGGTACCAGAGCGGTTCCAGGAGTATGATCTTATAGCTAAGATCAATATGCCGATGAGCGAGGGGCAGGATGACTACACAAAGGCTGAATGGTGCTGCTTAACCGAACTAGGAATTGAACCAGTATGTGGTCATCCGCATCGTCCGAACGAACTAAGCCAAGCGGCGACGGGGATTGTTGGGGCCATTCTTTCGCCTCTCGCTCAAGTCGCTCCGCTAGTGGGGGTACATTTTCATCTGACAGCTTTGCCTGAAAGTGGCGGCATTCCTTATGATGTGGCAAAGCAAATATGGGGCGAAATTATCGAGGCAGGATTTACGCCGATAGAACTGCTAATGGAACACAAGTGGCACAATCCAGCTAATGAGAAGTATGATTTTGTGGATCAGCATATTCGGAACTGGCCAGCAGAGATTCCTGTGCTTGCCGAATTGTTGAGTTCTTGCGAGGCATATATTGGTTCATTGGGAGGCAACTTCCACTTAGCCTTGTCGGTGCTGCCGCCAGAGCGTATAATAGCACTTGAGCGAGACTTTACTGCGCCGATGTACACCAAACTGCCAGTAACGCGAATCAACGTAAAGGACTACGAAAACGGCATAGTTAAAGAATGGCTTCAGCAACTCTCGTCGCTGTTTGGCTTGGTGCCTGAGGATGATAGCGAACAGCCTTCTGAGCCTTCTCCTGATGTCACGGCAGACGTCATAGCAGATGTCACAGTACCCGAGGATGACTCTCAGCCAGAGGATGGTGATGACCTTCAGCCAGAGAATATTGTTGGGGCGGCGATGGCTGATGACTGGCATCTTCGGACAAAGGTTATTGATGATAATGATAATCCGATTGAACCTTCCACAGACATAAAGAGAGATGTTGATAATAACCTTGTGGGGCAGCTCATACCAAGGAAATACGCTTACATCGTAACAGCAGATGTTCGGTATTTGCCAGAGGTTATAGGCAACCTCAATAGTCTGCACCTTATCGGCAATCAGCAAGATGTTCATTACTTCGGCTCGAAGATACCCGATGAGGTGGTGGAGCAGTTTGACGAATTGTGCTATCGGCTGATTTACCATGCAGTCCCCGATGAAGAGATTAAGGCGGCGCATGGTAACTCAGAGGTAATGTGCCGAAAGCGGTATTGGTATGCGGCTGAGTATGGACAGGATTATGAAGCTGTTTGTGTGCTGGATGCAGATATGCTTTGGAGTCATCTGCCCGATGTGTTTTTTGAGATCGCAGCTAAGGCGGGGCTAATTGTAGGTGCCTCCAAAGAACAGAACAAAATCTACAACGAACTTCACCATGAGTATGCAATTGATGGTGTCCGTGGCTGGAATTGGCAGGTGCCTCGTGGCTATTACAATGATGCTGATTTGTGCAACTGTCCCACCTTCATAGATGCTCGTTTGTATGAGGAGGCACTTCGGAAGCAATGGGAGATTTTCCTCGAAGGCAATCCTTTCAAAGAGGAGATTCCCGACACGCATTTTAAGGCACCCGATATGGATGCAATGAATCTCTGTTTCTTGGATGCTGTTTGGCCTGATACGGAGCGTATTCTGGCGTTGCCTGGTCTGATGTTCCTTGGCACCAATGAGCAACATTTTAAGCCCTACATCAACGCCACGATGCGAGAAAATGGCCTCTGGACGAAGAACGGGATTAAGATCTATTCTGTCCACGGGCATTTTCACCATAAACAGTGGTGTGGAATACAGTTGAGCAACCGCAAGGGTTGTATAGAGGGGCAACTTAACGGATCGAAGTCTGCTTACAATCAAGCAGAGGGATCGCTGGCGGTTTTGTGTCGCTATGCTCATCATTGTCTCTGGGATGGGCCGATACAGATAGAGAAGAAGAATTATAGGCATCCAGATAGTCCAATTGAGGATACCTACATCTGGGAAGTATAGTAACTTTCAGTCGTAGACACACCTAACGATAGTCGCGCTAAAGACCCTTAATGATATTCATTAGGGGTCTTTTTGTTTATTAAAGCAGTAGGGGGATGATGTTATGTCTTGGACAGCAGAGGTAAAGTTATTTGCAGGCGACGAAAACGAGGACAGAGTGACTGCAACGCTTATCTGGGATGCGAGCGGTTCTAATGAGTTTCGTGCTCCTTCTAAGGCTATATCAGAAATCACCGTTGTGGCGGGCGAAGAATATTTCGCCGAAGCCTCAGCAGCACGGGACGTTGCCGCTGCCCGAAGAGCGAAGGAAATCCAACTGACACAGGCGCTTGAGAATATCGCCAACGCATAGGAGGCATTATGCCAACCACAAAGGTCGTGACAGTATTAGCAAATAATGTGACGCTTACTGCGGGGGCAGGAGATACTACTTCGCCACTGGCTACGGTTGATGACGGTTATGGTGCTACCCTTCACGTGAAACTGACCAATGGTGCGACTGGTCCGACCATTCCTGCACAGGTGCAGGTTCAGGTGTCCGCAGATAACGCCGAGTGGTATGACTTGGGCGGCGCACTTGTGGGAGCCACTGGCAACAACGCGGTTTCTGATTGGGGCGGTATTCCTATTGGTATTGGTGTGGAGTATGTACAGCTTGTATCTGGCAGTAATACCGCTCAGGACGTAACACTCGACAGCGATCTTACCGAAGTCACGGCGGTATAGATAGAATGTCGAAAATCTGGAAGCCACCATTCGGTTCGCAGATTATCAAGGGGCACCCGCTTGCCCGTGGTCTTGTCGGCTGCTGGCTGTTCAATGAGGGTCTTGCGAGTCCTACTGTCTATGATATCAGCGGTCTTGACAATCATGGCCCGCTGTCTAATATGACCCCTGACACTGACTGGGTTGGCAGTGAGCAGGGTTGGGCACTCGACTTTGACGGCAGTAATGATTACATAGAAATTGCATACTTCAATAATGCTGGCTATACAAACTATTCAACTATTTGCATCGCCTTTAAGCGCGATGGGGCTCAAAATAGACCACTTATCGGCAACCTGACTGACTATTGGAGTTTCGCTGGCGGTTCTTGGCAATATGCAAAGGGGCTAACAATAGACGGCGGCCTCCTGTACGCACACGGTGCCAATGCTGGCGACAAGGCACCGCTAAGTACAGCCATGAATGATGACGACTGGCACCAAGCAGTCAGTGTTCATACGGCAAACGGCGCGCTGTATCTCGACGGGGCATTAAAGGCTTCTGGAGATATTGGTTCGGGATACAACACGTATGAGTTCCGATTTGGCGCGACGGAACTAACCGGCAGCACCATATACTTCAACGGAGAAATCGCCCACGTCTTTATGTGGGACCGCGAACTCAGTGCCGACGAGGTGGCATACCTGTCCGCTTTTCCGTATGCGTTCATTGACCAGGGCGAGACGAATTGGGTAGTGATGTTAGGAGCAGCGAGTTCAAGCAGCAGTTCCTCATCTTCCAGTAGCAGCCAGTCTACAAGTTCTTCATCATCCAGCAGCAGCGTGAGTTCAAGTTCTTCTTCTTCCTCTTCGTCTATCAGTAGTTCTTCAAGTAGTAGTGAATCATCAAGCTCCAGCAGTTCATCCAGCAGTTCCAGTTCTTCATCTTCATCAAGTTCGTCTAGCAGCGAGAGTTCCAGCAGCTCATCAAGTTCGAGCAGCAGTAGCTCTAGTTCGTCTAGTAGTGAGTCGTCTTCGAGCTCAAGTAGTTCATCCTCCTCAAGCAGTAGTAGCAGTAGCAGCATTTCGAGCAGTAGCAGTTCTTCCTCATCGAGCAGTAGCAGTTCGAGCTTCTCATCTTCATCCAGCTCAAGTTCATCGAGTAGCTCATCCAGCTCAAGTAGCTCTAGCTCGTCGAGCAGTTTCTCGTCCTCCTCATCTTCGAGCAGCAGCTCTTCTTCGTCGTCTAGTTCAAGCTCATCGCTGTCTTCTAGTAGTAGTTCCTCCTCAAGTTCTGCTTGCCCATGTCAATTTGGTGAGAACTGGCAGCGCAAGATGTGGTGGGACGGGACTTATACTTGGCGAGGTCGCCATGATCGTGTCAACGATAGGTTTATTTTCGAGTATATCAGTGACTACACTGGTGATAACTGGGCAGAAAATGTCAATGCCCGAATAGATATTTCTGGTTTTGATCCTGGTGCTGAAGATGCTGATTTTACTGTTCGAGGCCATGATAGTCTTCCCATAACCATTCACTACTCAGATGGTGTAGATACCTATGTGGCAGAAGCAACTGGGCTTGGCAACAACTGGTCATGGCAAAATCTCACTAAAGTATTTGATGGTGTCGCAGATAGTGGTATTTATCAACACGTCAATATAGCAGCTGATCGTAATGCTAGTGGCTTAAAATTATGGGCAACCGCTGTCTTCGACGATACTAGCAACATTTGGGTCAAAGCCAAACTGCAAAGCACCTCAGGTGATATTACTGGTTGGGGTGCAGCAGTTGATGTTAGTGACAACACTAATACGGATACAATTTGGGGTCAGTCCCTTCGATCAATAGGTGAAACTGGTGCAGAAAAAAAGGATATGATTTTTGCCTGGAAGCAGGCGGGGGTCATATATTCTCGCTTCTGGGATAATGTTGCCTTTGAAGCTATTCAGACAATTGAGGCAACAGCAATACCTGGCAGAGCTTCGTTTGATTTTGAACATACCCTTGTATCGGGAGCAAAACAGATCCATATTGTTTATGTGGATGGCGATGGCAGCATATCGTCGAGGAATAGAGGCACAGGAGATACTGATAATTGGTTAGCAGTAGAAGTGCTTTCGTCGAACACTACTGGACACGACGATGTAGTAGTGCAAGAGCATGGCAATGGTTTTCACTATACAATGTGGCGGCATGATGAAGTTATTGAATGGCGGGGACACGATGATGTTCTCCTTATTTGGGATCCGATACTTGCTAATGCCCCTAACTCTTTCGATGTTTCAGTTGATGCTGTAGTAGATACAACTACTCTATCTCAACTTCAGAGTCCTGATAGAGTTCCTTTACCCACGCCAGCTATCGCTTGCTGGATTGGTATTATTGGGGGAGATCCCTGTGAGATCGGTTGGGGAATCCTCGGAGTTGCCAGCTCATCAAGTAGCAGCAGCAGTTCGTCAAGCATTAGTTCTTCGTCCAGTTCGTCATCGTCTTCCAGCAGCAGCTTCTCGTCGTCTTCGAGTAGTTCATCATCTTCCAGTTCATCCAGCAGCTCGTCATCATTTAGTTCGTCTAGCAGTTCTTCGAGTAGTTCTAGCTCAAGTAGTTCCAGTTTCAGTTCATCATCGTCTTCTAGTAGTAGCAGTTCGAGTTCAAGCAGTTTTTCGTCCAGTAGTTCATCTTCAAGTAGTAGCAGTTCATCTAGTTCGTCCAGCAGCTCGTCGAGTTCAAGTTCAAGCAGCAGTTTCTCTAGCAGCAGTAGCTCGTCTTCTTCTTCGAGCAGTTCGAGTTCCAGTAGCAGTTCATCATCAAGTTTTAGTAGCAGTTCTTCTAGTAGTTCATGTTCTCTTGATCCTACTAAAATTTATTCCAGAGGAGATTACGCAGCACTGCCTGGCAATGATGCAAATTTGGAAACTCTTTTCATTTGTCCTGAGTATCCACGTGTAGCGGTGGATGATAATGTTTATGTTCAACAGGATGCTACTGGTGAATATAGCATATTTTTGTGGAAGAATCAGCACAGTAACAGTAATGAGATCATAATTGTTCAATGGATAGGCAAAAGTGACAGAGCATCCTCAACATCAACTGTGTATTTACAAATCTATAACAGAAATACTCCTGCTTGGGAAACACTGGACACCGACAACATTACAGCAGCAAATGTAGAGTTTACACTTTCCGGGTTTCAAGCTGCGAACCTCGGGCATTATTACGATGGAGGGAATTGGGTAGCCTGTAGAGTTTACCAGAACGCGATCTAATGATTATTACTCTATACTCGACAATTGAATCCATTGGCTTTCGTTGTTCACTCGATGATGCTGATGTAGTGTCTGCCACGGTTGAATATCGTGAGACTGGTAATGGAGGATGGACGACTGGGTTTACTCCTGTTATCACTGAGGCAAATGCTGATTTTGACACGGGTACCAGAGACTTGACTATTATTACTGACCCCTTTGGAGCTAATCCTAGTATTCGGCGAGTACATGGCAGCATATTCTGGTTAACTGGCAATACCAGTTATGATGTCCGCTTGACGCTTAAGGACTCTGAGGAAGGCATTGTTGATACTCTAAACGATACTGTTATCACGTGGGATGCTGACTACCCATTTGGTGAGTCTTTGGGTAACACAATTACGGTGGGTTCAACAGGCGACGAAGCTACAATCGCTGATGGTTTGGCGGCAGCATCGCCTGGAGATATTGTGCAATTACAGGCGGAGGCATTTACGGAGAATGTCACAATGCCTGCGGGCACCGAGGGGGTTCCGGTTACCTTGAGAGGGGTAGCCGGGGCGTCGGTAACTGGACGCTTGACCGTAAACGACTACAATGTTATTCAAGACATGGTGTTTACGCAGGGGACTCTGGGGGCTACTCAGTATGTATACCTTGGCAGTAAGACTCAGGTGTTGATTGAAGACAGTACGTTTACGGTTACGGTTGAGGCTACGGGGAACAGTAACTTTTTCTGGGGTGACGGCACTACGAAAATAGTTATTCGTGGCTGCACCTTTGACGCTGAGGATAAGGCCTGGGCTGTAGGAGAGGCATGGGAGCTAAAAAACTTTAGAGGATTAGTCATCGCAGATAATGACATTCGGATTGGCGTGACGACCGACGACGGCGGGAGGTTGTGGAACGGCGAGGACTATGATTTCCACGACAACCTTGTTGAGATTGCCGATGTTGGTGATGATGTTTCGGAAGTGGAGAGGTATGTCCAGGTCAATGCTCGATTCTGGGGAAATCGTATCTGGGGCAAGGACGGGGGCAAGGGGTTCATATCCCACGCGCCCGTCATAGTCGGCCCCGTTTACCATATCCGCAATGAATACTATATGTCACGGCAGCTTGTTAAGACAGACAGCACTGCAATAAAAGACCTGCTCGATGCCAGTAATCAGTTAGCTCCACTTGGCGAAGTGTTTTTCATTCACAATAGTATTCATGCTTACGGTACACGCTACAGTCAGACGGGTGTTACTCTTTACCGTTTCAATAATTGGCTTTGTCATTCTCGGATAACATGGCTCAATAACATTTTCTACGGCAGGTATTTGTTCGCGGATACTGTAGACGACTGTTATAACTATGGAGCCATACCCGTGCGGCCCACGCCTACGGGTGCAAATGCCTACAAGTTCGGCGAGATCACTGCTGATTATAACTTGTATCAGTGGAATGATAATGGGAACCCTCTGGGGACGAACCCCAACAATGGACTTGACCCTACCGTAGACGCAAATAGCGTATTCGACGAAGCGGATTATGTTAACCCTGAGGAAGCTGATGCTGATTGGGAGGATATAGACCTGCATTTGTTGGGTACTAGTCCGGCAATCAATACTGGAGTTGCCCTAGCTGGTATCAACAATGACTATCTGGGTGCTGCACCAGATATAGGTAGATATGAATATGATGGATCCAGCTCTAGTAGTTCTAGCAGTTTGTCGAGTAGCTCAAGCAGCAGTTCCTCGCTTTCGCTCTCGTCTAGCAGCTCTTCATCTTCAACCGTAACTATTTCCTTAGAGACAGACTTATGGGGAGTACAGTTTTCTAGCAGTTCTAGCAGTAGCAGTTCGTCGTCATCATCAAGTTCAAGTAGTTCTTCTTCCTCAAGCAGCGAGTCATCCAGTTCGTCAAGTAGTTCGTCAAGCAGCAGCAAGTCGTCCAGCTCGTCGAGTAGTTCATCAAGTAGTAGCGAATCATCTTCATCCTCAAGTAGTAGCAGTTCGAGTTCTATTAGTTCATCATCTTCAAGTTCCAGTTCCAGCAGTGAATCCTCGTCGAGTTCCAGTAGTAGTAGTGCAGAAAGCAGTAGTTCTTCATCCAGTAGTTTGTCATCGTCCTCATCGAGTAGTTCAAGTTCATCTAGCGAATCGAGCAGTTCAAGCTCAAGTTCGTCATCGTCTAGTTCCAGTTCTTCGTTGTCGTTGAGCAGTAGTTCTTCATCCAGTAGTTCGTCATCATCGTCCAGTTCCAGTAGCAGTTCGTCAAGTTCTAGTAGCAGCCTTTCCAGTTCCAGCAGTTCGAGTTCATCTTCTTCAAGTAGCTCTAGTTCATCAAGCAGCAGCAGCTCATCGTCAAGCAGTTCCAGTAGCTCCAGTTCCTCTTCCGAGAGCAGCAGTAGCTCGTCGTCTTCAAGTTCATCGGTCAGCAGCAGTTCAACTTCCAGCAGTTCCTCTAGCTCCAGTACGTCGGGTTTTGTCCCCCGCCGCTATGCGATTAACTTGACAATTTCGCGTCCCACGTGTAACATAATTCTTGAGCGACATGGGATAGATATGGAAATAAGCCGTACTGTGATAGACTTCGAGGCCGATTCTGACAGTTAGGTGATTTCTATGCCATTGCCAGACGGAGACGAACACCTTAACTGGAATGCTCAGCCGATCAAGGCTAACATCGAACTCAATAAAAACAAAACCTTCTGGTGGAAGGGTCGGCTAACCTACACTGACGAAGACGACGTTACCACCAACATTGATCTCTCCGACCATACTACCGCAGCGTTTGTCCTAGAAACTCCCGAGGGCGTAGATACAACGGTAGCCCTGATAGGGTTGACCGCAGACGGCAAGTTTGAAATCCTCGTACAACCTGCCGATCTCGCAACTCTCGACGCCCAAGATTATCGCTACGACTGCGACATCGTTTTGCCAGTAGGAAATGCTACTTTTCCTGCTGGCGTTTCTATGCGCATATTTGAAGGCATCGCAACGCTTTACGGTGAGATCAGTGACTAAATACTTGCGTCCTTTAACCATAATTCTCTTCATAATTTGTCTTGTTATTGGCATCATCGCCGGTTACTACTTATTTCCTGGGCTAGCGAGGTGAGTGAATAATGCGTTTCCTACAGGCTTCTCTGGTTGTTTTGGTCGTTGTGTTTTTGATGTTAATTGGTTCTGTTGTTTATGGCCAGAACGGTGATCCTGAACTGGGTTTCTATATCTCTAAGGATACTGGCATTGCTTTGGGTACGGTTCTAGTTCTTATTGCAGCGATTGCAAGTCTGGCATTCAAGGCAGGCTATAGTGCTCGGCGACACGAGGAATTGGAAATCCGCATAACAAAACTTGAGGAGGAGGCAAGGCATAATGAACGAAGTCTTTGATAGTTTAGCTTTTCGCACATTGGGTATACTGGTTCTGACACAAACAACGCTGTTTGTGCTGAAGAAATACAAGAAGGAATTACAGAAGAACAAGGATGTTCTTCAGATTTGTGTGTTGGCAACCTGTGCAGTTGGTGCGGTTCTTATTGATTGGTTGCCTGATGGTGTGGTAACGAGTGATGCTGTGTTGACTAGTTTCTTTGTGGCGTGGGGGGCTTCTGAGGTTTCGTATCAATATCTAATCAAAAGATGGTTGACGGGCTGGGTAAAGCCTAGAAAGAAGAAGAAATGATGAAGACGATTTGTTTGGATCCGGCAGCGCATTGGCCGGACAACACTGGTCTCGAAGGATATTCTGAACGTGATGGGGCTTGGGAGATTGCTGATGCTTGTCGTAGACTATTGGAATGTATTCATTCTGCTGAGTGTAATGTTGTCCTAACACGAAATGACAAAGATGATTTGAGATGGCCATACCCGAAGTATTTGAATGAAGAGGTTCGTCGCATCAATGCTTCGGAAGCTGATTATGCTCTATCAATCCATACTGATGCTAGTAATTCTGCTACGGCCCGAGGAGTGACGTGTTTCAAGGGCGGGCCGCTTTCTGCACCGTTTGGGCAGTCTTTGCTGGACGCTATTGCTGAAAACTTCACCGCAAAAGAACTTCCTCTGTTCTTCCCAACTGCACGAGATCACTACAAGGGTCGAAACTATCTGGCGGTTCACCGTAATACAAATATGCCTACTGTGCTGATCGAGTGTGGATTCCACACCAACGTTAGTGATATGAGGTTGTTGGTGACACCAGGGGGCAGACAGCGAATTGGCTATGCGCTTGCAGATGGGATCGCTGACTTTTTTGGCTGGGAGGCAGGTATGGATACTGAACCTGATGTGGATAAATGGGCACAACCTTGGGTGCAGCGGGCTATTGATGAGGGTATTATGACAGGCTATCCCGATGGCTTATTCCGAGGACGACAGCCTGTAACGCGGCAGGAACTTGCTGCTGCGCTGGTACGACTCAAAGACTGCATTGTACTGAATTCTCGGCTGCCTAACGACTAAACGGCTGAGGAAAAAGGCCTTGACAAAACCGTTCGACTATGCTAGAATGAGGCTTGAGTGACAGTCCGATGACATAGCATAGAACCTCTTCGTGGAAAGCAGCAGGCATGTCCAGTTTTATCCACACCATTGAACCATTGTCGGTCTTCAGCCGTTTGCCTTGGCTGCCCAGTCACAATTCTCCCGCCCTGGGGGTCTGCCTGCTGCACTGGGTGGCCAAGGCTATTTCTTGCATAGTCTCATACCGTCATACCGCATACCGCATACCGCATACGATAATATCTCAGATAAGGCTTGTTTGTCATACCGCATACCTCATATCACATACCTCATACCAGTTAGAGCAAACAAAACTAGTACCCAGATACGCACTCAAATTCGTACTTAGCCCTTTAACTGTATGACGTAGAGAGCGACGCGTAGGTATTACCATTCAGAAAAATCGGTATACTCTCATACCAACTACAGAACAGGCTCTAAACCCTTGTGGACAAAGGGGTTTCTCGGTATGACCTTGTTGCAGATGGGGTCTCTCTAGTAGTACTAGTAGTATACGAGTCTAATATTGAGAAAGGATTCGACCATGTCGGTGATACAGACTATCGAACAAGGGAAAGTCAGAAAAGCGAAGAGATCAAAGGATCGTACAAATAGGATTCTGTTATGGATAGAGAGGAGATTCCACGGAATGTATTGGTGGGTTATGTGTTGTCGGCTCAATAGGCTGACTCACCGATGGATCACTGAGGGGCCGTTCGAGGTACAGGAGGGCGATGAGATATTCTGCTCGCATTATGACGGCAGATCTGAGCGCACCTTTCTTTCCGTGGGTTCTGAATACTACATAAAGTCTGATGGCATCATGGTAGTCTACAAATGTGAGTATTGCGAATCACTTTTTAATAGTGGATAGGTTTGTCAGGAGGCATCAAATGCCAAAAGAACCAGAGAAGCAACAACGACAGTCTTTTAATCTGGAAGGTGATAAATTGGGGGTGACGGTAAGCGATCTTGTACTGGCTGAAATGAAATCCATCGTTGCTGCACCTGCAGACAGGATAGCGCGAGGCAAGACCGACCGTATGAGTTTTCATCTCAGCAACATGATGCGCAAAAAGATAGAGAAGATTGTTTACGATCCGAAGACGCCATACGATACGTTTTCGGATTTTTTCCGTGATGCGTGTGCGCGGATGGAGCGGATCGCGCAGTTGAAGTGGCTTACTGGTGAAATATCGGCGGAGTCAATGTTGGATTTGATTATCTCGGAGGATGAAGAGTTGCGGGTTAAGACAGCCAAGGCACGAGAGTTAGAAGAGTCGGTGAAGCGGCTGACGAGCAATGGTTCAGAAGCACAAGCCAAAACATATGTGGCGCGGATGCAAAAGCAGATTGCTAAGATGCCAGACCCCGAACTGGAGAAGGCGTTGTTGGAATGCCCTGCGTACCAGAAGTTTATTGCTAAGAATGAGAATGACAAATGAGCCAAATAATACCTCCGATAACCGAACTGGGGTTCGCATCGAAGTATAAACAGTGGCGCAAACATCAGACAGAGGCACTTGAGCGCATTCTGATTACCAGGAAGCGCTTCGTTGTCGTGGAAGGGGAACCAGGCGCAGGTAAGTCGGCGATTGCTGCAGGTCTTCAAAAGATAACAGACTCAAGGATGCTTTATGTTGTCCATACACGGCAGTTGCAAGATCAGCTTGAAGATGATTTTCCCTATGCTGAGATTCTCAAGGGCCGCCGTAATTATGTTCCCCCATATGGTCGTTGGGGTCAAACTTGTGCAGATTGCGAGAAAACCAAACAGCATAAAGAGTGTAGTCTCTGTCGTGGTGGTCTTTGTCCTTATGAGGTAGCTAAGAATGCGCTATTGGCTTCATCTCTTGGTGTAGTGAACTACGCTTTGTTTTTGACGGAAGCTAATTACGTTGGTCGTTTGCCGGAAGTTGGATGGGATTGGACGGTCTTTGACGAGGGAGAGCGGTTGGAAGATGCTTTGATGGGATTTATTGAAGTTCGGGTGTCAAAGAAAGTGGTCAGAGATTTGCGGCTACTGCCACCAGAACTGAAAACCAAGTGGCAGTCGTGGATTCCGTGGGCACAGGAAACGAGCGGACGAATTGCTAACTACATTCAGATTCAGCAACTTGAACCAAAAGAAGAACGACGGTTGGAGCGTGTTGCTGATAACCTTGCTAACTTCGCAGTGAGCGTCGGTGAAGATCGCCCGTGGACAAATTGCTCACCGCGAGATACTTGGTATGAAGGGCCGTGGATATTTAAGCCAGTTATGGTGAGTGAGTTTGCTGACCAATTTGTTTGGCAACATGGCAAACGCTTCCTCCTTATGTCGGCCACATTTTTGTCTATTGAGCAAACGTGTCACGACCTCGGTGTGAAACGCTCTGAGGTTGAGTTCATCTCGGTGCCAGGCACATTTCCTGCGGAAAACCGCCGCGTCATCTTTCGGCCAGTGGTGACAATGAACCACGATAAAAGCCAGCAAAACGTCGGCATTATGGTGCGAGCCATTGATGACGTACTGGCGGCGCACTATAGCGAGCAGGTGCTGATTCATGCACATAGCTATTGGCTGACGAAGCAGATAATTGAGCGTAGCCGCTACGCAAAGCATATGATTAGTTATGCGGAGGCAGACGAGCGTGAACAGGCGTTGGCTGACTTCAAAGCTGGTAAAGCACGAGTGCTGGTAGCGCCGAGCATGGAGAGAGGAGTTGATCTTCCGAAAAAAGAGTGTGGCGTCATAATTTTCGCGAAAGTGCCATTTCCGAATCTGGGTGATCCGCAGGTGAAGACAAGACTGTACGGCAGCCGCAAGGGGCAGACTTGGTATGCGGTTCAAACAGCACGAGCTATCGTGCAGGGTACGGGCAGGGGGATGCGATCTGAAGATGATAAATGTATTAGCTATATCTTAGACGCGAGTTTTGAGCGGTGGTATGAGCAATGGCGGAGGTTGCTGCCAGAGTGGTGGCGAGAAGCACTAATTGTCGAAGACGTTTAGATTTGTGTATGGCGGGTAAAATAGAATTAGTGAGGCTAATGGGTATAGATAAGCAAATTGCTAATCCAGAAAAAGGAGTATACTTTTTAGGATTGGCTGGCTGGATTAAAATTGGCTATGGGGATGAGAAACGTCCATTGGATGCTATCTCTCGGCATCCTGAGGCTGAGATTTTGGGTTTTTCTGTATGTGGAAATGTAGAAAAGATGGAGAAGAATATCCACCGCAAATTTCGTCATCTTCGTGGTGAGGGTGAGTGGTTTCGTGATACCATAGAATTGCGCGATTTCATTCATAGTGTTTCTGGACAAGCCATCTTAACAGAGATAAAATATTGTTCTGGCTATTTCTCAAACCAAATTGCACAAGTGTTTAAGTAGAAGGGCTTTTCTATTGTGATAAATAATGAAACTCACTTAAAGAAATATTATTCTATAGAGACTGTGCGAAAAGCAATGGTACTATGGGCTTGTAGAGTTTTTGCTACTGATGCTGAGATTGAAGTTGCTCTTGGCCTTACGGATCATATAGTTTGTTTATGGCGCACTCGCAATCGAGGCGGAGATTGGAAGAGTTTGCGGCATTTGCTTGAAGTCGGTAGTCGTAACGGTGATCCTCTTGATTTGTCTTCCCCTCATTCAAAGGAAGTAAAATTGCGTAAGAAAGTAATAAAGGCTGCTCAGACTGTGATTGATAAGTGTGCAAAGATAATGGCGGGTAAAGATGTTCAGCTTATTCCAGGCGAAGAGACCTCTACAAGAATTATGGTTGAAGCATTGAGAGATGCTCGGATTGCTCAAGACAAGGAACTTGAGGCACTTCGCAAACTTGAAGGTTTTGTTTTTGACTACGAGGGAATGCGGGATGGAGTTCAGCGAGAGGTATTGGCTAAGGTAGTTGAGGTTTGTTCTTTATCTGAAGATCAAATTGTGAGCTTACAAGAAGTCTACGGCGATTTTATGTTTCTGGAAGCAGTATCTGTTGTAAGTTGAGGAGGAAGAAAAGTGGCAAAGAAGCGTTATCTCTATAGATTAGTATCTGTTAGCCAGATTGCAGCAAGGCTTAATGTTTGCGAGGAGACCATTAGAAGATTATCACGGGATGGTAAACTTCCTGCATATAAGGTTGGCAGGTCTTGGCGTTATGATCCTGTGGAAATTGCAACATATTTTGCTAATAGTTGACAGGATTAGTTGGGTGAATAGCCAGATAGTTTGAGAGAACCAAAGTAGGCGAGGAGCCAATAGCCCTGAGAGCACCAAAAGGTGAGAGCGAGCAAAAAGGGCAGGGCGGGCGGAGCGGGAATCGAACCCGCGATACGGACCTTGTCAAGGGTCTACTCTCCCACTGAGCCGCCCGTCCTGCCATAGACTACAGGAGTTCATAGAACAGAATTGCGAGGTAGTTTAATGCGAGCATTAACGAAGTTTCTTTATCGTTTGGCGCGGATCGTCAATGACATCAGCGCGGTCACGAGTCTTAATCCGAAGCGTATGGTGCGGCGCGGTGTGAATAAGTTCATCGGGCGAAAGCTATTCGGTCGGCTGACGCTGCCGTGGAAGTGGTGAAATGATGCCGATAAGTTTTGATGGATTTGTCCAAGTCGAAAATATGGCGCATAATGTGTATCCTGATAATGTCATTTTGGTGCATACCCGACGTAACTTCCATGTGTTTTATTTACCAGCACTGCTTATGAGAAAGCTCAAAGGGCTGGACGGTGCCGAAAGGGTGGATTTACACTTTGATAATAACAGGAGTGTGATATTTGATTTTCATAATGCAGGCACCAGAAAGTGTATTCGTACAGTGCCTGAAACTATGAGTGCTAGAATTTCAGCGTCCAGTATCATACGAGACAGGTTCGTGCATATGCAGAAGTTTTCAGTACAGGAGATTGAGCAAGTAGATGATCATGTGTATGTGTTGGCAGTAGCAGAGCAGCAAGCCGAATGATGCTTTGCTTCGCTACGGTAAGGTTTAGTTTCCGCATTATCGGGTACAATAGCCATGTGAATAGAGAGTACCAGGGTACAAGAGCGAGCCAATTACCCCGAGAGTACCATGTAGCATGAGCGATTACAGAGTTAGCACATAATCCAGCCAAGAGGAGACTGCCGAATGAGCAGAGCAGAGGTCACGTTGACACAACAGAAAATTAAGGAGGAGCTTGAACGCCGAGACTATAGACAGATGGATACTAAGCAATCTGAGTATCTGAAGTTCCAAGCACTGGTAAACTTGGTTTGTCGGTCTACAACCGACGAAGGAAGAACGCTGTGGGTAGGACGTAGAGGTGAAATACGCCGAGGGCGTAGACTTCCGGCAAGCAGCGACATAACCTTGTGGCCTGCTGGGGAGGATCTCAGACGTGCAGCAAAGGCAAACTACTAAGAGCAACTTGACAACAGGGTGCTGCTCGGCGGCGGTTGACTGGACGGGGTATTCGGTGCCCTCCGTTCCTCGTAAACGGAACTGTCGTGTCGCTGGTTTCAGTCACAAGCGGCCTTTGCTGAGCAGCACCAAAACGCAAAGTTGCTGGTGGAGGCGAGAAGATGCGACAGGAAAAATGGCGCGAGACCACCTTCGCATAGGAGCTTCCAGTATACTGCGGGTTCAATTCCCGTCGCCTTCGCCAGCAGTTAAGCAGAGGACAAATCCAGTTGAGAGGAGAGAGAAATGAGCGGGAAAACTAAAGCCGAACTACAGGTTGCATTAGACGAGGCAGAGGAGACAATTGACGAATTGAGGGAGACAGCCTATGCTGCTCGACAAGCGCGACAGATGGTGCAGAACAGGGTGAGTAATCTGGCCTGGGAGGAAGCGCAGACCAAGGCCAAAGGCGACGTATACGAGGACACAAAGAACCGCTTCCAAGAAGTGCTTGATGACTGGCCTAAATAGTAGACGAGTAAACACCAAAATCCAGTTGAGAGGAGATACAAATGGCAGACAAAAAGAGTTTTGAACTAGACAGTGGACTACCAGACGATTATGTGATCGTGGTGGAGGGGGCCGAGTTTGGCTTCCGCGAAGTGTATCGAGGCGGTGAGGTGCCGTTGCTAATTCTGCATTGCGCTTCGCCGGATACCGAGACACGCGAGGAGCTATTCAGCATCGGCACCGGTTGGGAGATTGTACCTGGTGGCGAACGCGTGGAGGGTCGTAAGCAGTTCTTGGCTTCGTCGTGGCTGGGCCGACTTATTGTGCGTTGCGACGAGCTAGATATGCCAGGCTTTGATGGTGGCGATGATGGTAGTGTCTTGGACTTCATCGCTGATCGTGGTGATGCGTGGGAAGCACATATCTGGGTTGGACTCAAGTTTAGAATGTGCCGCGAGGAGGTTGATTTTGGCGAAGGCATTGGCATCAAGAAACACATTATGCCCACTGAGTGCCTCGGCTTATTGACGGCTACAGATGCTGCTGCATTTGCTGGCAGCACAGACGAGGAGGGGGATTTTGCTGATAGTGGAGAAGTAAATTTTGATGAGCCAGGAGAGGGTAAGACTGCGCCTTTGGTGGATACCGAAACCGAACCTGAACCCGAACCCGAAGCTGAACCCGAAGCTGACGAGCAGGACAAGGTAGTGTTGGCACTTCTCAAGCCGCTTGCGGAAGAAGCAGATACTGTGGTGGATTTTCAAACGGCTGCCGTTAGTTCTCACGCCAGCACCCTCAGCGATGAATGGCTGGGACGGCTGATGGATGTTGAGAAGGCCAAGGAGATATATGAGGAGTTGCAATGATAATGGCCGTTGCCGTTGTTATTCTTTTGTTACTGGTGCTGTTTTTCTGGGGTAGTGCAAGAGACTACCATCGTCGCTGGCGTAATGAGAAGTTGTGGTCTGAACGTCTTCAGGGGCTTCTTAGTAAAACTCGTGATGATCTGGCGTGTGAGAAGAGATTGCGAATGATGGCCGAAATTAAGCCGCAGGAGGATGAATGATGGCCTATAAGCACCCGGCCCGAAAGTTCCGCGAAGCCAAAGAAAGCCTAGACCGCAAGGGTAAGCACCCAGACTACATCATGGATGCTATTGAGGAGATGGAGCAGACGTTTTTCGAGCTCCAGCAGATTCTTGATGACCACGGAGTGCGTCCGTGTAGCAACGACAAACAGCAATGGATGCAATCCTACCAGGGGGACCCCGACTGCGACGAGGATGTGCTGAAGCGGTACTGTCTGGTGTGCAACCAGGAAGTGGTACGAAATGAGTATGGCACAGCTAGCTGTTTACCAGACAAGGAGGACGATGGGGACAATGGAACCGCTGGAGATTAGAGGAAGCGAAGTTGGAATGTGTCCGCGTTATCTGTCAATCAAGGCGCTTGGCGGTGAACTTGAATCGCCGCCAGGCTGGTTGCAGAAGATATTTGACAGTGGGAAAGACCAGGAGGAAGAGGCGGTGGCGTGGCTGGAGGAGGAGTATGGTGAACCTGTAACTGATCGGCAGTGTGAGGTTCGCGTTGAGCAAGCCGATGTCTGCGTAGTTGGTCATATAGACGGTATGCAAAGTGGCAAACTTGTGGAGATTAAGGCTCTCGGCGAACAGAAGCGGTCTGCTCTGGAGCAAGGCGGTTTAGAGGCATTGCCTCAATACTTGCATCAGGTTGTTGCTTATTACGCAGGTTTGTCAGATACAGAAGGGCTAAGATTTGTGGTAAAGCACTGGGAGCAGGACGAGTACACGGTACTGGAGATTGACCACACTGTATTGATTGGAATGGGTGAGCAGCTAGTGGAGGCTCTCTCTTCAAAGCTGGAGTCAGTGTGCCAGGCAGTTGAGCAAGGAGAGCCATTGCCAATTCCCTCTGATCTCGACGACTACAACTGCGCTACCTGCCCCGCTCGTTACCACTGCTATGAGGATTTGTTGGAACAGTCAATTGTCCTCAGCAATAGCGAACAGGATATTTCTCAGATGGCGGCTTATCAGTTTTACCAGCAGATGGATCGTGTTGCCAAGAATATTAAGCGGCGCGTCCAAGAGCATTTTGAGGCACGGCTTGCTGAGGAAGAAGCCAAGAAGATTTCTACTGCAATGGGCAGCGTAACGTTGGTTGAGCAGATGCGCAAGAAATTCGATAAGAAAAAGGCGAAGAGCTTTTTAAGCGAAGAGCAATTCGCTGAGTGTGAAAGCAAAGTACCCAACAAGTTCGTGAAAATAAATGTGAGGGATGAGAAATGAGACGCGAATTTGATGATTACGCAACCACAGAAAGACCAACTTGCGAGCAGTGTGGTGGAAGTGATCTCTATGCCGAACGTCCAGTAGCCTATACGGAGACGTGGGAATTGATTGACGATGGCAACGTAATGACTCAAAAGAAGACAACTGCAAGCACTTTAGAGTTCTTAACACACTGCCCTGATTGTAAAGCGACGGGTATTAAGACTGGCTGGAAGATTGACTTTGAGGATTCTGATATTGGCACTGGATACCGTATGCTCGTTGTGCGACTAGTCCCCCAAGACCAAGTATTCGAGTCTAAAGAATGTTGTCGCCATTGGGGATAAGACATATTACAGAAGAAAGGGATGAGAAACAATGAAGGCATCGACTAAGACACAACTGATGATCAAGCAGGAGCTTCTGCGGTATGACGACTGTCAGCAGATGGTGACTAAGCAGGATGAGTATCTCAAGTTCAGCTATCCAGGATACCCAACTGCTGTGGCACTTTGGGTAAGTAGGTATGGTGAAATACGAGCAGGACGGCAGCTTTCTCGTAGTAAAATCTGTTCTACCATTGAGTGGCAGGCGTTGAAGCGAGAAGCGAAGGAAAACTACAAGGAGGAGAGTGACGAGAAATAATGAAGGCACCGACTAAGACACAACTGATGATCAAGCAGGAGCTATTGAGACGCGGCTTTGAGCCAGCAGTAACTCGGCAAGACGAATATCTCAAGTTCAGTGATCCCGATTCTTCAGACATTCTTTGGATAGGCAGACGTGGTGAGTTTCGAGTAGGTCGAATACTTTGTGGTATAGATCGCACCGATATTTACAACATAACGTGGCAACGAGTGTTGAAGCGAGAAGCGAAGGAAAACTACAAGGAGGAGAATGACGAGAAATGAGCAAGATAATACTTCGCGAGAAAATATTGGTAATTGGGCCACCTGGCAGCGGGAAGAGTTACTCTGGTTTGACCATCGCACGGTGCTTTCCAAATAATCGCTTTTTCATAATAGATTCAGATGATGCGGTTCCGCGAATGCTTGCGACCGAGTTTTCTGACTTGAAGAATATTACTACTTTTCCTTGTAGCGAATGGCCTGATTATGAAAAGGCCGTTAAGGTTGTTGAGAAAGATTCCAAACCTGGCGATTGGCTGATGATTGATCTTATCACTCAAGCATGGTCTGCTGTTCAGAATTATTTTGTGGAGACTATTTATGCTGAATCTCTCAGCGAATTGCTAATGCGGATGCGAGCGGCAATGAAAGCTGGAGATACACAACTAAAGACGCTTGAAGGCTGGAATGATTGGCGACCCATTAAGGCTCTTTACAATGATAATTTGATGCGTAGAATAAAGTACAAAATATCAGCACACGTTTATGCTACTGCTAGCGTTCGTGCTCCTCGCGACAGCGATGAGCATGACATCAAAGAGATGTTCGCTGGTGGCAAGATGCCAGAAGGCGAGAAGCATCTGGGGCACGAGTTTTTTACGATCTTGAATGCACAGCATTTGCGTGACAGTTGGACAATGAGCACTATTAAAGATATAGGCCACAAACTAATGGACAAGCAGCCGATGCCGAACTTTGGGCTGGGTTATGTGATCGCGGTGGCTGGGCTAAAACCGAAGCCAAAAGCGAAGGCAAAGAAAAAGAAGAAGGAGGAAAAGAAATGACGCTGATTAGCTCGCCGGTTTTCGTGTGTTTTGTGCTGGTTTTGGCTATGCTGGTAGGTGTTTTGGTTGGCAGGCTCTGGTCAAAGCGAATGTATGATGCTGTGTGGAGAGACGGTGCAAGTTGGGTGTTGTTCAAAGTCCGTTCTAGTTATATTCATCTGCCTCGCAAACTCCGTTTGGTGCTTGAAGCAACAGAATTTCGGATGCGGGTAGGATGGCCAGAGCCTCTTCAACCAACGCGAGGAGAAGCCGAGCCTACAAGTGATGATGCTAAACAGGAAGGAGGTGTAGAATAATGACTTATAAGCAGATTATTGAGAAGGTAACTGAGGCTTGTAACAATTTGCCTGTAGAGGCCAACTATTCTGCGGTGTTTACGGCTCTATTATATAACGCACTCAGCAACAATGAGGAGCCAATTAGTGATGATCCTAGTTGCGCCGAGCGAACCGAAGCCGATACTCCAACTGATAACTGACCTTGGCCACGAAGCAATAATCAGCACCCAGCCAGAAACGCGGGGTGCTGACTATTTGATGAGTGGACAACTTGGCTTCGTTGCAGTCCAGCGCAAGGAAGTTGGAGATCTTCTTGCGAGTATAGAAGATGGTCGCCTTCAGCAGCAGATTTCGCTGCTCAGGTATGAGCCAGTGCCTATACTCATGCTTGAGGGTTGGCCTGAGTTTACTACTGGTGGGCAGCATTTGGATAGACCCCGTTGGAATTTGACGGGGTTTCGCAATATACTGCGGTCAATTGGACGCGAGGGCATACAGATTGAGCGCACAGATGATTTGGCGGATACAGCAGCAGCACTAGCTGAGTTGGAGCATTACTGGCAACGGCCTGTTCATACGTCCTTGTTGACGCGGCCTAAGCGTATCAGAACTGATAGCTTTGGCCGCAAGCAAGCGGATGATCGTGCAGCCTGGGTGCTGCAAGGTTTCCCCAACATCGGGCCAGAGTTGGCACGGCGAATTGTAGCAAAGTTTGAAGGGCTGCCGTTGTCGTGGACGTGTTCGTTGGAGGAGTGGTGTGAAGTTGAGGGGATCGGAAAGACGACGGCTGTTGCGCTGCTTGAGTTTTTGGTTTAGTTGATCTGTTGGTAGGGTAAAATGATAATGGCGTGGCCTGCGGTTGTCTGTACATAGGCTACTCATTCAGTTCGCTACTGGATGCAAAGGCGGAAAGGCCAAAACCGTGTAGCCGTGGCCGCGCCGATGGAAGTGAGATGATGACTACTGACGCCCAGGCGGAGCGTGGTCAATTAACCGAACCAGACTATGGGCCGACGCTGGCGGATTTGCAGGAGTTAGCAGATGAATGGGGACTTGAGTATGAGGGCTTATCTGCTGAAGAGCTAGAACAAGTGTTGAGAGACTATGCTGCTGATCGGGCTTATGACAGTCAGAACGAGAGGTAGGGAATATGCTGCGAACAACTTTTGTTCAGAAGGCACAACATCCGCACCTGTACAATATTGGGTTTGTGGAGTCGCAGGCTAAGTTAGTGGCCCGCCGCGTGACTGAGCAGCGGCGTCAGCATAGAGATCGGCTTAGGCAGCAGCGGTTGGAGGCCACCGATGAAGATTGAGCATAGGTGTAAGTGCGGGGAGTGTGTCTGGCTGGTCGGCCTAGCGAGGCCACAGTGGAGCGATGGGGAATACTTCCTCCAGCTAAGTGGCTACTGCCCTATCTGCGGCTGCTTCCTCGACGACAAGGGCTTCGCCTACGAGATGTGCGGGCTGGCTAACCTTGCTGAGTTGGAAGACAAGCTGGCCACATGTGTAGCAACGTTGAAGGGGCTATGCATAACTGAGGGCTGGACTTCAAAAGAGAAGGAATACTACCTTGGCACCGATGTCTGTACCATTCTTAGCGAAGACCCCGCCGACGAAGGGAGCGACGATGATGGCACTTGCCTATCAGACAGTCCAACTACGAACTGAGATGGGTACTGGGCAGCCTGGTGGCCGAAATCACTACTGGGTGCGTCTGCTCTTCGTGGGAGAATATCCAACAGACTGCATCGGTAACTTCTCTCGGGAGAGCCTTCGCGATAAGTGCCTGCCGCGATGTGGTCAGACAGAAGAATATGTACTTGTGCCCAAGTCTGTTTTCACGGGCCACCGAAAGGAGACGGTGATATGATAACGATAGCGAAGCCCAATGGAGGCAAGTGGCATAGAGTCATCACGCGCGGTAAAGGCTTTGTTATGGAGGGTGTCAGGATAGAAACAGCATGCTGCCACAAGTATATCTGCGTGTTCAAACTGATGACCATCCCAGTGATGCTGTCCTCCATCCATAAGTTGCCAGAACCTAACGAGCTTTGTCATTATGCTTATTTAGACATAAAGGCGCTTGTTGTTGATTTATTGGGGATGGTGAGATTGGAATATTGTCCAGAAGGAGAACGCAGTGAAACTCCTCCTTCTTAGCTTACTCCTGGCCGCTCCGGTGGCCGGAAGGAGTCGGTGATTGTGAAAGTGTGGCAGGTAAGGCCCCAAGAAGATGCATCGCATAACTATCACTGGGTTACATATCACAGGGATAGATTGGCCGATATGGCGCTGGACGAATTTGAGGGCATGGATTTTGACACAAGTATGGAAGTACGGGCAGTCGAGATGTCTCAGGAAGAGTTTGATGCGTTATCAGAGCATCAAGGATGGTGACCAATGAAACCCCTTCTACTTAGCCTCCTACTACTGGCCGCTCCGGTGGCCGCCGACCTGCCCGCCGATCCGGTGCAGCGGTATACACGCTTCGAGGCGCAGTTCTCGCCGGGCAAGCACGGTGTCGCAAGTGATGTCGCAAGCGTGTCACAGCACCTTTGCCCAGATATGACTAATGGTGAACGCTGGTTTGTTGAGCGCGAGATACTATTTCTGAACCCGGAATTGGCAGAACCATTGACCGTGCCCGTCTACCAAAAATACACGGGCGGAAAGAGTGGTTGCTATGACATACGAAATTGGCATGTTGCTGCACTCAAAGGACGGAAGTATATGGTCAGTCCAAGGCTACTCATTGGAATACGTAGCTACGAGAATCCCTCCCCTCAAAGAGATCGTTACGCTTATGGCGTTGTCGCTAAAAGGCACACCGACCTTTGGACGCAAGCCGATTGGGGAGCTCGTATTGTGGCACAGATAGCCAAGGCCCAGGGCTGGTCACCAATGCAACCTACCCAGGCCAACCTCTACCGGCTTGCATTAGTCTATGTCGGCCAGGGCAATGCATCGGCGCGGAACTGGAGCCGGAACGTGTGGACAATGATGCAACGAGCAACATAATAGCCGCCGCGATGAAAGGAAACTGAGATGAGTACTATACCCGTAACAGAAGGACGGTCTTTGCGAATAGAATACGATAAGAAGGAGGATGAGATTATCCTCACCACTATAGATTTCGACAGATTTACTGAGCACGGCTTTGGCACTTTTCTGGAGAATGTAGACCCTCCAGAGGTTTCGATCAGCCAGGCCGCATTAGATGCTCTGCTTGCCTGTCCCGAAAGGGATGGCCTCCAGGGACTGGAGTTCTGGGCTGACAACAGGTTGGCCTGGGGTGCTCCGGTGCCTTGTCTTATAGTTCCTTGCGATGAGGTCAATTGCCCCGAGGGCGCAAAGATTTGGCTAAGACTTTGTTCAATCGAGTAGCTTAAAAACCGGCGCGGCCCGGGGCCGACACGGCGGTATAGCACCGGGTTAACCTAGTCGGCTGAGGGCTATGCCCAAAACTGCCTTAAAAAGCTAGGCTTGGCGGAGCGTTCCTCGGGCCGCGTCGGAACTGAAAGGAAATGATCATGCACGGTGAAGAAGAACCTCTGGACAGGTGCAGAATAGAGCCTGCTGTGTTGCGACTGATCGAAGAGGAGCGAGAGCGTCAGGAGGAAAAGTGGGGCCAGCAGCATCATAGCTCAGCAGACTGGCTTGTGATTCTGCAGGAGGAGATCGGAGAAGTCTGCCAGGAGATATTGCGTTGGGGTGATGTGATAATCCCAGTCAATGGAATGGGCAGGGAATTGACCAATGAACTAGTCCAAGCAACTGCCGTGCTGATAGCCTGGCTGGAGGATCGGCAGCGCCAGGCAGCAGCTTGCGAGGAGGACGAAGATGCGACCACCGATCTATGAGCCGAGAGGATGGGCCCGAGAGTACGCACCGCTGGCGCTGAACCTCTGGAATACTTGCAGCCACGGATGCAAGTACTGCTATGTGCCCCAGACCATGCACAAAAAGCCGGAGGACTTTCACGTTGCGGGACCTCCGCGAGAGGGCTTACTGGAGGCACTGGAGCAGCAGTTGCTGAGCGATCGCGATTACAGTATCCGAAGTAACGATCGCCGTGTCCTGCTATGCTTTACCTGCGATCCCTACCAGCCGCACGAGGACGGCTTTACTCGGCAAGTCCTGGAGATACTGGTTGAGTACAACGTCCCCTTCAGTGTGCTGACGAAGGGCGGGATGCGGGCGGTCCGGGACTTTGATCTCTACGCCGGCGGCGCCGGTCACTTTGGCACAACCGCCTGCTTCGCATCAGATCAGTTACGGCGCGACTGGGAGCCAGGTGCAGCAACAATGCAAAGTCGCCAAGAAGCATTAGCTACGGCCCATGAGCAGGGAATCAGAACATGGGTAAGTATCGAACCAGTGATTTATCCGATAGAAGCACTGCGTCTGATTGAACGGCGCTTTGACATAGTGGATGAGTTTCGCATCGGGAAACTCAACCACCATCCCCACGCTCAGACCATAGACTGGGCGGCCTTCGCCTGGGACGCACTCGCTGCGCTCCAGGATAGTGGCTGCGACTGGCGCATCAAAGACGATCTGTTCGTCTACCTGCCGCCCGGATCACCGCAGTGTTCGGAGGAGGCATCTGAATGAGATCGCTGCAATGGGGTCTGCCCAACGATTACCTTACTGACCAGAACATCATGCGGCCTTGTGATCAGTGCGAGGAGAAAACAGGGCAGTATGGTGGTTGTTATGCTAAGATGTATGATCGCTACCTTTGCTTTGACTGCTATAATGAAATCTTCGATCCACCAACACCGACATCGTTGAAGAAGAAGGCGCGTTGGGACATATAAGCAACGGGGCTTTGTCGGCTACTTCGTGGTGTCTGGGAGGGCGTTTAGCACTTCCTTAAACCCCTCCAGTGCCTTGCTATCCATCTCCAGCAGCTTCGCCAGTATGTCCTCCACTAACCCCTGTCGCCCCTTGTCGTTCCCTCGGTTGAACATCTTGGCTGCTAATGCTGCTGGTCGGACGTGGGTGTAGATCTGCGTGGTGGCGACGCTTTGGTGGCCGAGTAGGGTTTGGATTTCTCGGAGGTTGTAGCCCTCCTCCAGCAATTCGGTCGCAAAGCTGTGCCGCAGCACGTGCGGCGACACCTGCATCGGATCAAGCTCTGCCCTCGTTGCATATTTCTTGATCATCCGCCGTAAGTGGGAGGTGAGCAACTGTGTGCCTTTGCGTGTGCAGAAGAACCACTTGCTCTTTGCTATCCGCTTTTCGCTCCAGGCTTGTAGCCAGCCTGCTAGTTCTGGGCCGATAGGCACTGCCCTGGACGCGCCGCGCTTGGACTTCCGTACATCTAGTCGGCAATCGGCTATCTTCACGTCAGCGGGCCGTAGATTCACGATCTCGCTGGCTCGTAGTCCGGCTCGGTATAGCGTTTCCAGCATCGTGCGGTCGCGGAGGCCAGAGGTATAGCGCAGGTCGGGTTGTCTGAGCAGCAGTTCGGCTTCGTCGCGGTTGATTACTTTGGGCAGGCGGTTAGGCATCATCTCTCACCAACTTGACTTTCACGCATTCGCCTTTTTTAACTGGCGGGAACCCCCTGTGCAACTTTACCCAGTCGTCAAGGTCAATTGGGTCTTGCCATTCACCGTCAGCCTCACTCCACTTGGGTTTTATACTGTAAAAACCTACAGTACCGTCATCATCCCTTGCTATCCAAGGCATCAGTTATTCTCCTTTGCATCTATGTTGTTTACTTGACGATGATGGTAAACAGGGTGCAATCTCAAAGAACTTCGCAAACCTCTTAGGTCTCAAACACTGAGTCTCGCCAGTTTCGAGACTATCTATCCATATCATTAGTTCCTCTGGCGTCTCGGCGGAGAAGCGAGCATAACCGACAATTGTTAGCTTCACTTTCTTCCAGCCAGACTCTGCTAACGGACTGCCATCAGGAGATACCCAGTATGTGCCACATCGGTTTTTCCACTTGTCAATTGTTTTTATCTCGGCTTGTGTCATCATTTCATGTCTCCTTTGCATCTAAGTTGTTTACGCAGGTCTCGGTTTTCCTGTCCGCTTGGGTATGCACCTTGCACTATTGCTGTAAATGTTGATATGAATATCCTTTCAGCAGCCTCCTTGAGTGTTATGCCTTCCTGTTCGGCAACTTGTCCTACTCTTAGAAGAAGTTCTGGACGTTGTATAGGAGGCCTTGGATGACCATTATAGAACTCAGCTAGTGCTGCTTCTTCATCATCCGTTTTTTCGCCAATAGGAAAGGTGGCCGGAGGAAGACTCATTTGGGCATCACCGCCTCAACCAAATCAATCTCGCACCGCTGGCAAAGAAC
>SDBU01000623.1_pt1 | contig 49846 bp, 40 predicted proteins | sample 2277071 | NCBI WGS metagenome assembly SDBU01 (sample SAMN10397929, study PRJNA504765) | marine sediment metagenome | isolation source: marine sediment core GS08_GC12, 126 cmbsf | place: Arctic Ocean: Gakkel Ridge, Loki's castle | collected 2008
TAGCAGCTGTGTCCGCCTCATAGGCCACCTCCCAGGTGACCATTATGAACCGGACAACCATTGTGCTACAAACCCGGACAGTTTACGTGTTACTTACACAGCCCTCCGCCTCAACTTGATTTCAAAGAGCATTTCCGTCTAGAATGCCAAGGATACAAGGGGGGTTTCAGAATAACATCTGAGGATATAAAACATTTCGTCGTCTCAATCAAATCTTCAACTCTGAGGTATTAATACAAATGGCCATTAAGAAAAGTGAACTGTACAACTCTCTCTGGCAAAGTTGCGATGAACTGCGCGGCGGCATGGACGCCTCGCAGTACAAGGACTATGTCCTAACACTGCTATTCATGAAGTACGTGTCTGATAAGCACGCAGGCAATCCGGACGCCCTTATTGAGGTGCCTGCCGGCGGCGGCTTCGCCGACATGGTGGACCTTAAGGGAGACAAGGAAATCGGTGATAAGATCAATAAAATTATCGGTAAGCTCGCCGAGGCCAACGACCTCAAAGGTGTCATCACCGAAGCCGACTTTAACGACGAAAGCAAGCTCGGGCGTGGCAAGGAAATGCAGGACCGACTCTCGAAGCTGGTGGCCATCTTTAATGATCTCGACTTCCGCGCCAACAGGGCCGAGGGCGACGACCTGCTGGGCGACGCCTACGAATACCTCATGCGCCACTTCGCCACCGAGAGTGGTAAGAGCAAAGGGCAGTTCTACACCCCAGCCGAGGTCTCGCGCATCATGGCCCAAGTGGTGGGCATTGGCACTGACACCCGCCAGGATCAGACCATCTACGATCCGACATGCGGTTCGGGTTCTCTGCTGCTCAAGGCAGCTGACGAGGCGCCGCAGGGAATAACCGTCTACGGCCAGGAGAAGGATGTTGCCACCTGGGCACTGGCCCGAATGAATATGATCCTGCATGGCCACCCTACCGCCGAGCTTTGGCACGACAATACGTTGGCTGCCCCGTTCTTCAAAAATAAAGACGGCTGCCTCAAGACCTTCGACTTCGCTGTCTCCAATCCGCCCTTTTCAGACAAGGCCTGGTCCAACGGGCTCGATCCTGCAAACGACGAGTTCGGGCGCTTCGAGTACGGCATCCCCCCGGCTAAAAACGGCGACTACGCCTTCCTGCTGCACCTGATCACCTCGCTCAAGAGCAAGGGGAAGGGTGCGATCATTCTGCCGCACGGAGTACTATTTCGCAGCGGCAGAGAGGCCGACATCCGCAGGAATCTTATCCAGCGAGGCCTCATCAAGGGTATCATCGGCCTGCCTGCTAACCTCTTCTACGGCACCGGCATCCCTGCTAGCATTATTGTCATTAACAAGGAGAATGCCCATGCACGCACAGGCATTTTTATGATCGATGCGAGCAAGGGCTTTCTAAAGGACGGCAACAAGAACCGCTTACGTTCGCAGGATATCCATAAGATCGTGGACGTGTTTAACCGACAGATTGAATTGCAGCGTTATTCGCGCATGATACCGGTGGCCGAAATCGAGAACCCCGCCAACGACTACAACCTCAACATCCCGCGTTACATCGATTCCAGCGAGCCCGAGGATCTGCACGACCTTGACGCACACCTGAATGGCGGCACCCCCAACAACGACATCAACGCGCTCGAGGCCTACTGGAGAGTCTTTCCCTCACTGCGCCAGGCGCTTTTTCAGGACCACAGTCGCGAGGGCTATAGCGAGGCCCGCGTCGAGACACACCAGGTAAAGGCCACTATCCTTGGTCACGCTGAGTTCAAGACCTTTACTGGGCAGGTCGAAGCTATATTTGATATTTGGCGTGAAGAACATGAGTCCATGCTCAAGGGACTCAAGGTCAACGATTTGCCCAAACGCGTTATTCACACTCTGTCGGAAGATCTTCTCGCTCGTTTCGGAGAACTACCTCTGATCAGCCGCTACGACGTGTATCAGCGGTTGATGGACTATTGGGCCGAAGTTATGCAAGACGATGTCTACCTTGTTGCCGCGGACGGTTGGATGGAGGCTGTGAGACCGCGCGGGATCATCGAGGATAAGGAAAAGAAGATCAAAGAAACGCCGGACATGACCATCAAGCGTAAAAAATATAAGATGGATCTTTGCCCCCCGAAGCTCATCGTGACACGCTACTTCGCCGCCGATCAGGCCTCCATAGAAGCGCTCCGGGCCAACCAGCAAACCACCGCCCGCGAGTTGGGGGAGTTCGTCGAGGAGCATATCGGCGAAGAGGGACTGCTGGCGGATGTCACCAACGACAAGGGCAAGGTCACCAAAGGTGCCGTGAAAGATCGTCTAAAAACTATTAAGGGCGAGTTGGAGAGCAACGAGGAACAAGCTGCTCTCACTCACTGCCTTGCACTGATCGAAGTCAACTCCAAGGCGAGCAAGACAGTCAAGGAGGCTCAAGTTGCGCTAAACCAGCAGGCACTGGCCCTCTACGCAAAACTCACCGAGGCCGAGATTATTACTCTAGTCGTCGAGGACAAGTGGTTTGCCAGCATCCGCTCCGCCGTCGAGGGCGAGGTGCAGTGGCTCGCCCAACAATTGGCTGGGAGGGTGAAGGAGCTGGAGGAACGTTACGCCAATACACTGCCGGAGTTGGAGCGAAATGTGGAGGAGTTCAGCAAGAAGAGTGAAACACACTTGAAAGAAATGGGGTTTGTGTGGACATGAGTGTAAAAACGTTGTCAGCTAAAGATACTTCGGCCAGCTACTCGACTGCAACTGAGAATCAGGGGGTGCCTCCAGGATATAAGCAAACTGAGGTCGGCGTGATTCCGGAGGAATGGGACATCACCAGGGTCGACGTATATGCCTCCATCATGACTGGTGCGAAGAATACACAGGACAAGGAAGAGGACGGTGAATATCCGTTCTTTGTCCGATCTCAGGAAGTTGAGCGCATTAATTCCTATACCTATGACGGCGAAGCCGTCTTGACAGCCGGCGATGGAGTAGGAACCGGGAAAGTGTTCCATTACATTAGAGGTCGCTTCGATGTGCACCAACGAGTCTACCGGATAGCTGATTTTGCCGACCGGCTAAATGGCCACTACTTCTTCTATCAATTCAGTACAAGATTTTACAATCGCATCATGTCTATGACGGCCAAGTCCTCCGTCGATTCTGTTCGGATGGAGATGGTCGCCGGCATGCAGATTCCATTACCGCACCCCACCGAACAGCGCGCCATCTCAAGGGCGTTGTCGGATGTGGACGGGTTGCTCGGAACGTTGGAGACGCTGATCGCAAAGAAGCGGGCTATCAAACAGGCCGCCATGCAACAACTTCTCACCGGCAAGACCCGCCTGCCGGGATTCAGTGGGGCGTGGGAGACTAAACAGCTGGGGGAACTTGGTCCATTCTCGAAGGGACGTGGAATCAAGCGAGACGATGTGTCAGATGAAGGCATTCCGTGCATCCGCTATGGTGAGCTTTATACGCGATATCACAACTACGTCATCACACCTGCCTCCCGTATTCCGGATGCTGTTGCCCAAACCGCCCTGCCGATTAAGAAAGGTGATCTCCTCTTCGCCGGTTCGGGCGAGACGGCGGAGGAAATTGGAAGCTGTGCAGCGTATCTAGGAGTCGAACAGGCATACGCGGGTGGCGACATCGTCGTGTTGACACCATCGGGACATAACTCAATGTATCTTGGACACCTAATGAATCAACCACTTGTGGCGATGCAGAAGGCACGATTTGGCCAAGGAGACGCCGTTGTTCACATTAGTGCTCGGAATTTAGCTCAGGTGGAGGTCAGTCTCCCGTTGATCGAAGAACAAACCGCCATCGCGACCGTCTTATCCGACATTGACAACGAAATAGCCGAACTAGAGCAGCGACGGGACAAGACCCATGCAATCAAGCAGGGCATGATGCAACTACTCCTCACTGGTCGGGTGCGATTGATAAAGCCGGAGGTGGCCGCATGAACACGACGGAGCCACGCCCAACCTCGATTCGAATTTTTCTTGCCGACGGCGTGCCGGAGGGGTTGCGCATCGTCGAAAAGTCCAACTGGACCGGGCGGGCTGTGGTGGCCAGCCGGTCGCAACTTGATCGTGCCCTAGCGCGTGAGGAATTAAGCCAGCCCGGCATCTATGTGCTCACCGGGCTGAGTGAGGACGGCGCGCCACGAGTGTATATTGGTGAGGCGGATTTGTTACGCGATCGGCTCCGGCAGCACGTTGCCGGCAAGGAATTCTGGACCCACCTGGTGACCTTTACCAGCACCAGCGAGGGCTTGAATAAAGCCCACGTGCGATATCTGGAAGCGCGGCTGGTGCGCTTGGCAAGGGATGCCAAGCAATGGGAGCTGGAAAACACTACTCAGCCTGCCTCGCCGCCCTTATCGGAAGCGGACAAGGCGGATGCAGAATGGTTTCTGGCCGAGATGCTGTTGATCTTCCCGCTGCTCGGCATCGACGCCTTTGAAGTAGCCGCGAGCCAAGCGCGTACACTTGTCCCCGGTGCGGGAGGGGAGCCGCTGGAACTGTTTCTTCGCAAGCGAGGTGCTGACGCGCAGGGTCAGGAGATGGCAGATGGCTTCGTGGTGCTCAAGGGCTCGGTTGCCCGAGCCAGCGAAGTGGCGTCGATTCATGACTATCTGCGAGATCTGCGCAAGCAACTGCAAGAGCGCGGCGTGCTGGTTGCCGAAAGCAAGGGCCTGGTCTTCACTCAGGACTTTCGTTTTACCTCACCATCCACCGCTGCCGGTGTACTGGTAGGCGGTAGCGCCAACGGCAGACGTGCCTGGAAAGACCAGCGGGGCCGAACCTTGAAAGTGTTGCAACAGGCGCGCGCGGAGTCAACGGCATGACCACTGTTGGCCAACGGGAGATTCTCACTCAGAAGCGTGTGCTTGAGTTCTTCCAGGACACGCTCGGCTATGCCTACCTTGGCCATTGGAAGGACCGCCCGGACAATAGTAACGTAGAAGAGGAGTTGCTAACCGACTGGCTGATACGCCAGGGTCACAGCGATAAGATCATCGGAAAGGTGCTGTTCGATCTGGACAAGGCTTTGGCACTCAGCGGTAGCAAGACGCTCTACGATGCCAACCGCGAGGTGTACAGTTTGCTCCGCTACGGCGTAAAGGTCAAGCCGGATGTGGGAGAGCAGATCATCACCGTCTGGCTCATCGACTGGGCGAATCCTGACAACAACAACTTCGCCATCGCCGAAGAGGTGACGGTCGCTGGAGAGAACGCCAAGCGGCCCGATCTCGTACTCTACGTGAACGGCATCGCCCTGGGTGTGCTTGAACTGAAGCGCTCCACTGTATCGGTGACCGAGGGCATCCGCCAGAACCTCGACAGCCAGAAGAAAGAGTTCATCCGGGCGTTTTACGCCACGGTGCAACTTGTGATGGCGGGTAACGACACCGAAGGACTTCGCTACGGCGTGATCGAGACACCGGAGAAATACTGGCTGCGCTGGAAGGAAACCAACGCATCATCAGACATTTTGGCTGCCGGCGGCGACAATCCGTTACTGACGGAATTGGGCCATTTATGTAGCAAGGAACGGCTGCTCGAGATCGTGCACGACTTTATCGTCTTTGATGCGGGAATCAAGAAAACATGCCGCCATAACCAGTATTTCAGCGTGCAAGCTGCGAAGATGCATGTGAAGCGCCGTGAGGGCGGCATCATCTGGCACACCCAGGGCAGCGGCAAGAGTCTTATTATGGTCTGGCTGGCAAAGTGGATCCGCGAGCACGTGACGGACAGCCGGGTACTTATCATCACCGACCGTACGGAGCTGGACGAGCAGATCGAGAAGGTGTTCAAGGGTGTCAGCGAGGCCATCTACCGTACGAAGAGCGGGGCTGACTTGGTACAAGTGCTCAACACTAGCGACGAATGGCTAATCGGCTCGCTGATCCACAAGTTTGGCACGTCAGAGGAAGGTGACATCGACGCTTTCCTGGAAGATCTCCGGAGCCACCTGCCCAAGGATTTCCGGGCCAAGGGCGAGATCTTCGTATTCGTGGATGAGTGCCACAGGACCCAGTCCGGGAAACTGCACGACGCGATGAAGGCCCTGTTGCCTGGAGCGATGCTGATTGGCTTCACGGGCACACCGCTACTCAAGGACGATAAGCGGCGAAGCATCGAGACCTTTGGGGCATACATCCATACCTATAAATACGATGAGGCCGTGAACGACGGCGTGGTACTGGACCTGCGCTACGAAGCGCGCAACATCGATCAGGACATTACCTCACAGGCCAGGATCGACCAGTGGTTCGAGCTAAAGACCCAGGGGCTGACCGACCTGGCAAAGGCCCAGCTCAAACAACGCTGGGGCACGATGACGAAGATGCTTAGCGCTCGCGACCGGCTGGAGAAGATCGTTGCTGACATCCTTTTGGACATGGAGACGCGCGATAGGCTCAAAAGCGGGCGCGGCAACGCGATGCTTGTCTCCGACAGCATTTACTCGGCCAGTCGCTTCTTGGATATGTTCCATCAGGCCGGCATGGAAGGCAATTGCGCCATCGTTACCTCCTACAAGCCAGCCCCGGCGGACATCAAGGGCGAGGAAACCGGTGAGGGGCTGACCGAGAAGTTGCGCAAGTACGACATCTACCGGAGGATGTTGGCAGCGTATTTTAGCGAGCCGGAAGAGAAGGCCATGTACAAGATCGAGCAGTTCGAGCGGGAAGTGAAGAAACGCTTTATCGAAGAACCGGGCCATATGAAACTTCTTATCGTCGTGGACAAGCTCTTGACCGGTTTTGACGCCCCACCGGCGACCTACCTTTACATCGACAAGCAGATGCAGGACCATGGTCTATTCCAGGCTATCTGTCGGGTGAACCGCCTCGACGGAGAGGACAAGGAGTACGGTTACATCATCGATTACAAGGATCTATTTCGGTCACTGGAACAGTCCATCAGGGACTATACCGGTGAAGCTTTTGACGGCTACGACAAGGCGGACGTTGAGGGTCTTTTGAAGGATCGGCTCCTGCAGGGCCGGGAGCGGCTAGAAGAAACGCGCGAAGCTATTAAAGCCCTGTGCGAGCCGGTCGAGCCACCTCGCGATACAGCAGCCTACCTGCGATATTTTTGCGCGACCGAGAGCGGCAACGCCGATCAACTCAAGAACAATGAGCCTAAACGCCTGGCCCTGTATAAGCTGACCGGAGCGTTCCTCCGGGCCTACGCCAACCTGGCTAACGAGATGAGCGAGGCCGGCTATTCAGACGCCGAGGCGCAGGAGATCAAAGACGAGGTGGTGTATTACGAGAAGGTCCGCGAGGAGGTCAAGCTCGCCAGCGGCGACTACATCGACATGAAGATGTACGAACCGGCCATGAGGCACCTGCTGGATACCTATATTCGGGCCGAGGAAAGCGAAAAGTTATCAGAGTTCGACGACCTGACGCTGGTTCAATTGATTGTTGAGCGCGGGGAGGAGGCGGTTGACTCGCTGCCTAAAGGCCTGCGCGAGGATCGTGAGGCGATGGCCGAAACGATCGAGAACAACGTCCGCAGGCTCATTATCGACGAGATGGCGGTCAACCCCAAGTATTATGAGAGGATGTCCGGCTTACTCGATGCCCTGATCTTGCAGCGAAAGCAGGAGACGAAGGACTACAAGGAATATTTGGCCAAAATCGTCGAGCTTACGAAAATGGTCAGCAAACCCGAAACACAGACTTCCTATCCTTCGAGCATCAACAACGCGGAACTGCGGGCACTTTACGACAACCTGGAAGAAGCACCGGCTTCAACGGCACAAGAACAAGCGGCGGGCTATAGTACCGATCCAACCTTGGATGCCAGGGATGCAAAAGCACTTGCCCTGGATCATGCCATTCGTAGTGTGAAGAAGGCGGACTGGCGCGGAAACAAGTTCAAAGAACGCGAGGTCCGAAACGCTATCAAATCAGTACTCGGCGGCGGCGAAATTCTCGTCGATACAATATTCGAGATTGTGAAGAACCAGCGTGGGTACTAAAGCACTGTACATGGATGTACGCGGGATACCGGTCGAGGTCGTCCGCAAGGACATCAAGAACCTCCATGTGGGTGTCTACCCGCCCAACGGCCGGGTGCGGGTGGCTGTGCCATTGCGCCTCGATGATGAGGCTGTGCGGCTGGCTGTCATTTCACGACTGGGGTGGATCCACCGTCAGCAGGCTGCATTTGAGAAACAGGATCGCCAGTCACATCGGGAGTTCGTCACCGGTGAAAGTCATTATTTCCAAGGTCGGCGCTATCGGCTCGACGTGATTGAACACGACAGTCCACCCTCCGTGCATCTGCCGAACAACACAACTATAGAACTGCGCGTACGTCCGGGGACAAGCCGGGAAAAGCGCGAAGCCGTACTTCAGCAATGGTATCGGACGTGGCTCAAGGAGCAACTACCGCCCCTGCTCGCCAAGTGGGAACCGAAAGTCGGTGTGACGGTAGAGGAGGTGCGCATCAAAAAGATGAAGACACTCTGGGGTAGCTGCAATGCCACGGCTCGACGCATCTGGTTGAACCTGGAGTTGGCAAAGAAATCAGCCTCGTGCCTGGAGTACATCCTACTGCATGAGATGCTCCATTTTTTGGAACGACACCACAACGAACGGTTCCTGGAATTGATGGACACCCTGATGCCCACGTGGCGTCTATACCGGGAGGAACTGAATCGGGCACCCTTGGGGCACGAAAAGTGGAAATATTGAGCCCACATGTCTCTGCATAACAACCGGTCCCAGCGGACGGTGCTACGTAGAGTCACTGAACCGGATCGTTTGGCTGTAGGAAAACGATATGGCAACCGAGGTTGAGACAGTAAAAGAATTGGCAGCTCTCCTCAAAGATAATGGCCATCATCGAGTTGGGATCGATGGACATACTGGTTGCGGAAAGACGACTCTTGCAAAGGAGTTATCCAAATCTTTAGGCTTAGATCTTCTTAGTATTGACGACTATTTAGATCGGAACCAAGGAAGTTTTTGTGACCAAGTAAAATTCAAAGATCTGAAAACAGCTTACGACATCAAGTCTGGTTGTATTGTAGAAGGTGTATGTTTACTTCAGGTGCTTGAGGCTGCACAATTGGACATTGATGCTCTCATTTATGTGAAGCGTATGCAGAATGGTATATGGGCGGATGAGAGCGAATGTGAAGTTAATCTTGAGAATGTGGACCAGATTCTTGAGGAGGTGGGAAAAAAGGTCAAATTAATCAACTCTGAAGCTAACTTGCCACCCCTCGTAGAGGAAATCATCCGATATCATGCCTCACATCGTCCACTTGAGCGAGCGGATTTCTTATATCTGATAAATGTTTAGCAGAAATATACTAAGATTATTTAACTAATAGTGAGATTTGCTCCCCAATTTCTTACTAAGACAAAACACCAAGAAGGACTTTGGTTTTAGCATTTGATAACCAGGTATCTTGATGTTGCATTCGAAGTTGTCTTAAAACAGACCTCTGGACACCGGCATCTCTAGCTAATACATCTAATGATACCCAAGAATCTAGCCATCCTAGGTTGTGGGCAGCAACGATTGCGGCTTTATCAGGAGTGGATACTAATATGGTAGTTGAAGGCAGGACCTGGTCTGCATATAGGCGTGCAAAGATGTGTTGTTCTCCATCGTCCAATACAGCGCATTCCGAATGGGATAATATAAGTGATGCGATTTCCTGTTTACTCACCTGATGTATTTGGGTGAGTTTTTCTCTTAACTCATCTGTCGGGACCTGAACATAACCTGGTTCTTCAGGATTACCACGTGACGACTCTTCAACACATTCCTCAACAGTCTCAATTAAATACGAACCACAAATAGCATTCCAGCAACCTACTCTATGGGCTTCCATGATGACGTTTGTATCAACGAAGACTCTATTGCCGGACATGGCGGTACTTCTTAGAGATCAAAGGGAACAGCAAACCTATATTGTTTAAATAGTTCAGCAAGTTGGTTAAGACTTAAATCTAATGATTTTGCCGCCTTTCGAGCTGATAAATCTCCCTTATCCAACACTTCCTGAAGCATACTCATTAAGTTACGTGAAAAAAGGTTTTGAACAGTTGCTTCTAGACGGTCTTGTGTTCTTTGGTATAGTGCGCTGTGCAAATCAGCATCGATGATTTTGAGGTTAAAAAGTCTCCATGCAAAAGCCTTGGGTGTTACTTGGAACAGACCTGAAAGTTCATAAAGATAGTCAACCTCGGTCACTTTTTCAAAATCAATCATCTTTTCAATGGAAGCTTTAGGCATGAGAAGAGCGGAAGCGAAATTATCAGCCAGCTGTTCAATCCGTCTTTTGTTTTGCGGCTGTTCAAATCCTTTTGATTCCCTATGTTCAGGAGTCATTGCGTCCCATGTAAGTACGTGAAAAAGCTCATGAGCCAGATCCCAGTTTTGGCGACCAGGAGGCTCATTTCTATTAATCAGAATCACAGCTAGGTCCTTCAATATACAAGCTGCACCTGAAATCCACTCATCGTCAACACTCTTGATTGTATCCACATAAAGCACTGGTATATCAAGCTTGTTCTCCACACTGTCCAGCAATTGTTCCGCAGGAATTGTTCCAAGGTCCAGTTCCTGAACGAGGCTTTCTGCCCAAAACTGAGCGTCCTCATAACTGGGTTTGGCGGAGATCCTTAGAGTGTGTTTCAAAGCACTAGTTTGCTTACCCTTAAATTCTCGGAGCCAGCGCAGCAAACCAATCCATTGACCTGCCTTTAATTCAAAATCTTCAAGCTCATTTTGAGACAGTGCTGGATCAGCTCTCCACGAGAATTGACCTTCGCCAGCAATAACGAATGGATTAACAAAATAGTCAATGTCGCGATCAAATGTGGTGCATATTTGCACTAATTCTTCTGGTTTGAGCACTCTCTTGCCTTTTTCCAAATCTGAAATAGTCTGTCTGTCCTTGAAGCCAAGCTCTTCAGCTAACTGCTGTTGAGACCAACTTGATGATTCACGTGCTGCTTTGATCCTGTAACCGATCATTCTCTGCGAGATACGATCCATCACATCACCACCCCTTCCCAAAACCTTCTCCCCTCAAGGCAATACTAATCTTGCAATTCAAATATTGCAAGAACTTCTTGCACATTAAATTTCGCAAGATTCTCTAGTTTTGCATTGATCGAACTCATTGAGAAATATGAAATTGAACAAGTGTACCGTAAATGTACCCTTTCCACTTGTTTCCCAGGCTACCTCCCTTGCCATACGTGGACAGGTGAATGCAATGAAAACAGGGAGTTGCAGTAGTTACAACTACTTACAACTCCCCTCTTTTCTGGACTGAAAATCCTCGTGTCGGCGGTTCAATTCCGTCCCTCGGCACCATCCAATAAAAAGGGTCCCTTATGGGACCTTTTTTATTGGACCGTACTATGGGCCGGTTGAGGACCTCAACGTTCTTATCCGGCGGTCAATGAAGTTTATCACGCCACCGGCGGGATCCCTCGACTATTAAGGCTGACCAACGGGAAGTCACGCTGAAAGCGTGATTAAAGGCAAGATCCGACCCCAAGGTTCACCACATCCGTGGTTCCAACATGCGCTGGTGTGTGGAGTTTATCAGGAATAATCAACGATGGAACCAAACCGCCGACAAGAACTATCTGATCCTGAAGATCGCCCAGTGTTGTCGCGATGTAGAGGAGGGTTTCCTTTGCAGTTTCTGTCATTTCAGGCGTGTAGTCTTCAGCGAGGCGCGGTTTATCAGTCATCGTTTATACCCCATGAAAGATATTGATTTCTAAGTTCTTCTGATGCTTCTTTTGATCTTTCCGGGTGTCCCTTTAGATCCAAATATGTTTGAAGGGGACTGACGCAGGTTATTCCAGATATTTTTTTTGCACCATCCAAAACACCTTCATCTTTGGGAATAATCAACCAGGTATTGGCGCCTCGGGGTTGATCATCGAAACCGATGTCTTTCAGCACCTTATCATCCGGTAATTGCTTCAAATAAACTGATGCAGTCCTGAACATCGCATGGTGAGTATAAAGCCAAGCAGATGCAAGGCCTGTTGCCCAAGAAATGATGTTGTTGTTTTTCAGGTTGTTCACCAATTTCTTAAGGAGTTCATCCCCAGTCCTTGCGGGAATGTGACCTTTTATAATCTGATGGATAGAAAAGTCATAGGCGTCATACCAGGCATTAAGTAGCTGTGATGGATCGTGGGCTTGATAGGTTCCATTATCATGCCTTGTGATGAGGTTTGACTCAACCAGTTTTCGAACAATTCTACTTACGAAACCTTTGTCCAAATTAGTAATGTTTACCAGATCAGACTGAGTGAGCTGCTGATGTGGATTGAGAAGGAACTGGCGAGTGATCCGAGAACTCTTGGGGGCAAATACGTTTCTCGGGCGCCCTGGATGCTTATATCGGTTGGGTTTACCTTCAATGATAATTTTTAAACCGGGAGCTTCGAGATGGATATTGCCCGATAGATCGAACCAGTTGATCTTCTCTTCCGCACAGAGCTTCTGACCGGCTTTTCTCATGAAGGGAACCGCAAGAACTGGGATGACATGGTCCCGGTTCTCGGTAATAAATTTGAGCTGTTTGATAGCAGGGATGATCCTGTCGGTAGATGATGCGGATTTGATCTCAATGGCAAAGGTGCGCTGGAGCTGTTTAGCTTCAAGATCCGTGTCATGAGAACCTTCAGCAAATAGATATCTGACCGTCAGGTAGTGGCCAAGATCATCATCTGATGATTCAATTAGCAATCCGCCAGTAATCTCGGTGAATACCCGATCATACTCCCGCTCGGAAATGTAAAGATTTTCACTCATGGTTGCATTAATACCATAAGTTGTTTCCGGAAACAACTAGTATAATAAAAACAACTCGCCCTCTTTCTTACCCCTGCAGTTTATTATGTTTAATTGGTGGAAAGGTAATGGCAAAGCAACAGAAGCTCTTTAGTGAAGTCGGAATTGATGACGACACTTTATAGTTTGGATAAAGAGAATGCGGTTTTATCCTCAATAGAAGGAAGGCCGCTTTGGGGGTGAACAAATAGGGTCAGGTCGTAAATCATACCCTGGTGTCAGCATACCCTGGTGTCAGAGCCTTTTGGGGGTGATAAGGGAAATTGGTGGGTAATGTTCTGTTTTCAGGAAGTTCATTAACTCATTTTGCCAATGCTTTGGGTTGATAGACGGAAAAACGGGTTTGATACCGGATGGACAGGGATTAAAAGGCCAGAGACCCAGTCGAAAAGGTAAGAGAATCAGGCTGTAAGGCGCACCCATCCTTTGGGTGACTGGAAGGCTGATATTTTTCAGGATCAGCAGGGGAAGTGTGTCTTGTGCATCTGTTCGATAAAGCCTGATGAACCGAAGAACGGTTTTCTCAGGCCCTTTCTCATATCCTCGTCGGACATGATCAGTTCTCCCTCGTCGAGAACCAGGAGCAGAAAGTTCCTGTTCAGTTCTTTTTTGCTATTTCCGTATCTCATCACCAGGTGGTCATCTACCAGGAACACATCAATCTTCTTTCCGAAGGCGTAAAACCGGAAGGAAGAATCATGAAACTCTTCAAGATCTGTGACCATCCCGGCCCTTATGGGATTACGGTAGATGTACCTTACACATGCAACGTAGTACTCGTCGGTGTCGATGATACATGAGCCGTACCGGTCTCCCCACAGGTGTCCGGATCTCCGGACGAGTTTGTTGTACCTGACGGCGACCCTTGAGTTGAGGTACTGCATGGCACGGTGAAGATTCTCCTCTGTTACCGTTGCGATGATGTGGTAGTGATTTGACATGAGCACGACGTGATGAACAAGAAGGTTATATTTTTCAATAGTTTCCTTCAGTGCCTGAAAGAAGATACGTGTAACCTGTCTCTGGTTGAACCTGAAAGTCCTGTTATTGGTTCTGCAGATCAGGTGATAGGGTAAGATGTTCTGAATGACCCTGAGTGGACGTCCCATGCCTGATGATATGCAAGGCCGCTGCCAATTTGCTCTGACACCATGATACCATAGCCCTGCCCCCAGAAAAAAGTTCACCTTTAAGTTTTTGTGAATCAGCCTTTGTTCTACAAATAACGGTTCATCTCCAAATTAGTTGGTGGTTAATACATAATTAATGGGTTCCGGTAATAGCTCCCTCGCCTTCGCAACGCCTTTCTCGCTTCGCTTCAGGACCTTTTACCGGAACCCAAGATTGACAAATTACATCAAGCCGGGGTTTTGGTGAATCACGAAGCGAAGCTGGCCCCACGCACAGCCGAGTGATTACACCCAAAAACCCGGCCCTGTGAATATATTTACCTGAATTTCACCAACTAAATTGGAGATGAACCCAAATAACTAATCAGTAGGTAGGTAATTCTAATCGTATCGTTACCATCAATGTATAATGAAATTGTTATTTGGACTTGAAATCCTCGTGTCGGCGGTTCAATTCCGTCCCTCGGCATCACTCGACGCAAAAACGAGGCCTCCCAAATCGGGAGACCTCGTTTTTTTGCTCGTGGCAGGCTACATTTCGGTAGGCGTGCGCCGCGAGTCCCGCTTTTGGCGGGATCGAGTTGTCCTGCCTGTCCCGAGCTTGTCTAGGGGAGCAAGTCGCCAATCAAGGTGCGACGCGTCAAAGGGCAGAAAGAGTTTAAGCTCCCATCCGGGAGCTTTTTGTTTACCACGATGTTAAGGCGGATGAGAACCGCTTGGCCTTCAGGCCGCGCAGTGAGATGAAGTTTAACACGCCAAAGACTTGTCTCTCGGTACCACCTAAAAAACTCATAACCCAGGTTGATGAATCGTCTTGGGACCGTTAGTTTTGTGCTGCCCTGACCAAGCGAGCCGCTTTCTTTATGACAAGTGCGTCAAAGGACGGCATCGTTTTCGCTAAAACTGCGACCTGACAAACCATCTAAGGCGAGGGAGGTCACCCATTAATAATTATCACTTGTATACCTATGGGGGGTATGGTATATCCGCACGTGAAAGTTTTCAAAGGTCAACATGTGCTTATCTTCGAGTAAATGGTTGAATTTAAGGGCTTGTACCGGTCTTTTACGATAGTAATAAACATAAAATTAACGGCAAGACACCAAAATTGACATCGGACGCCTCTCTTTTCTAACGCTGGTTGGTCTGGAAGTGTCCCAAAAACTACCCACTTTGTACAAAATGAGGTGCTCCTTTCTGTGATGAAATACAAAATTGTAGTATATATGATATTGCTCGGGACAGCGGGTATCGCCTTTGCCAGCAACCAAGGATTGCCCGCGCACCAAGGACCGTCATCCCGCGTCCTTACCGTCTATAAAGAACCAAATTGCGGTTGCTGTGCGAACCATGTAGGTTATTTACGCGCCAATAATTTTGACGTTACGGTGGTAGACCTTGACCAGATAGAACTCGAGAAAAAGAAACGCGAGCTCGGCATTCCCTCTTATCTCTTTAGCTGTCACACCACGGTTACCAATTCTGGTAAATATTTTATTGAGGGACACATGCCATACGAGACGATCGAAAAACTACTCTCCGAAAAACCGTACGTTCGCGGTATCAGCCTGCCGGGTATGCCCTCGGCATCCCCTGGCATGCCTGGAAGCAAAACCGGGCCCTTTGTTATTAGACAAGTATCGCACGATGATACTGTATCGCTCTTCATGATTTTATAAGAAAACCGTAAGAAACCTGTATGGTGCGAAGAATCCTATCAGGTGCCGCTCTAGTTGGCACCCTGTTTTTTGTGAGTGAGCCGGTGCATGCCCACTGCCCGCTCTGTACGGCAGGCGCAGCTGTGGCATCCGGTCTGGCGGCGCTGTTGGGAATGACGTACGGCGCCATTGGTGTGTTTCTGGGAGGTTTTGCGACCGTACTCGGTCTTTGGGTGTCTCAACTTGTTCAAAAACGATATGTTCCATGGCAAAGTATCCTGTTATTTTTTGTGGTTTACCTTTCCACCCTCTTACCTCTTGTACCGTTTACCAAGGATTATTCCTCATGGTATGTTTCATGGGGAGGTGATTACGGATCGCTTTTCAATCGCACTTATCTCATCAACTGGTTTATCGTAGGTGCGATTCTCGGCAGTCTGGTTGTCTATTTCGCCCCGCGCCTCAGCGCCTCCCTTACAAAGCTAAGGGGCGGCAACACCTTTAAATTTCAAGGTGTCTTCCTTACCTTTCTGATCCTTTCAATGACTGCCTTTCTGATGCAGGTGTTACGATGACTTTGCTTGAGATATTGCTGGTCATAACCACTATTTACCTGTTCCTTTTGCTGTTCAAGAGCAAACTTCAGATACGAATTTGCGCACTATGTTTAGCTGTCAGCCTGACATGGGTGGGATTGTTTGTCGCCTATCATATGGGTTGGTTCGGCAATGGGCTACTCTTGGGCCTTATCATGGGGCAAAGTATTACGGGTATATATTATCTGTTTGAAAAACACGCACCCAAGCCTCTGCTCCTCTTTCGGTTACCGCTCCTGATGAGCCTCACTTATTTATTCTATGGAGCGGTTACATTACAACCTCACTATTGGGCCGCTCTTTTTCTGGCCGGCATATGGCTTTGCTGCCTGGTGCTCTATGTACACCAGACCAATCCGCGTCTTCGGGATATAACGCAAAGAATCATCGACTGCTGCGGTAACTGGTAGAAGGATTGCCTTCAGACAGCCTCTTTCATGGACCCCAAGATACCCTTCTCCGGTTTCTTCACAATTTCTGCATTCCCAGCACCAGGGCCGCGGCGATCAAGGGTGTGAGGAGCCAACCGCTCAGGATGGAGAGCAGTGTGCGTTTACTCACAGTCTGGATCCCCTTGAGCAGACCGATGCCGATTACCGCCCCGATTACGGCCTGAGAGGTGGAGACAGGGACGCCGACGAAAGTATAGAAATGAACCGTGATGGCCTGGGCCAGAAGTACGACAAGGGCAGAAAAGGGGTCCAGGCGAACCAGGCGCGACCCCACTGTTTCCATTACGCGTTTGCTGAAGGTGAGGATCCCCAGACCGATACTAAGACCCCCGATCAGTGTGGCTGCAGTAATGGAAAGGTGCCCGGCTGCCACGAAGACGGCGGTAACGTTGGCCACATTGTTGGCCCCAAGAGCAAAGGCGCCGTATGAACCGGCTGCCACAAGGCCGATGCGAAGAAGGGCGTCACTTTCGAGGAGGTTCAGTCTCAGCCGGTTGTTGATCGTGGCCAATGTCCGATAGACCACAACCGACAATATGGCTCCTCCCACAGGCGTTCCCACCCAGCATATTACCACCTTTCCCAGGCCCGTCGTGTCAATGTACCTGTTGACGAAGCCGATCCCAATGATGGCTCCTACCACCGCCTGGGATGTGGACACAGGGAGGCGCGCGATTGTCATGAGGGTCACGGTTATGGCTGCGGATATGGAGACCAGCACAGCCTGATGGAGAGTCATATCCGTAAGATTCGACAGGGTGTGAATCCCTGAGCGGCCCTGGAGCAGAGCTCCCAGCAGGACGAATGCGGACGCAATTAACGCCGCGGTAGTAAAGCGGAGCATCCTTGAAGAAACAGCCGGTCCTATGACGTTGGAAGCGTCATTGGCACCCAGGGACCATCCCAGGAAGACGCCCCCCAGGATGGAAAACATCTAGACCCGCCTCTTTAAGCTTATGATGTTAATCCGTTTTGATACACGGTCGGCCTGGTCGGAAATTTCACCTAGAAAGACTACCAGCTCCTTGAGTTGAATCTTGAGGAAAGGATCGATATCGGAATCGAAGAGTGTGGTGATGATCTGACGCTCGATGACGTCGCACTGGCTCTCCTTTTCGTCGATGACATCGAGGAGTTCCGGGATCCGGCGGCCCCGTTGCAGCAGATCTTCAACCTGCATGATCATCAGGTCGCAAGCCTCCATGGAAACACTGACCAGCTCCCGGACATCGGATACAATGAGATCAGGTATGGCGAGTTTCTGCGTCCGGATGATGTTGAGAATGATCTCGAAGAAGCGGGGGATCTGATCGATAGATTCCAGAAGTCCCATGATGTCCCCGCGTGACTCCGGGAGAAGCACCTTGCTGTACATAAGTGTCTTTATCTCCTCCCGGACGTCATCGGCCTTTGATTCGAAGTGATGGGTTTCGTCAGCCAAGACATAAAAGTCATTTCTGGCATTATCGTCAAGGCGGCTGTTTATCGCCTGGGAAAAAGACTGCTGGACATTACGCAGGTGGTCCAGGTACCGCTCAATAAGGATTTGCACCTGGCGCTGTTTACGGAACAGGAATTTCATGAGTGATGGGTGCGGATCGGGGTTGCCCGATCCCCTCCTTCCAGTGGACGAAAAAGGGATCCATTGGGGTCACTCCCTCTTTCCTATACTTTAAGTAAGTACTCTGACCCCGCTTCTACCATTTTCGGGGTCACCCCCTCTTTCCTCCCTTCGACAGGCTCAGGGCCCGAGCTAGTCGAGGGCTTTCCTCTTCCCTACGCTTTCAGAACAAGATCATACATTTTTGCGGATCTAAAAACAGGTGGACTTCTTGTCCCTCGTCTTGAGGCAGGTGGTGCTGAACCTGCGCCTGGATCCTTGTTCCATTCACGTCTATGAAAAAATAAAGAAAATTACCCAGGTACGCCTTGTGGGCAATAATACCCTTGAACAGGTTTTCCCTGGCTTGAGGCGGTTCTGTAAATACTTCCACGTCTTCAGGACGAATAGATATAAATACTTTTTTTCCTGGTGCTGCTGCCGTGACGCCGCCAGTTGCACACAATACTTTCTCGCTGAATTCAGTGCGAACGCAAACCGCGTCGGTATCATGGGGGGACTGAACGATCTCACCGGATATAAAGTTCATGGTACCGATGAAATCAGCGACAAATTTATTTGCGGGTTTTTTATATATCTCCTGGGCAGTGCCTACTTGCACGATATTCCCTGAATCCATGACAGCGATCCGGTCAGAGATGACCATTGCCTCTGCCTGGTCGTGGGTAACGTAGACAGATGTGATACCCATACGTTTTACCAGGCTCTTTATTTCAAACCTCATATTCTCTCTTAACTTCGCATCCAGGTTGCTCAGGGGTTCATCCAATAGCAGCACCTTGGGATTTCTCACCAGCGCACGCGCAAGTGCCACCCGTTGCTGCTCTCCACCGCTCAACTGGGTCGGGTATCTTTCCCCCAGGCCCTTCAAACCCACCAATTCCAACGCCTCCTGCACTTTTTCCTGGATAATTTTCCTGGGTACTTTCTGGATTTTCAAGCCGTAAGCGATATTTTTGAAGACCTTCATATGCGGCCATACGGCATAGTTCTGGAAAACCATGCCGATCCCCCGTTGTGATGAATGGATAAACCCTTCCGAAAGCATCGGCTTGCCATCAATAACGATGTCCCCCTCTTCCGGTGTTTCCAATCCCGCGATACAGCGCAAGGTGGTTGTTTTGCCACACCCACTGGGTCCAAGAAGGGTCAGCATCTCTCCCTCTTTCACTTCAAGATGTATGTGATTGACGGCCACCACCTTCTTGTAGCGCTTAAGCAGGTTTTTGATCTCGATGAATGCCATTGAATATTGTCTCCTGTTGATAGGGAGAAAAAAGTCCTGGCGGGACTTTTTTCTCTACGGAAAGCGAAAAGTGTCATTTTCGCTTTCCTCACGGATCAATAACTTACATTGCATGTCATTGATCCGGGCGCCCCGCCCGGGGCGCGGTGATGACTTTTTATTAGGTCATCAACCTTGGCTACTCGTCGGAACCCCAGGCAGCTTTGAGCATATTTCCGCCGATCCTCGATGCGATCAACAGAAGGATAAAGGTGATACAAATCATCAGGAACGCCATGGCGGCGGCGATCCCAAACTCCATGCCGCGGTGCCAATTCAAATAAATTCCAATGGGCAGCGTTTCCCACCCTCCCCGGTAAAGGAATATAGCGGTAGAGATCTCCTGGAACGCCATAATAAAGAACATCATCATGCCGACGAGCACGCCTTTGAGCAGCAAAGGCAAAGATATGGTTATAAAAGTTCTGAGCCTGCCCGCACCCGACACTTCCGCGGCCTCCTCAAGTGAAACATCCAACTGCAGATAAGAGGCGTGCGCCATCCGCAAAAAGTACGGGAGTCGCCGTGCGAACAGGGCCAGCGGCATGATGATCCAATACCTGGCCAGGGGTATCTTGTCCCAAAATGCCAACAGGTAACCCACACCGATGGCAATACCCGGGAAAGCCAGCATCAGGGTAATGACAAAGTCGAGAGCATTTCTGCCCGGGACACGGGTGCGGGCGATGAGATAGGCGGCTGGAAGTCCAAAGGCAACCCCGAAGACCAGGGCCAGCCCGCTGAATAAGAAAGAGTTTTTGATCAGGATAGGGCTTTCCAGAAGGATCAGCCTGAAATTATCGAGGGTCCAGTACGTGGGAAACGGCTCAAAGACCCATCTTCTGGAAAAAGCGGATAACCCAAGTACGATGGGGATCAGCAGGACAATAAAGGCGATAAAGATCAGGTACACGTATGCACCCGCTTTCAGCAGTGGGCCCGGTTCGATCACCCTGCCTTCAGACGTTGTTCCTTTCGAGAGGCCGGTATACTTTTTCCTTTCGACCCACCACCGGGCGAGCAAAAAGAGGGAAATGCAAAAAACGGCCGAAACGACCACCGCCACGATCCCCATGTACTTGCGATGCATATCGGTAAAGTGATAGGCGATGTTGATGTACGCGACCGAGGGCAGAAGATGCGTCTGCCCCAGGATCATTGGTGTAAGCCAGTCAGTAAAGGGCCACAGGAATACGAGGACAGCACCCGCTAAATAACTCGGGGTGCACAGAGGCAGTGTTATTGTGATGAATCTCCGGAATCCGCTGGCTCCCTCGACTTCGGCGGCCTCTTCAAAGGAAGGGTCGATGTTGGTAAAACCTGCTGAAAGACCGAGGACGATAAAAGGAAGCATGTGCAGAGATTGAACAAATACCAATCCGTGCATCCCGTAGATAAAGTTGATCGGCTCCTTGGTCCATTTCAAGACGTCCATGAGGAGCAGGTTCATCGTACCGTACTTGCCGAAAAAGATGATGAAGGCAAATACGCCGGCGAAAGCGGGCAAGACGATGGGCAAAAGAATGAGAGCTGTAAAAATCGTCTTTCCCCGGTGCCTGTATCTTGCCAGAATGTATGCCAGGGGCACCCCGAACACAGTTGTCGTCAGGAGCACAAATGTACTGAGCAGCAAGGTGTTGCCAAGGACCCTGAGATAATAAGCGTCCTTGAAGAACTCCAGGTAATTACTGATGCCCCAACTGTCAGTTCCGGAGATGTTTAAACTTTCACTCAACAGAATCGACAGTGGATAAAGTATTAAAAAAGCAACAATCAACCACAGGAGTGTTGCCAGAATGACATTGCCTCGGAACATATCACATCCTACCCTGTCTGCAAGCTGACGGGCGAGAGAGTAAAGGCCCGCCCTGCCTAATCACTGGAAAACCGCAAAACGGCATCCTGCAGGACGGGCCTGTATCTCAAGCTCGGAGAATATCCGATTATGCGTCCGCCAATATCAGCGATATCGAGTCAGACTATGTTGCTGCCCGTGTTGCCTTTACTGTGAAATGACCAGTGCGCGGGCCTTCGCTGCAGCCAGGCGGGCCGCGGCGTAATTACCTTCATATTCGAAAAGCTTTCTGGCTTCCTTTATCTTCACGGCAGCTTTCTTCACATTCATCTTTTCAGCTTTTGCCGCCTCAATTTCTCCCTCGACTTCCTCTATCAGGAACAGGCTGCTTTTCAGCTCGCGCCACTTTCGGTAGATCTCCATTTCATATTTTGTGTTGACTTCGTCCCATCTACTTGTGGCGAGGTCCAGGTCGTACTCAATGAAGTTGACATCCAGGTCCCAGAACGAATCAACACCCAGCGCCTTCTTGGCGTGGGTGGCCATCTCGACGCCTTCTTTTTCCAACTCGGAGAATTTAATGTCCGTACTGCCTGCGAAGTAACGACCCTCCAGTACGTGTGTTTGTCCGTCCATGCTGAACAGCCAGTCCAGGAAGATCTTCCCGACCTCTGGGTTGGGCGCGCCTTTAAGCAGGGCCACAGCCTCAGGGACCAGGATCGTTTTTTCCGGGAGCAAATCCCGTACCGGGAAACCATCTTTACGGGCGGCCATCGCGTTCATTTGCGGCTGTGCAATCCCGATGGGAACTTCGCCACGGGCCACTAATTGCGTCGTATCCGTGCTGCCGGTGGAAAAGCGCGCCAGGTTTGCTGCCAACAACCTGAGGTATTTCCATGCTTCTTCTTCTCCAAAGCCCTGTATGAGAATTTCAATGGCTTCATGCATTGTGCCGGAGGCATATGGCAGCGTATGCACGATGTTGCCCCTGTAGATGGGATTGAGCAGGTCGTTCCACGTTTTCGGAGGCGGCAACCTTAATTTTTTCAGGACTTTTTCGTTGTACAGGTTAGTAACGATCCAGGGAGCGAAACAGGTCCAATAATCACCCTTATCTTTTACCTTCATACCACGCCATTCGGCAGGAATCTTATCCGAGCCCTTTGGCCTGTAAGGTACGATCAGGCCCTCTTTCTTTAAAAGTTCATGCGCCGGGGCTCCCGCGCCCAGGAAGATGTCGGCATCCGGTTTGCCGCCCCACGCTCTCACTTTATCCACTACGACCGGCCACCCGCCCGGCCGAACAGACGTAATGTCCACATCCTTACCATAGGTCTCCTTATAGTACGCCTTGAAACCCTTGGTCAGGCTGACGGATAACTCTGTGTAAACGGGACCGACCCAGCCGAGCTTGTCGGCGGCCTGTGCTTTCACCGCAAAGGTTGGTAACAGCAGCACCATTGCAAAAACTGTTACGGTTGTTATGGCCAAGATTCTTTTCCTCATTTTGACCTTCCTTTCAGTGTCATTGTCACATTCAAATAAATTCTTTCACCTCAATCACGATCTGCCGTAAGCGTTTCCGACTTTGATCTACTACGCGATACCCCACCATCACCTCCTTGCAGTTGTTCTTATCGAATTAATTTTTGCTACAGTACGTCAGCGTATCAGTTTATCAAGATAGCATTTCTATTGTCTCTTTGGCAGCATCTTTAAGAATGCCCGTGTGAGCTGATATGTCGAGCACGGTGATTCTGTCTCTAATTGTACGAGCCGAGATCGCGGCCAGAAAAAATTCATCTTTTGAAATACCAAGCGATGGCAGCGTCATTTCAAGCCCTGTCCTCCGGATCAGATCAATAAAAAAGTCCGGCGTTCTGACTGTACTGAAAAGCGCTTTTAGTTTTCGCCAGTTTATTGGTAGTGCGGAGTCGAATTGCAAAAGCCGATCACGTTTTTTCAAAAACTGTTTTTCAACTTCAGATGCAAGATTACCCCAAACAGAGGGGATATTTCTAGTATCGGCTTCAAAAATTTCTTTAGCGCTATTTTTCAAGTCCTTTTCTTCCAGGGCCGCGAGCTTCTGATAGCATACGGCGGAAAGTACAACCCCCGCGCCTACCTGAAGACCATGCAGATTCGGTTTTATCCCGGTGAAACTTTCACGCATATCAAAAAAATGAGAAATTAAATGTTCGCCCCCGGATGCCGGAGCGCTTGAACCGGCAAGGCTCATTGCAACACCGGAAAATAAGAGTCCCTCAAAAAGCCCAAGCACAGTTTCCAGATCACCCTGATTAATTTTTTCTGGATGATAAATATACCTACTCTCCGATTCATCAACAATAGCTGACGGCAAGCTGCAATAGGTGCCATTGAACAGTAAAGACTCAGTCTGCCAGTCAAGGTCTGACACGGATTTGGCCAGCACATCACAGAACCCGGCCTGTCGGAGCTCCAAAGGAGAATTTTGTATGACTTGGGGATCAACATAGATAAACTGGGGGGGCAGTGCAGGGAGTGTCCTTTTTACGCCCTTAACTTTAATACCTACGATAGACGATGTATAACCGTTCATGGATGGTGCCGTGGGTACCGACCAGTATGGAATCCCCCTTTTATCGGAAACGTACTTTCCCAGATCGTTTATAGTCCCTGCTCCAACAGCAATGATTAAACTGTGTCCAATACTTAAATCATAAATTTGCTGGGCCAGTTCATCGGTAGCGACCGAATCGCCCGGCAGCTTGACCAGTTTACATGCAAGAGAACGTTTTTCGAGAAGTTCCAGGACCAATGCCCCTGCCGCCAGGTGAGTGTTTTCATCATCAAGGAGCAATACGGACTCTTTTGCATATGTTTTTGCACAATCTCCAGCGAGTACGGAGTAAGCATCTTCTGCCGAAATAACTTTGACCGAAGGAATTTTGTGTTTATGCCCACAGTTGCAAAGCGCTTCACATTTTTTCGCATCGACTATTTGATGTTTGGGGAGATGTTTGTTATTGACACCGCTCACAAGGAATCCTCGAAATTATGAAAAACAGGAGGAGTTATTTCTTAATCGGCTGATCTTATTTTAGTGTAACAACTAAAAATGAAAACAAACAGATATCAATAATGGGATGCTGTTAATGCATCGCTAAAAAAACGGGGTCGGACCTCAAATTTCAGGTCCGACCCCATCGAAAACACACCGGTCACATATTTCTATAGTACCACTTCAGGCCCTACATAAGCTTAAGATATAGCCTCCTAGCTGGAGCCCGCTGCCTCCATTATGGCATTGAAGGTAGCGCTGGGACGCATGCCCTTTGACGTCAGTTCAGGATCAGGATGAAAGTAACCGCCGATATCCTGGGGAGATCCCTGTACAGCGATGAGCTCATCAATGATCCTGGCCTCGTTTTCTTCCAATTCCTTCGCCAGCTTCGCAAAACGTGCCTTTAGTTGCTCATCCTTGGCCTGCTCGGCGATAGCCTGCGCCCAGTAAAGGGCGAAGTAGAAGTGACTTCCGCGGTTATCAATCCCGCCAAGCTTGCGAGTGGGCGCCTTGTTGTTTTCCAGGAATGTGGAATTCGCCTGGTCAATAGACCTGGCCAGCTCCTTGGCTTTCTCGTTGCCGGTGACATTGCCCAGGTGTCGGAGCGATTCCGCAAGGGCAAGGAATTCGCCGATAGAATCCCACCTGAGATAATCTTCCGCAAGAAACTGCTGGATATGCTTGGGCGCAGAGCCGCCGGCACCGGTCTCGAAGAGGCCGCCTCCGTCCATAAGAGGCACGATAGAGAGCATCTTCGCGCTGGTGTTCAGCTCAAGGATCGGGAAGAGATCCGTATTGTAGTCTCGAAGGACATTGCCTGTTACTGAAATGGTATCCTTCCCCTCTCTCATCCTTTCGACGGAGAATTGCGCTGCTTCGGCCACGGGCATGGTGTGAAACTCCAGGCCGTCCGTATCGTGATCCTTAAGGTATAGTTCGACCTTTTTTATGATCTGGGCGTCGTGTGCCCTGTCCTTATCCAGCCAGAATACCGCCGGCATCCCGGTTGCCCGGGTTCTCGTTACGGCCAGCTTAACCCAGTCCCGTATGGGCGCGTCCTTTACGGTACAGGAGCGCCAGACATCCCCTTCTTCCACATCGTTTTCGAGGATCTTGTTCCCGGCAGCGTCAACGACCCGGATGGTACCCTTTCCGGGGGACTCAAATGTCTTGTCGTGTGAACCGTACTCTTCCGCTTTTTGCGCCATAAGGCCGACGTTGGGCACGGTTCCCATGGTCGTCGGATCATAGGCGCCATGCTTTTTGCAGTCTTCGACCACTACATTGTAAAGGCCCGAATAGCTCTGGTCGGGGATGACCGCCTTTGCATCGTAAGTCTTGCCGTCGGGACCCCACATTTTGCCTCCATCGCGGATCATGGGGGGCATTGAGGCGTCGACGATGATATCGCTGGGCACGTGCAGATTGGTGATCCCCCTATCCGAGTCCACCATAGCCATGTCGGGGCGGTTCTTGTAGACCGCCTCGATGTCCGCCTCGATCTCGGTCCTCTTGGCTTCGGGCAGGCGCTGTATCTTATCGTACAGATCACCCAGGCCGTTGTTGAAATCGACATTGAGCTCCGCAATGGTATCAGCATGCTTTTCGATGGCCTCCCGGTAATAGACCTTGACGCAGTGACCGAAGAGGATCGGGTCGGAGATCTTCATCATGGTGGCCTTCAGGTGGAGCGAGAAAAGCACATCCCTGGCTTTCGCGTCTTCGATCTGCTCTTCGTAAAATTCAACGAGCGCCTTCTTACTCATGAAGGTAGCGTCGATCACCTCACCGGCCTGGAGTGGCAAACTCTCCTTGAGAACCGTCACCTGGCCGCTCTCATCGACAAACTCGATCCTTGCCTCTGTTTCCTCGGCCATGGTTGTTGATTTCTCGTTGGAAAAGAAGTCCCCTCCGCTCATGGTCGACACGTGTGTCTTCGAATCGGGCTTCCATTCACGCATCCTGTGGGGATGGTTTTTCGCAAACTGCTTGATCGCATCCGCAGCCCTGCGGTCCGAGTTTCCTTCCCGCAGGACAGGGTTGACCGCGCTCCCGAGGACCTTGGCGTATCGCTCCTTGATTTCCCTCTCATTGTCGTTTTCCGGCTCCTCCGGGTAGTCCGGAATGTCGTATCCCTGCTCCTGGAGTTCCTTGATCGCCTCCACAAGCTGGGGTATGGACGCGCTGATGTTGGGCAGCTTTACGATGTTGGCCGCAGGCGTCAGGCAGAGTTCACCGAGCGCTGTCAACTCATCAGGAACTTTCTGCTCTTCGGTCAGGTTGTCGGGAAAGTTTGCGATAATCCTCCCGGCAAGAGAGATGTCCCTCAGCTCAACCTCGATGCCCGACCCCTGCGTAAATGTCCTGATGATAGGGAGAAGGGAGTAGGTTGCCAGCATCGGTCCCTCGTCAGTTAAGGTCCAACTGATCTTCGGTGTCTCTTTGCTCATGATTTTCCTCCTAAAAATATCAATACGATTTTGTCAGCAGTTACTCGTTAATGTGAAGTCATCAGGTTCATCTCGCCTCATTTCTCAGTTCAATGAACCGCCTCACCATATCTTCGGCATGGCTAATCTTCACTATCTGACGAGAGCCTGGCTTAAGAATCAAACGGTTTGTCTAGTTTGCCGGGAACCCCTCTAAGGTATACAATATACAGTATACGTATATCTGCCGATAGCAGATTTGTCAATGATTTTCTAATAGTAGCGAAGACTAGACACTACCCCAAGGTTTCTCCCTTTTGCACCCTGGTTCCAAAATTTCGAAATCTCTTAAGGCTCAGCCCAGTGTGAGTTTTTCATAATCCAGTGTATAAACAAAGCTTCGTAAGCTTTTGTAATGACGTAATAAACTTGAAAAAAGTGCTGGCATGTAATGTAAGTATGTTATATAACATGGCCCATGGCACGTGGACAATCAGGCCGTATAGTTATCGAGATCGATCCCTCTTTGAAGAGCGACCTCTACGAGGCTCTCCAGGAGGAGGGACTTACGCTCAAGGAGTGGTTCCTCAGGCATACAGGATCATATCTGGCTCAAAAAGCGCAGCCGTCCCTATTTAATTCCGTTCAAGTGGCTGAAATGAAGGTTAAGGCCGAGAGGAAGAAGTAGTCAGGACAAACACGAGCTGGAGCTGAGAAAGATGACAATTAAACAGAAGAAAGGAATCTGGGCTGCCATTCTGGCGCTGCCGTTTCTGCTGCTTGTCATCGGGACATTTGATTCACGGAAAGGTTATCTCGCTGCGGAGGGTGAATCGAACAACATCGCTTCAGCCGGCAGCCTGAATCTTCGGAAGGCGGAGGCCAACCTTCCCGCACAGAGGCTGGCTGCAGCCAAAGCTCCACCTAGGATCGTGAAGATCAAAAAGATCATCGAAGTCGAGAAAGTCGTAAAAAAAGAAGTTCTGGTGCCCGCAAGGGCGAAACCAACTCCTACACCCTGGAAGTCGCCGCACTATGGGTCGGATGACCCTCATCCTGCTAAAAAACCTGATCCTGCGCAGAAACCCGAAGATCCCGGTCATTCAGGTGACCCGGGTGAAATAACTGACGGCAACAAGGGCCATGGAAATGACGATGATGGCCATGACGAAGACAACCCTGGAAATAGTCGCCATGGTGACGACGGTGCCAAAGGCAAAGATCATGGGAACGATGAGCCCGGTCCCGGAGCGGAAGGAGATGGAGACAAAAACATGGGCCACGGCAACGATGAAGACGGTTACGATGAGGATAACCCGGGTCAGGGAGGTTTTGGCGGTGTGGGATCCTCCAGTGGACGGGGCGAACACGGCACTTCCGGCGGGGGTGGATCTTCAAGCGGACACGGAGGTTCCGGCGGCGGGGGGTCCTCGGGCGGAAGAGGCGGACATTGAGGTTCCGGCGGTTCTGACTTCTACTCCGTCTGGTCCTGATCAGGTCGAGGAACAGTCAAAGGTACTCTACCCCCCCCCCATTTTTTAAAGATCCTATTAATCACTTAGCTTGACAGCAGTACCGTACGCGAGTAGTTCCGCTGCGGTCCCAACGACACTCGTTGTCATGTAACGAATATTGATTATGGCATCCGCATCCATCTCCTGAGCCTGCTCGACCATCCTGTCAGTAGCCACAGCTCTGGCATTTCCCATCATCTCCGTGTATTCAGTCAGTTCACCGCCGACGATCAATCTGACCAGAGCGGATAGGTCTTTGCCGAGCCAGATGGCAAATACTGTGTGTCCCTGTACAAGGCCCAGCATCTCGGTTACCTCCCGGTCGGGTAATTCGATAGCATTGGACAACAATACCGTGGAGTCTGATTCGCCAGGCAGAGGCGCTTCTCCCTTTGTTCCGTTTTTCCTCTGTTCAAGGGCTACTGTAAGCAAAACGACCAGGATGCCGCCCAAAAGACAGAAAACAGCTGTTCTGAGCCACCAGGGCACGACCGGATCGTCAGAAACGATCGTGTACCAAGGTATCCCGGCAAAAACTGCTACGAAGAGCCCTAGAACAAAAGCCAATGATCCGATTTGTCGAATTATTTTCATAACCCCTCCTCAAATCAAGTAAATCCAGAACTTCCACAATTAGAATTACAGTAAAGCATACAATCATTTCGGAAAACCTGCGAGGAATCCGAGTAATAGTAGTAGTTGTCTTTATGGTCCTTGTCGGTTGAAGATTTTGGTCGACCGACCTCCTTATTCTTGTCTACAAATATAACCAGCGGGCGAATGGACAGACATGACGCACGTCAAGAAGTGGCGAGTGCCTCGAGCCTGGGTTTCGAGTCCATCAACCTTTGGACTTGAGCAAATATGACAGACAGGTAGACAAGCTTGTGCTATTGTTAACAAGCGTGTCTACTTGTTTAACATAAGAGAACAATATCTGCATTCTTCCTGGGGGGGAGATTCCTTGAAAAGCACACTCTTACCACCGCCGGTGGCTAAAGCGCTGCGGAACTGTGCGCTCATACGGCCGCCTGCCCACGACCACCCTGTACCGTCATTTATACAAAAAGGTTTGCCTACTATTTGGAACATTCTTTTTACCGGAGGTGACTCATGACATCGACCTCTACGCCGGACAAGAGCAGAAGCCAGAAGGCCTGGTGGATCGGACTAACCGTTGGCATTGTCCTGATGCTGGTGACGGTCCTGGCATCCGGATTTATGATCGAGACGACCAACACGGACACCTTCTGTGTCAGTTGCCACATCATGACCCCTTTCCGAACAGCGTGGCAGGAGTCGGTTCACGGGGGAATTAACCCCCAGGGGTTCGCGGCTCAGTGTGTCGATTGCCATCTGCCCCATGGTAGTTTCTACGAATATTTCATTGTCAAAGCCATGACAGGCACAAGCGACCTGTTTCACAACCTGTTTATTGACCCACGCACCTACGACTGGGCCAAGGCCGCCGACGAGAACCGCCTGAAATTCACCTTCGACAGCGCCTGCCGCCGCTGCCACCAGAACCTGACCCCGCCGGGAATGCCTAAAGGCGGGCTTATCGCCCACCGTACGTACTTGCGGGGAGACACCAGCAAGAGGTGCACCGAGTGCCATCCTCGTGTCGGCCACAAAGACATGATCGAGACTGCTGAAAAGTATTTCAGTGAAATCTGAGAGATACTGAGAACCGCAACATGCAAAACAAAGGGGGTATCATGAACTGTCTTTTCAAAAAGCTGGGCATAATCTCCGTCGCCTGTCTCCTCGCGGCGGCAGGCGTGGTAACCACCGCTGACGCCAATACGGTCTATCCCAACATCGGGGATAAGAAGGTACTTGTCATCGAAAGGGGGATGACCAAGGAGGCGGCCAGGTGCATCGAATGCCACATGGAAAAAATGCCTGGCTCCGTTGAATCCTGGAAAACAAGCAGTATGAGCCGTGCAGGCATCACTTGTTGGGATTGTCACGTAGTTGAAAAGCGTTCTCCGATGGCAAGCCAGTGTGAGGGGATCAAGGGAAGCAATATCTTCATATCTCCCATGGTGTCCTCAAAAACCTGTTCCCGATGTCATCCACAGGAAGTGGATCAGTTTTTGAAAAGCGCTCACGGAGCGCTATCAAGCGCCGCAGTGATAGACCCGAAAAAAGTGAAATTGCAAAAGCTGATGTACCTGAATGAAGGGGCCGCATTCATGGACGACGCCAAACTCGTCCTCGACGGGCTGACTCCCAAAGGAATGCCGGCATATAACCGGGCTCCCCGGGCCTCCGGCTGCCAGATGTGCCACGGCACGCAGGTTGAACTGGGGCCCGATAACAAACCGATCAACGAAACGTGGCCTGGCGGGGTCGGGACCAGATACCCGGACGGTTCCATCGGAACCTGCTCCGTATGCCACACGCGCCACAAGTTCTCCATCGCCGACGCGAGAAAACCAGAGGCCTGCGGAGCCTGCCATCTTGGTCCTGATCATCCGAATATAGAGATCTTCTTCGAGAGCAAACACGGGCAGCAGTATCTTTCCCACGGCGACGAATGGGAGTTTGAAAGCGCCTCGGAACTGTGGGGGCCTGGCGATTACACCGCCCCGACATGTGCCGTTTGCCACATGAGCGGAATAGGAGAACTATCCACAACCCACAACGTCAACGAACGGTTGAAATGGGATCTGGCACATGCGGAATCGGTTATCCGCAGCGGTGTTCGAGGTAATGGTAAAGCGGGCGAGAAGTTGATGATCAAGGTTTGTGTCAACTGTCACGGCGACACGCATATCAAGGCTCAAAGGGACACGCTGGATAATTCGGTCGCACTTTACAACAAATACTGGTTCGGCGCGGTCAAAATGAAGAAAGGACTGGAAGCAAAAGGACTGCTGAAAAAGGATCCGTGGAAGGACGGGTTCCAGGAGCTTATGTACTTCCTCTGGCACCATACGGGCAGGCGAGCCCGCCAAGGCGCCGCAATGAATGCTCCGGACTATGCGCACTGGCACGGGTTTTTCCAGATGTTCCAGATATACAAGGACATGGAAGATATTTATGCCTACCGCATAGAAAACAACAAGATCGAGGAGATCAGCACGGTTATGAGTACAGCGCCTGATTGAGAAAAAGCTGGATTACATGCCAGCATGTACGAAAACCGCCCGGCCAAAAGGCCGGGCGGTTTTCATCCCGCCAACGGCGGAATCCCTTGGCTATTAAGGCTGACTAACGGGAAGTCACGCTGATCTATCACGTCATAGCTACGCAGCATCGTAGCGACGACGGACCTGTCACGTCGAAATTGAATAAGCGAAGACGGAAAGCGTGGTTAAGAGACAAATCTGCCGGGGCGAAGTTCTAAGAACGAAGACTGGATACGACCCCTAGGTTGACCCGCAGGCCAATTGGCAAACCCTGGTAAACTTAATTAATCAGCAATTGCTTCCGCGTCGATGGTGATCTCAACCAGGTCACCAACCACGATGCCGCCTGATTCCATGGGTGAGTTCCAACTGACTCCAAAGTCGTGCCGGTTGATGACGGTCACCGCCTCGAAGCCGGCCCGGGTCTTGGGTCCTTTATCCTCGTTATCCTCCCACCATGGGGTTTCCCATGATCCCAGGTAATTGACGTCCAACGTTGCTGGCTGGGTAACTCCCTTGAGGGTGAGTTCCCCTGTAAAGGTGAACTCATGGGGGCCTGTCTGTTCCGACAAGGTTCCCTTGAAAGTGATCTGGGGATGATTCTCTACGTCCAGGAAATCTTCGCTTTTCAAATGCCCGTCTCTGGCAGCTTCCCCACTCCACAACTCGTTAGCGTCGATGGTTACCTCCACTGACGCGCCCTCTGGAGACTCCGGATCGAAGTCAAGCGTCCCATGTACATTCTTGAAATGTCCTCGGATATTGGTCACCATCATGTGGCGTACTGAAAATTCCGCAGCGGTATGTCCCGGTTCAAACGTCCACTTGGCCATATTTTACCTCCCTTATCTTTTTGGGGCTATTTGTACTCTATTCTTATATTTTAGCTCATCTTGGGGGTAGTGGGTGTTTCCGGAAGAAGTTTTATGTTTATAATTAAATATTTACTAGAATATCAGATGTTTGCGGATTCTGGAGCCACCGCTAGCAGAAAAGTTTAAAAATATATCATTCGTGCTATTCTGCTTGGCAGAATGCATTATTCTAACCAGTGGAATCTTATTGCGATAGGCAGAATACAGCGGGTACGAACTCTTGTCATCAAGATGTGGTCAAGGCCACTTTATCTGCCCGGGAATAAGCAGGAGTAGTTATGAAAGCTTGCGTGCTTCAAGCCCCCCACAATTTGGTGGTCAAGGATCGGCCCATCCCTGAACCAGCGCAGGGTGAGGTGCTCTGCCGGATCACTCTCGCAGGGACATGCGGAACGGATTACTCATTGTACAGTGGAAAATTCGACGTCCCCCTGCCTGTGATTCCGGGGCACGAAGGAATAGGCGTAGTTGAAAAGCTCGGACCCGGCGTCGCTGATGTGTCTATCGGACAGAGGGTCGTCATCCAACCCAATTTCCCCTGCCGTGAATGCGTTCTGTGTAGTTCCGGACTCGATAACGTCTGTCCTGACAAGGTTCGATTAGGCCTGGATACAGACGGGGTTTTTGCAGAATACGCAAAGGTGCCCGCCAATTACGTGTGGTCTATCCCCGACGGCCTTGACGACAAGGTTGCCGTATTCACGGAGCCAATTGCAGTGGCGGCCCACGGCCTCAGGGTCATGCCCCCCGCCGAGGGGGACCGCGTCCTCATTCTGGGCGCTGGTGTCATCGGTCTTCTCACCCTCCAGTTAGCTGTCCTTGCGGGGGCACAAGTAACCGCTTCTGACCTTCTGGATGAACGCCTGGCTATTGCAGCGAATACCGGGGCCAGCCACACTGCGAGAGCAGATGAAGAGGGGGGCCTGGAACTGTCCTCCTTCGACCTCATCTACGAGACCAGTGGGGCGCCAGGGGCCCTGGCTGACGCTATTGAGCTAGCCACGCCCGGAGGCCGTATCGCTCTTCTGGGCCTTCCTGTTGACGAACATCCGGTCTCCACCACACAGATCGTGCGCAAGGAACTGAGAATCGCCGGATCCATGATCTATACCGACGAGTTCCCCTACGTTCTAGACCTTCTGAGCGCCGGAAAGATCGACACTGCACCCTTGACCACGGGCGTTATCGGGCTGGACGGGGTGGGCGAGGCTCTTGAAATGTTCCACTCCCCGGACCGGGTGAAGGTCCTCGTGTCCATTTGACCCGAAAACCTTTGAAGTTTTGGGGTTAGATCTCATTATTCATTCAGGATTATCAGTTTTCCGATTACCATTCTTCAATCCTTTGCTATAGTATATTTTCAATCAGAATTTGAACACCGCACTTCCCTTCTGGAGGTTTGATGTGAGTGACGTAACAGAGCGCCTCAACAGCGTTCGGGTACCTGAACTGGAAGAGATTCTCGGAGAAGCCTTACCCGTCCTGGACGACGGTTTTATAAGGCTTATCGACTATATGGGGTGCGATGATTCCATTGTTCAGGCGGCCAGGGTTTCCTACGGCAAGGGCACCAAAACTATCAGCGATGACAGAGGTCTTATCAGGTACCTCTTGAGACACCGCCACACTACACCTTTTGAGATGTGCGAGGTAAAGTTGCACGTCAGGGTTCCCATGGATATTTGGCGCCAGTGGATCAGGCACAGGACAGCCAACGTCAACGAATACTCAACCCGGTACTCAATAGCCATCGACACGGCCAGAACCACTCAGCCCGACGAATGGAGGCTGCAGTCGAACATTAACAAACAGGGCAGCGAGGGCGGGGTTGAACTGGAAACCGGTCAACAGCTTACCAGGCGCGAGACCGAGACGCAGGCCTTAATGAAAGAGGTTTACGAGGAAAGGATCGATCTTGGAGTAGCCAGGGAGCAGGCAAGGAAAGATCTGCCTCTTTCGACCTATACCGAGGCGTACTGGAAAATAGACCTCCATAATCTTCTTCACTTCCTGGCTCTGCGAATGGACGAAAAAGCGCAACTTGAGATAAGGGAGTACGCGAGTACCATAGGCAACAGCATAGTGAAAAAATGGGTGCCCCTGGCCTGGGAAGCCTTCATGGATTACAGGTTCGGAGCCATGATGTTGTCCAGTGACGAGATTGAGATCCTGTCACTGATAAACAGCGGCAAGACCGAAAAGGCCAACGAAATACTGCTGGAGACGGGATTTACATCAAAGGACGGGGCTGGCGTTAAACCCACCCTGGAAGGCAGGGAGCTTGCCCTCAAACTGGAAAGATTGGGCCTTGAAATACCGTGGGAGGTAAAGGAATAGTTGCAGGCGCACTGATTAGAAAAAATGGATCATCTCCAATTTAGCTGGTGGGATTTCTGTAGTGTATTCATAGGGTCGGGTTTTTGGGTGTAATCACTCGGGTGCGCGGGAACACATGATACGTATCGGAGTAACGGCGTGCCGGAGTGTCGGCGTTTATCCCTCTCCCTTGAGGGGAGAGGTTAGGAGAGGGTGAGTCGCTGCAACCTGGATCCTGGGATCTGGGTCATGGGCAGCCCAAAGGAGATTGCGAAGGCAAAGGGCTTTTGCCGGAACCCATTCATTATATATTGGCCGCTAATTAATTTGGAGATGAACCCGAAGTTCAGACTTTCTTCAAAAACTGTGTTTTCAGAACAACCGTGCTCTTGCCATCGCGGCATTCTACTTCTCCACTCTTTGAAGTGAGGCGAATGTTTTTCAAAACCTTTCCTCTCTTCAGGGTGGTAGAGGAACCCTTTACCTTCAGGTCCCTGATTACCTGAACTGAGTCCCCGTCATTAAGGGGATTTCCGTTGCTATCTCTTACTTCCATGATTACCTCCATTTGCAATAGTTGTTGATGACCGGCCTTATTGTAGATGTTCAAACGCTTCTTTTACAGCCAAAAAAGCCCAGGCTGGGGAGGTTTTTTGCAAAAATACAAAAGTGCTCTGATCCCAATAATCACAATAATCAAAAGCCCCCGAAAGGGGGCTTTTGATTGGAGTTAAACGATGTGTGGGGTGAAAATTCTATTCCCTGTTGATGAACTTAAGCCCAATCCTCTGAAAGAACTTCGCCCTGCAACGACACAACCACATTCTTTACGGGGATCTTACGCTCCGCTTTTGCCAGGCCCTCCTGGGCAATGTTTAAAAGTCCACCGCAACAGGGAACCTGCATGATCATGACCGACAGGGTGTTTATCCTGGCCTCGTCGATAAGGGCCGCGATCTTGTCCACGTAAACTTCCTGGGCAGAATCCAGCTTGGGGCAGGCTATTGCTATTGAGTTTCCCTTGAGATAGTCCTTGTGAAAGTCCGCCATGGCAAAAGGCACACAGTCAGCAACGAGCAGCACGTCCGCTTTCTCAAAATAGGGGGCCTGCGGTCCAATCAGGTGCATCTGAATGGGCCACTGTCTCAGTTCAGACTGCCTTATGCCTGTTTCATCTCCTGTCGTTTCTTTACCTTCTTTACTAAAATCCATTGTTTTTGATCCGGGACATCCTTGCATATCTATTTACCTCCTCTTTATTTTCTAAACAGCTCGTTTAAAGTTTCTAAAAAGTCCAGATTGCGCTTGGGCAATTCTTCGCCAAGGTCAGTGTTGGCCTCGGCAAACTTTTCAAATAGTTCTCCTACCTGACTGGTGGTCAGGCCCCTGTCTATCCACGGGAAGAGTATCTCATCCTCTTTCCTGATGTGTTCGGTCAGCAGCGCCTGGTATGCAGTCAGATGGCTGATAATCTCCTCTTTGTTTCCAGTTTCAATCCCTTCAACCGCAGCCTTGACGTGACCCCGGCCGGTTACATGATCCTCCAGGATGACATTGATGATCTCCAGGGACTTATCAGTATAATCAAAAAGAATGTCCTCCTCCTTTGTGTGGTGATATTTATCCGCGTATTCCCGGATAAACCGGATGACGTTTGTGAGAAGGTCCTTGTCGATCTTTTCACTCTGCGCGACCTGCTCGAGGACATTTGATATGTAGGCGACCACTTGCTTTATGTGCACATGTTCATCAACCAGCTGCTGCATCGGAGGTGAGTACTTGATCTCCTCTTTTTCTTCCCCTGCTTCATCTTCAGTCAATTCCTTTAACTGGACATCACGATCCGGATACAGCTCTTTTTCTATTTTGAACATGAGCATGGCTTCATCTTTTTTTGGCAAATTGTGGATCGTAACAACATCGTTCAGCAGACAGGTTGCAACCTGACAGGGAGCACATGCAATCTCGTATTCCTCAAGCAGTTCGTTGATCCTGGGATGTTTTTCTATTACTTCCTTGACGGACATATTCATAAAATCCTGCATTTTTCCATCTCCTTTAAAGTAATAGTAACTGCATAGACAAACATAAACCTTGACTTAGGTCAGAAATGCCCTGGAAACCGTATTCTGGATATTGCTATTTGTCAGAACGAAGACTGGAGCTTGCCAAAGGATCGACACTTTTCAGTAATAATAGTCCGAAAGTCAGATACAACCCCAGTGCTCTGAGTCTCAATAGGTGTTAGCAACAAGTTGACAACAACAACGCTCCGCAATAGAATTTATGTGTGAGGGTATTTGCCTTTAATCATCCAACAATATAACGAAACTAATAGATTGTCTGGCTAAACCAAGCTCCTTGCTAGAAGAGGGCGTAAGGTGGGTGGTCTTTTGGTCTTGTTTAAGGAATTTGAATCCTGAAAAGAGAGGAAATGCAAAATGATAAGAATCAGAGATGTCTTGGAGAAAAAAGGTGCCGATATATGGTCGGTTGCTCCTGGGGCAACCGGGTACGAAGCCCTTGAGATTATGGCTGATAAGAATGTAGGAGCTTTAATGGTCGTTGGGGAGGGAAAGCTCGTTGGTGTTTTTTCAGAGCGGGATTACGCAAGGAAGGTAATCCTGAAGGGAAAACTTTCCAAGGATACATTGGTTAGGGAGTTGATGACCAGGGATGTATACTCCGTAACCCCGGATGATACTATTGAAGAATGCATGGCGCTGATGTCCGCCACACGCTGCCGGCATATGCCCGTTCTTGAAAATGATCAACTGATTGGTGTTGTGAGCATCGGCGATATTGTCAACGCGATTATCGTCGACCGGGATATCAAGATACAGGACCTGGAAAACTACATTACAGGCGGCCACTATGCGCCTAAACCTAAAAAATAATTAATGCTGGGGAAATGGGGTCTAACCCCATTTTCTTGACTCCAGTTCTCTACTCAACCGGTTCCAGCCTGAGAATCCGGCCGTTTTCCTCGTCGGTCAGGGGATTTGGGGTCTGACCCCATTGCTTTTTGCTACTTCCTATACGCCTCAACAAGGGACGACATCTCCTTTTCCTGGAGCAGTTTTACGCGGACAAATCCAGCCTCTGTCAGTCCCTCCCTGATCTCTTCGAGAGTGTAACTGTTTCCTCCATCGGTGTTTACCAGCATATTAACTGCAAAAAGGGCTCCCGAGGCAGGTTCGGTGCGGTCATAATTCAGAACGTAGTCCCGGATCACTATGCGACCACCTGGATCAAGGGTATCGAAAACCTTCCTGTAAAGCTCCACATTCTGCTCATGACTGTTCTGGTGGATGACAGCGGACAGGAAGGCAAGGTCGTGTCCTGAAGGAAGTTCATCTTCGTGATAGTCTCCGGATACCAGCTCCACCCTGTCCAACAATCCCTCCCCTGCGATCCGCTCCCGAGCCATGGGAATAACATCTGGCTGGTCGAAGATGGTCGCACGCATACCGGAAACAGCCTGGAGAAATGCTATGGTATAGGATCCAGATCCCCCACCAACGTCCAGCAGAGCTTTTGCCTTTCCCGGGCGGACTGCTTTTACTATATCCGGGGCGAGCCTTGCGGAACCGATGTGCATGGCCTCGATAAACGCCTTCATATAATCCTGGCGTTCGATCTCCAGATTCTCCGCAGGCCCACCCTCTCGTACTATTCGGGTAAGCTGAGTCCACGTGGTCCAGAGGTGCGCTGTATGCATGAGCCCCGGAACGAGTGAATTATCTGAATCAGCAGAAAGCAAAGGCGCCACTGCAGGGTCTGTCCTGTAACGCCCTTTTTCTTTTATCAGATAACCCTGGGCGGCGAGAACGTCCAGAAGTATGGTCGTCGCCCTCGGATCTGTCTTCAGCTTTGAAGTGATGTCCTCAGCAGACAGCGGCTCTTCTGAAAGTAGAGTGAATAGATCCAGCTCAACACCGGTGATCAGTATGCGTGCTTCTGTGAATTTTCGGCTGGTTTTCAGGATCGATTCGCGGGAAAGGTCAGTGGTCATTGTAAATCTCCATAGTTTGGGGTCGGGTCTCCTTTATCATTTAGCACCGGAAATCCATTCTCTTGCCTCATCAAGTTTTTTAAATGGAAAAACCGATATTTCAGCACTTACAAAATGAGCCGCTATTTTCGGCGCAAAACTGGCCAGTTTGCTGTCTGAGACCAACGCAACCTTGACTATCTGCCTGTGATGGTCCCTGACAAACCTGAAGTGCTCAACTAATCCTGCCAGGTCCTCCCATCCTGGAAAGTTCTGCACATGAATAATCAGTGCCTTAAGAGAGCCCGTCTCGAGTATGTACGGATCAACGGTTTCAGCCAGAGATTTGAAATCCTCCCTGGAAAGAGGCCCCTCAGGCCGAACAATCAGGATGCTGGTATCTCTATCAAGTTCGCAGAAAAGCATGTTGTTAGGGTCGCAAAAAGTCCATCCATGGCTTTTTACTCCACGGAAAGTGAAAAGTGTCATTTTCACTTTCCTCACAAATCAACAACTTGCATCGCAAGTCATCGATTTGGGCGCCCCTCAATGGGCGCATTGATGACTTTTGTCAAGTCATCAACGTTTGCCTCCAATTTCCAATTTACCCGGTTCAACCCTGAGAATCTGTCCGTTTTCTTCATCAGTCAGAAGGTAGATAAAACCGTCGAGCCCCTGCCGGACATCCCGAATGCGCCTGCCCATGTTTCTCAGTAAACGCTCTTCATTAACTACTTTATCACCGTCAAGTTTCAGACGCACAAGCATTCGGCCTTTAAGAGCACCAACCAGCAGGTTCCCTTTCCAGGCGGGGAACCTGTCACCCGTGTAGAAGGCCATCCCTGAAGGGGCGATGGAAGGATCCCAGTAATAGACCGGCTGCTCCATACCTTCTTTATGAGTACCGACCCCGATCTTAAATCCGGAGTAATGCACCCCATAGGAAATGACCGGCCAGCCGTAGTTGCGTCCGGCTTTAGGTATGTTTATCTCGTCCCCACCGCGAGCTCCATGTTCCACCGTCCACAGATCTCCCGTGTCAGGATGAATCGCCGCGCTCTGGGGGTTCCGATGGCCGTGGGACCAGGTCTCAGGCCTGTAGCCAGCCTTGCCGACGTAGGGATTGTCCTTCGGAACGGATCCATCCGGATTAATGCGGATCACCTGGCCTCTGTGAATGGAGAAATCCTGGGCGCGGTTGCGCTCACCCCTCTCGCCTAGAGTGATGAAGAGCTTACCGTCTCTTGCAAAGGCCAACCGGGATCCAAAATGAATATTCGTTTTTGTCTTGGGGACCTGTCGAAAGATTGTACTGAAAGATACCAGACGGTTTCCGCTGAGACGTCCACGCCCCACAGTTGTACCGGCTCCGCCTTTGCCCGGTTCGGAATAGGAGAGGTAGACCAGGTTGTTTTTCTCAAAATCAGGGTCGAGGGCCACGTCCAGCAACCCGCCCTGGCCTCTTGCATAGACATCGGGAACACCACCGAGAGGGTCGGACAATTTGCCGTCTTTTGATACCAGACGAAGCTGTCCCGGCCTCTCGGTAACAAGCATCCGCCCGCCCGGCAGGAAGGCAAGACCCCACGGATGAACAAGCCCGGTTGATACGGTAACTACCCTGACCCCAATGTGCTCTGCCTGATACACCTCGCCTGATACATGCTGACCACTGTTCGCCGGACCGCTTAAGAAAGAAAAGAACATGACAACCAATGTCATTACAGCCCGTTTCAAGGACATTACCTCCTTTCTACAAAGCTATGTGCGAATAATGGAAGTGTCAAGGATTGCCAACAGCATAGGGTCTCATTAATCCGGGAACAGTTAATGGCTTCGGTGGAGACCACCGCAATTAAAATGATATAAATTATGAAGGGTTGTCAAAATCCAGGACAATTTACTGTATACTGAACGAAGGAAATACGCTTGTTGCGCATACCTATATCAGATCATGTGACCACGACCTTACCAGGGAGATAAACTGCCATGAAAGCATCAGATCTTTTTGTAAAAGCCCTGGAAAACGAAGGGGTTGAGTACGTCTTTGGCATACCGGGGGAGGAAAACCTGGACCTGTTAGATTCTCTTCGCGAATCCTCCATAGAGCTGATCCTCACCCGCCATGAACAGGGCGCGGGCTTCATGGCGGCAACCTACGGGAGGCTCACAGGTAAGGCAGGAGTGTGTCTCGCGACCCTCGGTCCGGGCGCTACCAACCTTGTGACACCAGCTGCCTACGCACAGCTCGGGGCCATGCCCATGGTCATGATAACTGGCCAGAAACCGATAAAGACCAGCAAACAGGGTCAGTTCCAGATAGTGGAAGTGGTGGACATGATGCGGCCGTTGACCAAACTCACGAGGCAGATAAAGAACGGCAATTCTATCCCCGCCGCGATTCGTGAGGCTTTCAGGCTGGCTCAGGAGGAGCGTCCAGGTGCGGTGCACCTGGAACTGCCGGAGGATATCGCGAGAGAAAAGACCGATGCCCCTGTTATTGAAAAAAGCGCGGTGAGGAGACCAGTAGCGGAGGAAAAATCCATCCAGAGGGCCGTTGAACTTATTACAGAATCGGAACATCCCATTCTGCTCATCGGCGCGGCGGCCAACAGAAAGGTTACATGCAGGATGCTGAAGGATTTTCTGGAGAGAACGAATATACCCTTTTTCACCACGCAGATGGGTAAGGGAGTTGTTAACGAAAAAAGTCCCCTCTTCCTGGGCAATGCAGCTTTGTCTGACCACGACTTTCTGCACAAGGCCATCCAGAAGGCTGACCTGATAATAAACGTGGGCCACGATGTCGTGGAAAAACCACCCTTTTTCATGAGCGGCGATACTGTTGTAATCCACATCAACTTCAAGTCCGCGGCGGTAGATCCCGTTTACTTTCCCCAGGTTGAGGTTGTAGGGGATATCGCAAACAGCATTTACCGGATAACAGAGGGCCTGGATGAACAGTGCTCCTGGGACCTTGGTTACTATCAGGAGATAAAGGAGGCCATCGAAAAGCACATCGAGAGGCGGGTGGACGACAGCTCCTTCCCTATTCTGCCCCAGCGGCTCGTGTCGGACATTCGCAAGGCCCTTTCCTCGGACGGGACCATCGCCCTGGACAACGGGATGTACAAGATCTGGTTCGCCCGCAACTACAAGGCATACATGCCCAACACCGTTCTGCTGGACAACGCCCTCGCCACCATGGGAGCCGGACTGTCCTCGGCAATGGCTGTAAAACTTGTATACCCTGAAAGGGATGTTGTGGCCATTTGCGGGGACGGCGGGTTCATGATGAACTCCCAGGAGCTTGAAACAGCCGTCAGGCTACGTCTGCACATCGTGGTCCTTATCCTGAGGGACGATGGATACGGTATGATCAAGTGGAAACAGGCACAGCAGGGCTTTGAGGCCTACGGCCTTGATTTCGGCAACCCTGACTTCGTTAAATATGCCGAAAGCTACGGAGCGTCAGGACATCGGATCGAATCTGCCGATGAACTGCTGCCAATGCTCAAACAATGCCTTAAGGAACCAGGGCAACATGTGATCGACATTCCTGTGGACTATTCGGAGAACACGAAGATACTCTCACAGGAGATTAAGGATCTGAGCGAAAAAATAAGCTGAGCACTTTCGGGAGGCGATACCATGCTGAAAAAGAAATACCCCTATTACCTTGCAAATAAACCGAAGAGCCCTAACCAGGATCTTCCTGTGACGGATAAATACACTGGTGAGGTAGCAACGACTGTTGCTCTGGCCGACAGCAAAGCTATCGACAAGGGGATCGAAGCGGCGGCGGCAGCAGCCGAGGCCATGAAGAACTTCCCGCCCTACGAGCGGCAGAAAGTCCTCTATCACTGCGTGGACAGGTTCACCGAAAGGGCAGAAGAACTGGCCCTGGCACTGTGCATAGAGGCAGGCAAACCTATCCGAGATAGCCGCGGGGAGGTCACAAGGCTCGTAGACACTTTCAGGATTGCAGGCGAAGAGTCGGTGAGGATGCGCGGTGAGGTGATGAACCTGGAGATATCCCCCCGAGCCAGGGGGTATACGGGCATGTACAAGAGTGTCCCGATCGGCCCTTGTTCATTCATCACGCCCTTTAACTTTCCGTTGAACCTGGTTGCTCACAAGGTTGCGCCCGCCCTCGCCGTTGGTTGTCCTTTCGTCCTGAAACCGGCAAGCCGAACACCTATCGGCGCGCTCATTATTGGAGAGATCCTGGCTGAAACCGATCTGCCTGAAGGTGCCTTTTCGATCCTGCCCTGCAGCCGGGACGGGGCCGAGTTGTTTACGACCGACGAGCGTCTAAAGCTCCTGAGTTTTACCGGGTCACCTGCCGTAGGCTGGGACCTGAAGGCAAAAGCCGGGAAAAAGAAGGTTACCCTTGAGCTTGGTGGCAATGCCGCCGTGGTGGTGGACGAGGATGCAGATATTAAGGACGCAGTGGAGCGCATCGTGTTCGGAGCTTTTTACCAGTCCGGTCAAAGCTGCATTGGTGTACAGCGGATCCTGATCCACGAGAAGATCTACGATAAGTTCAAGAAGCTTCTTGTCAAAAGCACGAAGGCCCTGAAAATGGGAGATCCAAAGGACGAGGAAACGTTCATCGGTCCTGTTATCTCGGAAAGCGAGGCCGCCAGGCTGGAATCGTGGACCCAGGAGGCCGTTAAAGCGGGCGGCAAGCTCCTCTGTGGTGGCAAGAGAGAAGGGGCCATGATGGAGGCCACGCTTCTCGAGGATGTTCCAACCAAGGCTAAGGTCTGCAGCCTGGAGGCTTTCGGACCCCTCGCCGTGCTCAGTTCCTTCAAGGACTTCGATAAAGCGTTAGAAGCCGTTAACGACAGCATCTTCGGACTTCAGGCGGGAATCTTCACCAGGGATATTTACAAAGTCCAGAAGGCCTGGGACAGGCTGGAAGTGGGCGGTGTCATGATCGGGGAGGTCCCCTCATGGAGAGTCGATCACATGCCTTATGGTGGGATAAAGGACAGCGGTATCGGCAGGGAGGGAATTCCCTGGGCCATGGAGGACATGACCGAGATCCGTCTCCTCGTGATACGCGATCCCAATCCCTGATTTTAAGGATCATATACGTAGTTTCGTCATAAGCAGGGCAGTTAACTCAATTCGCTCGAACAGGGATTCTTTCAGGATGTACTCCTCTAAAGAGTGGTCCATGTCGCCAATTGGCCCCATTCCGTCCAGGGCAGGCACTCCCCCGTCGATGAGGAAGTTGGCGTCTGAGGTTCCCCCTCTCATCTCCTTTCCTATTTCCTGATCCAGTTCACCCGCGGTCTTGCTCACCAGGGAATACAACCTGTCGGCACCGTCGATAGCACAGGCGGCAGGTCGCCTGTGGTGGCAGTTGATAGTGGCCGAACACTCCTTATTTTCCGGATTATCTACGATCTTGCTGATCCGTTTGATTATTTCCTCCTCAATTTTCCCGTCCCAGAAGCGGAACTCGAAAGAGGCCTTGGCAAGATCAGGGATAACATTAGAGGCTGTCCCTCCGGATATCTTACCCACGTTCAGGGAGACCCTCTTCTCGCGATCATTGAGGGCCTCGAGGGCCATGATCATGCGGGAAAGCTCCAGGATCGCGCTGGCCTTCGGCCCTTCCCAGACACCGGCGTGGTGCGCCTCGCCGGTTACAGTCAGAGCAAATCTCCTGATGCCCCGTCTTGCGGATACCACCTCACCGCCCAGACCCGCGCATTCGAACACAAGTCCGTAGGATGCCCATTTCGCCAGCTTCCTGATCAGCGGACGGGAACTGGGAGACCCGATCTCCTCATCGCCGTTTATCAGGCATCTTAAGGGAACCGAATCCAGTAGTTTCATATCATCAAGGATTCGAAGAGCATAGATGATCACCGTTACCCCGCTTTTCATATCTGAAATACCGGGGCCGTGCAGCCTTCCATCGGAGTCCGTAAACTTCTGAAACACCGAATCAGGGGGAAATACGGTGTCAACGTGACCGACTACTGCAAGGTTGCTGCCGTCTCTTTGTGCACCTGTTGAATACAGGTGATGGTTGACGCCATTCCGGTCAGTGGTAACGTCACAGACGAGCCCGTCGGGCATCTTTTCGTAAACCATCTCTCCAACCCGGTTGATGCCCTCGGAGTTCCTTGAGTAACTGTTCGTTTCGATGAAATCTTTCAGAAAAACAATGATCTCATCTCGCCGTTTGCGAACCCTATCCCTTATTTCAGGTATATAATCCGGCATGCTTGCCTCCTGGTGTCTGGCAGATGATTATTTCGGCTGTTCCTAACTATTTTAACACCACTACCAATTCTCTGCTCCTCAATGAATTGGACGATTCGCACAAAGAAAAGCCCCGCACCAGGCGGGGCTTTTCTTTGTTGATAACAAAACTGTGCACGTAATTAAAGCTTAAAAGCCTCCAAAGTAATAGCTATAGTTAAGGCCGCCTGACAACGCCACACTGCCTAGTGTCGGAGAATCATCTGTCCAGACATTGCCTTTAATGAAGATACCGACGACGTGGTTTCTCCCTCCCCTTTCCTCGATACCTGCACCGGCAAAGCCACCGGTACCTTTGTACTCAACACTGTCTATTTCAATTTTATAGGAACCTGCCCCCAGTGTTACGTAAGGCTGTATTTTGGAATCAGTGTTGAAGAAAAACTTTGGCCCGAACTCGATCCATGTAAATTTGGATTTGGAACCTATTGGTTTTTCATGATTGCTGCTACCGTAAGCAGCATCGATGGCCGTTTTATCGGACAATCTTAATCCAGCATTGACGTTCCATCCAATTGCGTTTTCATGATTCCACCAGTTCTTCAGATCATCCTGGAAGGAGTTCGACTGGAACCCACCGCCAAGATACAGACCCCCGGCAGCAGCCGGCACGGTCAAAATAAAAGCGCCCAAAATCACTAATGCAGTGAATAACAATACAGATTTCCTGCCAGATTTCATCTTTGTCCTCCTATTTGATCAAATAAGAGAGTTCAGGTTGGCCTATAATAACACCTGAAATTGACAAAATCTACAAGCAACATCATTGGCACCTGGATCCATCTCAAATATAACAATCAAAGCACGGTCTCCCCAGTTAATCGATTGTGCAGTACACTGTACAGTACACTATGTACAGTACACTATTATAGTAATATCCTAACCCTGTGCTCATGCAAATATCAATAACGCGCCCGTTGAGAGGTGCCCAAATCAATGACTTGCACCGCAAGTTATAATTACCATCGCGTCCGGGCATGGGCGCCCGAATCGATGGATGGCAAAGCAAGACATCGATTCGTTAGGGAAGCGGAAACCACGCGTTTCGCTTCCCGAGAAGTAAAAAGCCGCTAACGGATTTTCTGCGACAACAACAACAACCTGTAAGGAAAGTGAAAATGACACTTTTCGCTTTCCGCGGAGTAAAAAGCCACGAATGGACTTTTTACGACCCTGGTAAAGGCAATCCATGATCATTTCATTCAAGCATTTGTTGACATTCGTAGCTGTTTTTTTCGGAATCTGGGCAGCAGGCCACGCAATTCTAAATAAACGCAATCCCCGCGGGGCGGCACTCTGGCTGGTGATTATTATCCTTCTTCCCCTCGCGGGCCCTTTCTTTTACTGGGTCCTGGGAATCAATCGCATCCATCGAAGGGCTCTTGCGAGAGCCAGGAAAAAGATGGGGGTAGCTCGCAGGGTTTATTCCTCAGAACACACCGTACAAGATTTTCCGGGAGATGAACGCTTCAAGACCCTTAATCTCCTGGCTACCAGGGCCACTCGCCGGCCGCTCCTTGCCGGAAACAGCATCGAACCGCTTTTTGACGGTAACGAGACATTTCCCGCGATGCTCGAGAGCATCGGCGGGGCAAAAAAATCAGTTGCACTCAGTACATATATCCTCGACCGGGACGCCGTAGGGATGAGGGTGGTGGACTCCCTGTGCGACGCGGCAGAACGTGGTATCGAAGTTCGTGTGTTAGTCGACGGCCTGGGAACCTCCAGGTCCGCCCTGAAAATGGCCTCCAGATTAAGAAACGCAGGGGCGAAAATTTCCGTCTTTCACCCCCTGCCGGGGCTGCCTTTCCGGCGGCCCAGCATAAATATGCGGAACCACAGGAAGATCCTGGTCATTGACGGTCAGCTGGGATTTACAGGAGGGATCAATATTTCAGGAAGGTATTTCTTCTCCAAGTACTGGGAAAAGGAGCTGGTAAGGGATGTCCATTTCCGCATCAGGGGCCCTGTCGTTGAAGAGATGCAGGAGGTCTTCGCTGAAGACTGGTATGCCTCAGCTGGAGAAGTGCTGGAGGGGGAAGTGTTCTTCTCCAGACCCAGTGGGGGGGCAGATGCGTACGCAAGGGCCGTGGCCAGCGGGCCTGACGAGAATTTTGAAAAAATATATGAGATCGTGATCGGCGCTGTTCACACAGCGGGAGAAGCCATAACTATCGTGACTCCCTACTTCATACCCGACAGGCCCCTTGTGCAGGCTTTGAGAAGCGCGGTTCTAACAGGCGTAGAGGTCAGGATCCTCCTCCCGGTAAAGTCTGACCACACTGTAGTAACCTGGGCATCCAATGCCCACCTTACCGAGCTTCTGGATGCTGGTGTCGCTGTATTCTGGACCGCGCCACCCTTTGTTCATAGCAAACTTATGATTATCGATGGTTTCTGGTCTCTCATTGGTTCTGCCAATTTCGACCCAAGGAGCTTCAGGTTGAATTTCGAGTTCGATATCGAGGTTTACGACAGGGATCTGGCCGATAAACTCGGTGCCTATGCTGATGGACTGGAGGAGGGGGCAGAACTTCTTAACTCGAACATGCTTCTTGGGCGTCCCCTGTCCAGGCGACTGTGTGAGGGTATTGCGAAAATGTTTTCGCCGTATTTGTAAGCAACCGGTGGGTTGCGGTTCAATGTTTAACATTCAAGGTTCAACGTTTAAAGCAATATCCAAACCCTGATGTACAAAAAAACCCCAAAGATACATTAAGAGCCAAACAGAATTCCATACTGTACTGATAATTTATTTACGTTGAACGTTGAACATGGAACGTTGAACTACTCACTTACAACCGGCAGCGAAAAATAAAACGTCGTGCCTTCACCGGGAGTGGACTCAACACGAATACTCCCGCCCTCTTCTTCAACGATCCTCTTGACAATGGCCAGACCGACACCCGTTCCCTCTTCGCTGTTTGCCGCCGGTCGTGAAAAGAGACCAAAAATCTCTCCCTGAATATCCTCTTCTATCCCGACACCGTTATCTCTGACGTAGACAGGCACGTGCCCGGCAGGTGTGTCGTCTTCCCCTGAAACTACTCCTATTTCCAGTTCCAGAGGGATTTCACTGCGCTTGAACCTAACACTATTATCAATGAGATTCTTCAGTAACTGATAAGCGCGAGACGACTGCATATTTACAACCGGTAATTTTTCGGAAATAGCAAGGGAAGCCTCTATGTCATAGAACCTGGTGGTCTCATAAGCGATCTCCCTTGCAAGCGCCGATAGATTTATCTTCTCTCTCTGCCCGGTATCGGCTCCGACCTGAGAAAATTCAAGGAGGTCGCCCAGAAGGTTGTCGAAATGCTCGGCGTTTTTCATTACCCTTTCCATGTAGAATTCCGATTTCTCATCGAGCCTGCCCTCCAGCTGCTCTTTCATCAAATCCAGAAATCCTCGTACGCTGATCAGCGGGGTTCTGAGATCATGTGCGGCGGTATAGACAAATGCCTCCATTTCCTCATTCTTTCTTTCCAGGTCTTCCTTGGCTTTCTTCAGAGCTTCTTCTGCCCGCATCCGCTCTGTGATATCCAGATTTATGCCTAATACCCCGTAAAAGGTGTCATCGTCTCTGATCGGAGATATGACATTGTAAAAACGTCTATTTTCCCCATGCACTTCGAACTCAACTTCACCTTCAATGGTCTCCCCGGCCATCGCTCGTCGGTTGTTGTCAAGCCATAATTCGAGTGTTTCATCGTCAACATCCAGGTCCTCTGGCTTTTTTCCTATAATGTCCCCCCAGCTATCCCTGATAGTGTGACTATGGAAGACATAACGGCCATCTGTGTCCAGAGCAAATATATCAAAGGGAGCACTCTCAAGTGTTGCCTTCAGATGAGCCTGGCTTTTGCGCAATTCATTTTCGGCAGCCCTCTGTCCGGTCACATCGATTACACTTCCCAGTGAAGCAGGCTTACCCTTCCATGTTACGAGAGAGACTATGATCTCAATTGTCCTGAGTTCACCATTCTTGCAAAGGAAACGAAGAGAATAGATGTCAGGCACTTTCAGTCCCGCCTGGCGTCGACGCATGTTCTCTTCCGCAGTGGAAACATCCTCCGCATGAATTAAATTAAAGGCGCTCTTGCCCTCCATTTCATCTACTCTGTATCCCAGGATCTCCGCAAACCGCTCACTCACGAAGACAAGTTTGCCGTCCTGAACCAGGGTAACGCCGGCGTGGTTCCTCTCAACCAGCATGCGGTACCGCTCTTCTGATTCTTCAAGTGAATTTTTCGTCATGACCCGTTCAGTAACATTTCTTACTATGACTATTCTTGCCTGACGTCCTTCATAATTTATTCTGTTAGATGTAATGTCAACATATATGACGCTGCCGTCTTTTTTGACGTGCCTACCGGGTCTGGTTGAGCTGTATTCACCGTACTTCAAGCCCCTTGAAGGAGCCACATCTTCCAGGACTTCCTCAATATCCTCTTCTGGGTGGAGATCCAGCATTTTCACCTTTTTGAACTCATCCTCGGAATATCCGTATTGATCGCAGGCCGCTTCATTTACTGCAAGGAACAGATATTCCTCTGGATCTCCAGTCTCCACATCAAGGATAAATACTGGAAGAGGATTTTTCCCAAGGAGTGCGCTGAAATGTTCCTTATCAACTGATGGGACGTGCTCTCTTATGTCATCATTAAATTTATTCTTGCTCATCGATCTACCTTTCGTCTTACAAGATTATTCTTCATTGGAGCGCTCATCAAATTTATGGTGGATATAATAGAACATTCAATCGCTATTGGGAAAACCTGTTTTTAGCAAAGGACGGTTGATGGTACTTGTCATGGTCGCTGTAATTATTGTTGACATGTGAATAATTATAGTTTAAAT
>SDBU01000624.1_pt1 | contig 49811 bp, 86 predicted proteins | sample 2277071 | NCBI WGS metagenome assembly SDBU01 (sample SAMN10397929, study PRJNA504765) | marine sediment metagenome | isolation source: marine sediment core GS08_GC12, 126 cmbsf | place: Arctic Ocean: Gakkel Ridge, Loki's castle | collected 2008
ATCACAGATTTCGATGCCGCAACCGATACCCTTACATTCGCTCCCGCGGTGCCGGATGCCGTTACCACCGAAGGATACGTCCTCATCCCCGGCCTCGGGTATGCCGACAGCGTAACTGTTTCGGACAAGACCGGCTTCAGCCTATCCACCGCCGGTGTCAACACTGTCAGCGATCAGGTGTGGAACGAACTGATCGTTGACCATACCGAGAGCACGACTTTCGGTGGTAAGAATCAGAAGGTCGTGCCGAGCGAAACGCTCGCCGACTATAAAGCCACCGGGTTCAGCACGTTCGACCAAGCCAGCGACGTGGTGATTGCTAACACAACGCTGCTCGCCGGCTCGTCGATTCAGCAGTCCGGAGGCTACGTGTTACTTGGACCGGTCGACGGCGTGACCTTCGCTTCGCTAAAGAAGATGGAGCTTGCCGCGCTGGCCGGCGAGACGACCATCGACAACACGAACAAAGTGAAGAGCTACCGGGACCAGGCCAACACGGCCGTTGTCTTCAACACGACCTTCGGCAACGCGGGGGCAAGTGATTCAGTGCCGAGAGGGATAACCAATACGGTGATTCAGTAAGGGAGCAAAAGGATGTTTGACAAAGACAGGGTCGGACCGGCGATTGAACAGATCATCAAAGAGGTTGAAGCTGGAGATCAGTTCCCGTTATCGAATTCAGTTCGGCACGTGTCGACCGACGTTTCAGGCACAGGTAAAACGCGATCGGCGGATGGCACGTTTTACTTGCCTGAAACAATCAAACGATCGTTTACCTTTAGCTACCATTGGAACGAGATCAGGTCAATTAACCTCTTAACGTGGATCGATGAAACGATTCACGACTTAATGAACAGTAAAGAGGATGAATTGATGGACATCGACGGCGAACAAATCTGGGTACAGAACTGGCCGATCAGGTTTGAGTGGGGGCAGGGAGACAATAGATGCCTCTGTCGGCTGTCGATGCGGGGGGCAGCAGTTGCGGCGATTGAACAGGCGACGGTGATTCAGTGAGGGAGCTTACGATGCATCACTGCGAAGACTGTGACTGGCGAGATAACCAGGGCGATTGTTGTTGCCCAAAGATTGGTCGTCAAGATGCGAATCGTGAGTTTGCAGATGCTATATATATTGATGAAGACTACCATCTCTGGGTAGGTCCCAAGTTCGGCTGCGTTCACTGGAACAAAACAGAAACAGAGGAAGGATAAACATGCCAACTCTAGGCGACACACGGCGAGTGGACATCGTTGCGCCGCTCGATTCGATGACCAACTTGCTGGAGACGATCACCGATGAGCATCACGAAGTGCACGAAGGTGGTGCGTTCGCGGCTCAGTTTGCCAACACAGCACTCGGCGACAACGAGACAATCAACATATGTTTCAAGACACCCGCCGGCACGAAGCGAGCACATTTGATTGCCGAGTTCACAACCCTCGTTGGCGGCGAGTTCGAGCTCTGGGAGGGGCCGACGTGGACGACCAACACCGGCAACACGGCACCGACAGTCAACCGGCTACGCAAAGCGTCCATGACCGCCTCAACGCTCACCGAGGACAAGACCGCAACTCCCTCGTTCACCGCGACGAATAACGTGCTGGTCGATACCCTCGGGTTGAACACAACCCCGGCTACGCTCATTCACCTGACTCATGCCTTCGGTATCAAAGGCAAGGTAGGCGCGGGCGGCGGAGCGGATGCCGAGGAAATTGTCCTCAAGCCGGCGACCACCTACGCGGCACTGTTCACCGCAAACGGTGGAAGCAATAAGGGGCAGATCCTGATGCACTGGTACGAGCACACGGACTCGAACTAATGAACGTGACCGCAGTTAGCTGCTTGGCGTTTCAGTGGACGTGTCCGAAGTGTGGATATGACTACAACGTCTGTCGTCGCGATGATCTAGGCCAGGAGCGGCAGTGCAGTCATTGTTCCATGAGGGTGATGATTGATCGGCTGATCTTCGACAACGGAGCGGTCATGGTGTCACGGGGGAAGGCGGAGGTAGGGTGATGGCACGACCAAAAAAGCAAGTCGATGAAAAGGTGGTTGTCGAAGCAGCCGGACTCATGTGTACCGATGAAGAGATCGCCACCCTGGTGGGGATGTGCGTCGATACCCTCGTCAACCGTTTTTCGGAGTTACTAGAAAAAGGCAGGGCAAAGGCCAAGGAGTCGCTTCGACGCACCCAATGGAAGCTCGCCAACGAGGGTAACCCAACGATGTGCATCTGGCTGGGTAAGCAGTACCTCGGCCAGACAGACAAAGCAGAGGCTCGGATCGATGTCAGTCAAGGAATCCAGATCTTGGAAGATACGAACTGGTACGGCAACGCCGATCGTTTCGCTGCCCTCGCCGCTGGACCATCAACTCCCGGTGCTGCTATCGCCGGCCCGGTACAAAGTAGTGCCGTGCGGAAGGCGCTGGGGAAAAACGGGGACGGGACTGCTGGCAACGGTGAGGGGCCACGGGACACATAAGTGGAGACACCTTAACGATATTGGGGCACACCGAGGAGCGATTGACGGAGGCACGATCTGGTGGGTGGCACCGACGTACAAGGTTGGCCGTAAGATATGGCGGGACTTGAAGCGGGCTTGCCGCTTTGCGACCATCGACAAGAGTGAGCAAGAACAACGGATCGAACTGGTAGGCAGCGGATCGATCACCGTGCAATCGGCAGACAACCCTGAGGTGTTGGTAGGTGATGGCTTGGATGGCGTGGTCATCGATGAGTCATCGATCACCGAGGAAAAGGTTTGGAAGGAATCGATCCGTCCGGCGCTCTCCGATAAGCAAGGATGGGCCATGCTGATCGGTACGCCGTACCGAGGGCAGAACTGGTATTACCGCATGTTCATCGACGCCGGTACGCGAAAGAACTGGGAGCGATGGCAGCGACCGTCCAGCGACAACCCACTGAACACACCGGAGGAGATGGCAGAGGCGAGGCTGGACGTGGGACCGCGGGCCTTTGCTCAGCAGTTTGAGGCTCAGTTCTTGGAAGTCGAAGGTGCCCTGTTCCCTGGCAACTACTTCCCCGACACGATCTGGTTCGACGAATGGCCGGACGGTGTCCAGTTCACAGTCCTTGCCTGCGACCCGTCCATGGGCAAGACAGACAAAGCTGACTACTCCGCATGGGTGGTACTTCGCCTTGACCCCACAACCGGTATAATGTACGTTGACGCTGACCTCGAGCGCCGCCCGCCGTCGGAGATCGTACAGCGGGGCTTGGGGCTGGCCAGTCAGTATGTACCTCAGCGGATCGACATTGAGGCCAATGCGTTTCAGGCCATCCTCGCCAGTCAGTTCCACGACGGGATGGCAAAAGCCGGCTTGGCCCTGCCGATCTACCCGGTGGTGCAGGTGGTCAATAAGGAAACACGGATACGCGGCACGTTGGACAAGTACCTCGCTTGCGGCGAGTTGCGGTTTCGGCGGACACGGGGCTGCCGGTTGTTGGTCGAGCAGCTTCAGACGTTTCCCGAGGGGAAGTTCGACGACGGTCCGGACGCGCTGCAGATGGCTATCAGGGCGATGCAAGAGGTATTCTATCCATTGCAGGACGAGGCGGCAGCATGAAACGACGTAGTTTCTTCGGACGAATCATAGCGACGGTGGGCTGCCTGTTCGGGTGGCAGACAGTGGATGTAGGTAAGATAGATCTGAGCCAAGGAGCTCGTAACCACCGTGTGTACCTTCAAAAGCATCCGGAGATCTTGCGTGAGCGGGACGCTGTGTGGCGGGACGGCGAGTCGATTCTATTTCGCGAGCACGATCGGATCATCGTCTGTACACCAGGGAGGCTTGACCGAATCATCTGGATGCCGTGAAGATAGGCAAGCTAGGGTGTGTTAAGATGGGGGAGTGGAAATGACGGCAACGATAAGGAGTGTGGTCCCCTCGATACCAGTGGAGCTGACTTTGCAAGCGAACGGCAAGGAGTATACATGCAGTGCCCCCGATTGGCGGCCGGCTCTGCAACGGCTCTTTCGAGAGCTGGAGGCAGAGGGGGTCTTGCAAGACGTGGCATTTACAGTAAGGGAGCTATCATGAACCGGCGCGGCCTTCTGAAGACGATCGGTGGAGCCATTGCGGGGGCGCTGTGGCCGTGGGGAGCGAAGGCAGAGCCCACAACGAACGTGACGACTGAGTACGACCCGATGTTTATCTGGGACGGCGATGCGAAGTGGACGGTCAGCATCCACCAGATGCCACAAGACTCTGACTTTTTCATTGGTTTAGCGGAAAGCAAGGAGACGTAGCAAAGGGGGCCGGCGCACCGCCGGCCGACACATGGCCTCACCGGGGTAGCTACCGGTGAGACGCCCAATCGTCGCGGCCATTGGGGGCCGGATGGAAACGTCCGGCCCCCTTTTTTTTGGTTCTTGAACACGGGAGCAAATTACCATGTATGAACGATTCACAGACCGAGCAGGAAGGGTCATACAGTTGGCCAGGCAAGAGGCTCAGCGACTCAACCACGAGTATCTGGGTGTTGAGCACATCCTTTTGGGATTGACGGAGGAAAGCAGTGGAGTGGCGGCCAACGTGCTGCGGAACTTCGGTGTTGACCTCTGTAAGATCCGCGATGGTGTTGAGCGATATGTCAGCCCCGGCCCTGATATGGAAATCCGTATGCCGCCTTTGACGCCCCGAGCGAAGAAGGTCGTCGAATACGCAGCGGAAGAGTCAACCAATTTGGGTCACAGCTACGTGGGCACTGAGCACCTTTTGCTTGGGCTGTTGCGTGAACCGGAGGGCGTAGCTGCCTTGGTGTTGATGGATCTTGGTTTGAAGCTTGCCGACGTCCGTCAAGGGGTTCTGGACTTACTCAATTTAGGGAGAGAAACGATGATCAATGATCCTTGGAAGCACCGATCGGCAGGCATGGCTTGCCGATCGTGCATGTGGTTCGTCTTGAAAGAGAAGGGGGAAGGCAGCGAGAACACGGCGCCAATAGGGCGTTGTCGACGCCATGCACCGACGATGAGCGGATACCCGGTCGTCTTCGAGACCGATTGGTGTGGCGACCACAAGCTGGATGAAAACGCAAAATGAGCATAGTAGAGATGCCTACTCAACAGGATGCATTGACCGATGATCACGTGTTCCGAACGCCGGACAATTGGTTGGATGTGTTGTGCGAGAACCAAGGGCCTTTTGATCGAACGGGAGCCTGGGGTATTGGCGAAACTGCCTTCATCCTCTTGGGGTGTTTGCGAGCGGCGACGTTGGAAAAAGGGGGAGCTACGATCAGGGAGCTTGCGGCGACGACTGGTTTTCTCCCCTTGGCTGTTAGGCACTCCATTGGCATATTGACCTTTCACTACGGCTTTGCCGAGGTGATGAATGAGCACTGATCTTTCTACCCTCAAGACCGAAGCCGAGTCCGCCCATCTCCGCCGTCAGATAGCCGAGGACACGGCCGTAGCCGACGCCCTGGGCCCTCAGCACGCCATCCTCGAAGACTACAGCAACCTCGTCATCAACGAAGCCTGGGGCGACAGGGTCAATCCACGCGGTTATCTGGACGACGACCCGTCGTTCGATGACCGCTACCCGTGGAACAGTGTCCAGCATCGCGACCGGCTCGAAGGGCGGATGCTGCCGATCCTGGAGACGGACGATGATCTGCGGGCGATGCAAGGCGTGGCCCGGGTGGTGGACGCGGTGAGTGTAAATGCGAAGTGCGCGACGAAAAACCTACTCAATTGGGTGATGGGCACGGGGTTTGAGTACGGGGTGGAAGCAAAGGAAGGGCAGCAACCGAGCGATCAGTTGATCGCCGCCGTACAGGGTGTGATTGACGACTTCACTGAGGAGAACGACTGGATCGGCGATTATGAACGGGAGATGTACCACCGTTCGATCCGCGACGGCGAGTATTTCCTGGGGCTCTATCACACCGGCGGCGGCCACGTTCAGGCCCGGGCAATCGAGCCGGAGTTCATCCGTGAGCCGCCTGCCAGGGAGCCGATCGATCGCAGCTACACATTCGGTATCGACACCCGCAAGCTGGACCTGCACCACGTCTTTGGCTACTGGGTCGACTGGACGGGCAGCGGCAAGCCGGAATATTTGAAGGCCGAGCAAGTCGAGCACGTCAAGCGTAATGTTGACCGGAACGTCAAGCGGGGTATCAGCGATTTCTACCCGATCCAAGAGGCTCTTACTGACGTGGGCAAGTTGGGGCGCAATACGGTGAAGGGTGCGGCCGTCGCGGCGGCGATTGCCTGGATTGAGAAGTTTGCACCGGGAACAACGTCGGCACAGGCGTCGAATTTGCAGACCGATCATCGCACGATGAGCTACCAACACACAGACCAGACCGGACGGACTCGGACCAAGAGCGTCCGCAACTACGACCCGGCCACGGTGCTACACACCGAAGGCGGCCGGCAGTTCGAGCCCGGGCCGCTGTCTCAGGCCAACGCGGCACCGTTTGTGGAGATCAACCAGGCGGCCCTGCGAGTGATCGGCAGCAACTGGTGTATGCCGGAGTACATGATCTCGGGCGATGCGAGCAACGCAAACTATTCATCGACGATGGTCGCCGAAAGTCCATTCGTCAAGTTCGCGGAGGTCGAGCAGCGGTTCTACGTGTCGCGCTTCCGCCGGATGCTTTGGAAGGTGGTAGGGATAGCGTACGTAGCTGGCCGCTTTGGCTTTGACACAACGTTGGGGGAGTTGCGTCGGACGCTCAAGCTTGTGATTGACCCACCAAAAGTCGCGGCGACGGATACGAAGGCGGAGACGGATCGGCGGGGGTTGTTGCTGGATAAGGGGATCATTTCGGAAGAGACGTTCGCAACTGAAGAGGGTTACGATTGGGAGGTCGAGAAACAGCGGGGAGCGAAGCCGGCGGAAGTAGCAAGCTTCGGCGTGCCGGAGAGCCGGAACGACCACTTACTTCAGGCGGCCCGGCTCTTGTGGGAGGGTTACCCGTAATGCCTGACCTATCCAACCGCCGCCAGCACGAACGGGAGATCGAAGCCGCGATGCTTGTGCTATTGCGAAAGCAGAACATACACCTTGTAAACGACCCGGGCGACCCGCCTTGGGCAGCTTGGGAACAGGAGACGGCGGGGGCATTGGTGCAGCCGCTGGCCGGTACTTACGGTGCAGCGTTCGGCAAGCTCGGCAAGCAAAACGGGCTCGACGTGAACAGCGATGAGATCAAGGGATTGGCCATGATTTGGGCGTTGCTGTACTCAGCGACCGTTGCTCGGGAGATCGTTGGCAGCACACGGCAGGCGACTCAGGACGCATTACGGCGGGTTGCCACCGAGGGCATCGCAAGGGAAGAGGCACTTGCCCCGACGTTTGACCGGCCGCGGATTGATCGGATCGGGATCACCGAAACGACGCGGGCGGTGACCGCCGGCGAGCGGGAGGCGGCTCAGCGAATCAGACAGGCGGAAATTGACCGTCGAGCGACGGGGGTTGACGACGAAGGCCGGATCGGCGAGCGGCCAACATTTGACCCGTTGCTGACAGCGATCTGGTTCACGGAACAGGATGGTTTGGTATGTCCGATTTGTCGGCCGTTGGATCGGACGCCGGAAGACGAATGGCCATCACCGATCGACGGGCCGCCGGCGCATCCGCGTTGCCGGTGCTGGGTCGAGTGGGAGCTTCAGAAAGCATAGGAGCCAATCATGGCGAAACGAACACGCAAAATCCAGCTTATTGAGTACACGACCAGCGACGCGACACTCCGCGTAGACCGGGACGCCGGTGTGATCCACGGAGTCAAGGTGCTGGGTTGCGAGAGCAAAAACAACCGCCGCTATACCGACGCGGCGATCAGCGGGGCTCGGTCGCTGTATGAAGGCGTTGGTGTGAACGTGGATCACCCGGACCTATCGAGCCCCGATGTAAGCCGACCGCTCGCGGCCCGGTTCGGGCAACTCACCGGCGTGGTTCACGGGCAGGACGGGCTGCGGGCGGATCTTCACTACCTGAAGGCCCACCCGCTTGCCGAAATGATCGCAGAGGCGGCAGAACGGATGCCGACGGCGTTTGGCTTGTCGCACAACGCGGATGGCAACGTTACCCAGTCCAACGGCGATACGATCGTCGAGGAAATTACGCGGGTTCGGTCGGTCGATCTCGTGACCGATCCGGCTACGACCCGCTCACTTTTTGAGTCCGAACAGACAAGAGGAGGCACAGTGAAAACTACCATTGCTGAGGTGCTCAAGGAAAACCAGAAGAGCACCCTCATGGAAGCCCAGATGCTTCGTGAGATCGTCGATGGCGAAATGGCACCGGCGGAGACTCCGGTCGAGGCTCCGGCGGGCCCCAGCGGCGATGAGTCGATCAAGGCGGCTTTCCGAGCGGCTGTTGTGGCGGCGTTCGATGACGAGTCGTTGGACCTGAAAGCGACTCTGAAGCGGATGAAGGAAGTTTTGTCGGCTCACGAGAAGCTGATGGCAAAGGCGGAACCGTCTGATGTCCCAGCGGTAACCGACGAAGTGGCGGAGGTTGTCCCTGAGTCGAAGCAAGCCAAGCAGACGCCAGGCGAGGCCAAGCTGTTGGAAAAGGTCCAACAGCTCGAAGCCAAGGACAACGCCCGCGAGCTGCTCGAAGCGGCCGGCGTGCAGGCCTCGCCGGTGAAGCTGACATCACTGATAGCTCTTGGCACGGTTGCCGAGCGTCAAGCGTTGATCGAGACGTGGGAGCCCGATACGGGCATCTCACAGCAACCACAGAGTGGTTCGCCGCTCTTCGAGCAGAAGCAAAACGGAGATTTCCAAGCCCCGAAAGACCAGGCAGAGTTCTTGGCTGGGATTCGCGGCTAACACCAAACGCGGGAGCACAACACGATGGAAACCAACGGTCAACAACCGACGATTCTGCTGGCGATGCCGCAGTACGCCAACTCATTGAAGAGCGAGGCGGCGATCGGCTGGCTGGTAACACCGTCACAGCAGCAGCGGTGCCGGGTGATTCAGCACAACTATCGGTCGAGCTTGCTCGGTCGATCGTTCAATGATAGCTGGGCACGGGCTTTGCAGGGTGCATCCAATGGAGTTATCACGCACTTTGCCATGATCCATTCGGACATCGGGCCGGAGCCGAAAGACAAGGACGGCAAGCCCGTGTTTTGGCTGGACGAGATGCTTGCCGAGATGCAACGCCTCAAGGCGGATGTACTCTCAGCGGTGGTGCCGATCAAGGATGATCGCAACTTGACATCGACGGCGATCGATGATCCGCAAGATCCGTTCGAGCCCGAGCGGCGGTTGACGATGCACGAAGTGCTGAAGTTGCCGGAGACGTTTTCGGCGATGGATTGTGCCTTCGCGGGCATCAATCCGAACCATCACGGGCTGTTGGTCAACACGGGCTTGATCCTGGTCGACGTTCGTGGAGCGTGGGTGTGGGACGATTGGACAACTAATCGTCCGATCATGTTTACGGTCAACGACAAGATCATCCGCAAACCGGATGGGCAGTTCGTGGTATCGGTCGAGTCTGAGGATTGGTACTTCAGCCGGTGTGCAAACCGCAACCGGGCGCGGATCTTTGCGACTCGCAAGATCGCCCTGAAGCATTTCGGCGAGATTGCCTGGTCGAATCAGGAACAGCACGGTTCGTGGAAAGTTGACCGCGACAAAGTGAAGGAAGAGCCGGAAGCCAAGCCGGAGGCGGACAAGCAACCGGCGGACAACGAAAGAGAGGAGGTGCGAGTTGAGTAAGAACACAGGGCGGGACTTCTTCCCGACCCAACGTGACTACCACGAAGTCTTTACCGACTTCAGCTATTACGTGACGGCGGACACGTTCACCACCACGGCCACCGACGGTGGCTCGGCGGCTGTGAGCGACGGGGTCGCTGGGTTCTGCAAGGTGTACCCGTCGAGTGCCGAGAACTCGGAGGGTGACAACGAAGAGACGTACCTTCACGGTACGCATGAAACGTTCCTTTTCGCTGATGGTAAGCCGATGGTCTTCGAGACGCGGGTGAGGCCGCTGTTCAACACGGCCACGGGGATCAACATCTTCTGCGGACTGATGAACGCGGTTGCGGCCAACTCGATTCAGGACAGCGGGGCTGGACCGAAGGCCGACTATCACGGCTTCGGGTTCTTCCTGAAGGATGGCGATGCGACGTGGTATGCCGAGTCGAGTATCGGCACGTCACAGACGACCGTGGACACGAACATCACGGCCACCAATAACACATGGACGGAGTTGCGGATTGAGGTCCACGACAGATCGTCTACGCAGAATGAGCTGCACTACTTCATCGACGGCGTCGAGTGCGGTTTCGACGTGACGACTTCAGTGGGTAATAAGATTGCTCAGAAGGTCACGTTTGCCGATGCGTCGGAAATGGAGATCTGCCTCGGTGTGAAGAACGGCGTTGCCGACGATAGCCAGTGGATGGACGTGGATGACGTCGGCTGCCGGCAAACACGATAACAAACAGAGAGGAGGTGTGTTTTGAGTAAGCTTGTAGGACGAGATTTCTTCCCGGCGTTTCGGAACAATTACGACGTCTGGGATGATTTCGATCATTACGTGACCGCGGACATGTTCACGACGGTGGCAACGAACTCAGGTACTATTGTCGCGACCGACGCGGCAGGTGGTTACATCGAGATCGACCCGTCGAGCGGTGAGAACAGCGAGGCGGACAATGACGAGACGTACCTGAAGGGTACGACCGAAATGTTCAAGTTCGCCAACGGCAAGGCATTGGTCTTCGAGGCTCGTGTGCGGCCGAAGTTCAACACGGCCGGCGAGTACAACACAATCATCGGGTTGAAGGATGCGGTTGCCGCGGACTCGATCCTGGATGACGGGGCCGGCCCGGCGGCCAGCTATTCCGGTGCGGTGTTCTTCTTGAAGGATGGCGATCAGACCTGGTGGGCTGAGTCGTCGATCGGCAGTTCGCAACAGACGTTCGACACAAACGTTACGGCCACGAACAATACGTGGACAACGTTGCGAATCGAAACCATCGATCTGAGCAGCACTCAGAACGAAGTGCATTTCTTCATCGACGATGTTGAGGTTGGATGGGACGTGACGACTTCGGCGGGCAATAAGATTGCCCAGCGGGTGACGTTCGCCTCGGCAACCGAGATGCAGTTGTGCCTCGGCTGTAAGAACGGCACGGACAACGACTCGCAGGTATTGCAGGTCGATTACGTTGCTGCTCGGCAGGCGCGATAAGGCGGGGACCGGAACAGAGTTCAAATCGAACAAAGGAGGATAAGAGAGGATGAGAATCAACTATCAGTATTTTGCCGACGTGTACCGTCGGCAAAGGGACCCGAAAGCGGGTCCGCGGCGGGCATTAGCGCTCTTCGAGCAGTGTCTCAATGATGGGTCGATCAAGCCGCATGAATTCAGTCTGCGCGACGCGGCTGAGGCGCTGGTGTTTGACCGTGGCGGTCAGCCGTGCGGACGCGAATGGATCGCGGCTTTGAAGCCGGGCACATCGTCAAGGTTTCTGGAGGCTGGCGGCGACGTGGTCAGCACGGCGGCGTTCAGCAACATCACGGGCCAGATCGTCTATTCGGCGATCATGGAACAGTACCAGGCCCCGGCGTTGCTGTGGCCTGAGCTGGTGACCACGGTGCAAACCGAGTTCTCCGGTGAGAAGATCCCCGGAATCTCGGGAATCGGAGACGAGGCCACGACGATCGACGAAGGCGAACCGTATCCCCGAGTCGGCGTGACTCAGCGGTTCATCGAGACGCCGATCACGCTGAAGAAGGGTTTCATCATTCCGGTAACCAAGGAGGCGATCTTCTTCGATCGTACCAACTTGGTGTTGGACCGGGCGTCGAACGTCGGCGAGTGGCTGGGGATCAACAAGGAAAAGGCGGTGATGAACCTCGTCACTGGTCAGGTCAACTCGTTCTCAATGGACGGGACAGCTTACGATACCTACGTCACGAGCAGCGGCCACGGCATTGTCAACCAGATTACCAACGTTTTGGTCGACTGGACGGACATCAACGCCGCGATGGCGTTATTCGATGGGATGACCGACTGGGACACCGGCGAGCCGATCACGGTGATCCCGGACGTGCTTCTGGTGCCTCAGGCGCTGGTTGCTCAGGCGGCGTACATCATGTCGCAAACGGAGAACCGCACGGGCACCAGCAACACGACTAGCCACCAGACGCTTTCGCCGAGTGTGTTGCCCACGATCGTCAAGGGCCAATTGCGGGTGCTCAACAATCCCTTCGTGAAGGTTGCGACCTCGAGCGACGTGAAATGGTTCATCGGTCAGCCGAAGAAGACGTTCCGCTGGATGCAGAACTGGGACTTCGCTTTCGATCAGCGAGGCACCGGTTCCGAGGCCGATTTCGATCGGGACATCATCCAGCAGTACAAGGGCAGTTACCGGGGCATCGCCGCCGTGGTCGATCCCCATTACACCATCTACAGCACAGGAGGAGGCTAAGGGAGCCATGACATATATCCAATACTACAACGTGGAGTTTTGGAAAAACGCGATGGGTCCGCAGAAGCGAGCTTGCGACAAAAACAAGCACGAACACGCGGAGACATCGGAAGAGGCGGAGGCGCAGGGACGGGTGGAGTTTGGCAACTTGCCGAGTCCAGCGCAGCACGAACGGGACCGGGTGTTGTATCCGATCCCCTGGGCGTGCCGGGTTACCACTTCAGGCGCACCGCCTGCCCCGCCGCCCAAGCCGCAACCGGCTCCGGCGGCCGAAGAAGTTTCGGGAGCGCAGCGGGTACCAGGAGCGGCCGGGGCCGCGGAATCGACGGCTGTTGCGGACGCTCCCGCCGCGGCGGCTGTCGACGCGGCCTCCGGCCCCCTGGTTACGGACGATCAACAGTTGAAACGTGAACATCTATCACGGTCCAACAAGAGGAAATGATCGATGACGGTGCTCAGTGACTTGGAAACGCGGCGGGCCAATCTTTCCAGCGAGATCGCGGGGTTGGGGTTTGAGACCTCGACCTCGCTCGACGGCGAGAGCGTCCAGCACGATCAGCACCGGATTTCGTTGCTGAAAGAGTTGGCTGAGATCAACAGTCTGATCACCATTGCCGCCGGTCCGTTTGACGTGACTACGGAGGGTACGACGTAAAACCTTAAACGGGAGTGAAATGTGAGTGTTCCCAAAGAAGAACGGAAGCCAGGGGGCATTGAGCTGATTGAATGGTGGGACAGTTGGTCAAGCGACAAATGGACAGACCTTGATGCGATTGACCCAACGTGTGCTGTTTGTCAGACAGTGGGTTGGGTAGTGAAGGAAACCCCAGACACCTTGGTGGTTGCGGGGACAAAGTGTCTTGATCCAGAGCAGGTTTGTACGTTGATGTTCATCCCAACTTCAGCAATAAGGGAGAGATCCAAATGTGGTACTTAAAGCAGCTTTTGCCTTTGACCTACCGTAGCCGATATTCGGACGCGGCAGGTCGACATTTCTGCGTTTGGAGAATGTGGTTCGGTCGATGCTTTGCGATTGACGATGTGCGGCTTGCATAAGTGATGCAATGGGCGTAATTTCCGATTCGTTCAACGCGGTTTGGTCGTCTTACGAAACCGAGACGGTCACGCTACAGACGCGCGATCTCGACGGTACGTTGACCAATGACGCAGCGGTGACCGGTCAGCACCGGGCCACCTCGAAGCCGATCGATCAGGGGCTCGCCACAGCCTCGCAGATGGAGACGTGGCACCTGAAGGCGTCGACGGTGACGACGGAGCCGAGACGAGGCGACAAGATCATCCAGGCGGATGGCACGGCGTGGATCGCGGCGGCGGTGCGGATCGAGAGTCGGGCGAGTAGGTATCGACTGGATACGGTGAAGGAGCAAGGGTGATGCCCCAAGTCAAGACCCAAACCCCCGAACAGTTCGCGGCCGACATGGACCGGATTGCCGCGTCGATGGCCAGCGGTCTTGACGTGTCGGAGGCCTTCGAACGTTGTGCGGACCTCTTGCAAGAGGGATTCGCCGAGAACTTCCGAGCGGCAGCTTCATCGGAGGGGGAAGCATGGCCGGCCCGCAAGGACCCAGGCCCGCAACACCCACTGTTGATCCTCACAGGCACGCTGGCGGCGGCTGCAACGCACGGCAACGTGAGGGAGGTTAATCCCGCATCGGTGACCTCGGGCGTCGCTGTGGGCGACTCGGGTAGCTTGGCCGGGGCCCGGCGGCATCAGTTGGGCGACCAGGAAGCGATCGGGCGGAAAGGGATTTTGCCTCGCCCCTATATTGGGGCATCGGAGGAAGTGGTAGACGCTTGTGTGGAGGTGCTCGCTGATGCGGCGGTGGAGGTGTTCGCATAATGGGACATTGGCACGAAGCGGCCTGGATAACGCAAGAGACGGTTGTTCCGTCGACGCCAACGCTTGCTGTAGCGGACCAGGCAGACGGTACGGGTGCCACGGCCACGGTCACTGACTCCGACGCCGACAGTACCAACACGATCTATACTCAGGCGTTCAGCGGATCAACGAGCGGAACATGGGTCAACAGCGGCAACCGATCGAGCGACGGCACGGTGGACTTGTCATTGACAGTTGGGCCGTACCTCGCCTACTGCTTATCGGCGAATGCGGACGGCACGGCAGCGAGCGCGGTGGTGTATTTTATCGTCACCAACGCTTCGGCACAGTCGGTCTGGTATCAGTGTCTCATCGCGGCTCAATCGCGGGTGCGGGCGATTGGATTGTCAGGCGTGGCGAGCGGTTCGGTGATTGTGAAGAAGAAAGAGCTTCGTCGTCTTGTTGAGCAGCCGGACGGCATAACGTTGCCGGCGGTGCTTATCACGCCGTTGCGTGAGACGATGCGACCGACGGAAGGCGTGATGTCAAAAGACGACGTGGGTTACGGTGTTTTGATAACGACGGTATCGGCTGATAACCAGGAGCCGACGTTGGAGGCAAACCTGAACAGGGAAACACTTTGGCGGCAACAGATTGCACGGGCCTTTCGCAATCAACGGTTGTCCGGAGTGTCGGAAATAATCAATGCGTGGGTAGAACCGGCAGACTTCATCAAGCTGCCCGAGTGGCTCAATAACTTGCTCGCGTCCTCACTGGCCGTGCGGTTTGTGAGCCGCGAGGTTCGCGGAATATAGGAGGCAAACATGGCGATAAATACTAAGGCTGCAATGGGACACCAGTCCACGTTGAGCATCAACAACATTTCGTACCCGTTTAGCAGTGAGAGCCTGCAAAAACGGGGCACGCAGCCGGCACGGGTGGGCATCCGCGGTACTCGTTCGGTGGATATTGACGATGTGCGAGCGGGTCCGTACACGGTCGAGGGATCGATCACCGTGCAGCCGAACGCGACGGAGCTGCTTGCACTGGCTTCGCTGGCGATCGGTGCCGGCGGTGTGGTGAACGAGAAAGTGCAAGAATTTGACGTTATCATTGATCGTGGCGACGTTCAGGTCTTCACCTACGCGAGTTGCAAAGTCAACTGGCTGGTGATAAGTGGTGCGCAAGGCGGCATGATCGACGCGACACTTGACTTGATCGGCAAGACCGAGGCCCGCAGTGGCTCGGCGCCGAGTGAGCCGACGAGTGCGAGTCCGTTCATTTTCTCGGACGGCACACTGACGTTGCAGTCGGCATCGCGGCCCACGGAGAGCTTTACGCTGACCATTGACAATGCCCTGGTGGGTGAGCAGTTTCGTATGAACACGACGGTCGATGACATTCCTGAGGGTGATCGAATCATCACATTGACTTCGCGGCATCCGTGGAACACAACGGCGAATACGGGGCTGTACGACCAGGCTGTGGCCGGTGCAGCGGGGACGCTGGTTCTCAATGACGGCAGCAACGGTGTGACGTTTACTTTCGGCAAACTGCAAGTGCCGGCCGAATCGCCGATGGTGCCAGGCAAGGATGAGATCTTCCTTGATCTGAACATGACGGCCCGTAAGGACGGGGCAACGAAGGAAATCGCGGTAGCTTGACCAAAGGAGACGGGAGCAATGACGGAAGTTGAAACTATCAAGGGAGAACCGAAGATTGTTGTAGTTGACATTCATCGTTTGCGGATTGTGCGACTCAGTGATCCGTCAAATGAACGAATCGCCGAGACTTTTGATGTTTGGCTGGATGGCCAAAAGCTGAAAAACATTCAGAGCATTGTTCTGAAAATGGAAGCATGTCAGTTACCTGTTGTAACAATCAAGCATATTCTTCTACCGGGAGCAAAACCATGACGACGTTCATTATCGAAGACGGCTATACAGAAGCCGGCTACATCAAGAAAGCCGAGGGGCTCTACCCCGAGTTGCGGTTTCGGTACCGGCCGATGCTGCACGCTGAGCGAGATGCGATCGCTTCGCAGATCGGCACGAAGCCGGCGGAGCAATTCACGGCGATCCTTGTTGCGGCGGCTAAGCATCGGATCGTGTCGTGGGATGCAATGCACATGGGGGCACCACTGGAGATCACCGACGAAAACATCCGCCGTCTGCGTCCGAGTCTATTTGATCGGCTTTACAATATCATCTCTGGCCAGCAGGCGAGCGATCCCGACCCGTTGGCGAGTGAGGACGCTCGGGAGTTGGAAGCCGATGCAGCTCTGCAAGCGGCGATCACCGGGCAGACGATCGGTGCAGTGAGGGAAGTCGACGCGGAAAAAAACTCCGAAGCGGACTGACGCTGTTGCTTTCGTATCCGGAGGTGGCGTATCGGTCCTGTAATGAATGTGAGGAATGGGTCTATGACAAATCGGGAAGCCGAGCGATCTACCCGCCACGAAGTGGCAAGCACGTCCGTCGCCCAAAAGGGTCAAGAACTCCCTGTTACGGATGTGCTAAGTGCCGAAACTCGGAAGTCAAAACTTCGGTCGTTGGACGCAGAGCAGAACTCGACGACCGAAACTGGCGAACGCTCGCACTGTACTCCGAGCGAATGGTATCTCCGTTTAAGGTAGACGCGATCATGCGTAAGAACTTCGGTATCATCCGCCGCATGTTCGACGATTACGATCGCGACCAGCGACGGGTTCTCATAGCCATCAGCAAGGCGAATCTAGGAGTGAAGTAGTGGCCGACGCTGAACGCCGAATAGCGATTACGATGGACTTGGTACCGGGCAAGGGGAACGTCCAGGTTGCCAAGACGCTCGCTGCTCAGATTCTCGCCGTACAAAAGACGAGCGCCAATGGTCGGGCGAAGGTAGTAGCCGCCGGTCTGAAGAAGCAAGAGCGAGACGAGAAAACGGCGGCGAAAGCGAACACGGCGAGGCAGAAACAGGCCGAGCGGGAAACGAAGAAAACGGAGCGAGAGAAGCAACAGGCAGCGAAGGCCACGGCCCGAGTGCAAACTCAGCTTGCCAAGGAACGTAGCCGAGAGATCGAGGCGAACCTAAGCAAATCGGCGAAAGCCGTGGCAAATGAGAAGCGGACGGTTCTCAAAGCGGAGCGAGAGAAGACGGCAGCGGTGAAGGCCACGGAGATGGCCCGTAAGAGAGCAGCAGCTACGCATGAGCGATTAACACAACGCGGTATCGAGATTAACGACCGCATGGGTGAGACGTTCGCGGGTCTGCTTGGCGATACCATGAAGTTCGGCCGTGGTTTTGCGATGCTCGGCTTGGTTGGTGAAGAGAATCTGGAGAAGTTGCTGCGCAACCTTATCAAGGTTCAGGCAGCCTTCGATATTATCGGCGGAGCGATGCAAGCGTGGGTCAAGTACGGCAAAATTATGCGGGACGTTGCCACCGCAACCCAGACGGCGGCGGCAGCTCATACGGCGTTGGCAGCGGCACAGGTGACAGCGGGTGTAGCAATGGGGGCGGGAGGTGTAGCAACGGGAGTAGCGGTAGGGGAAGGATTGGGCGACGTGGGGGAGACGTTGCTGGGCGGCGGAGCCAGTGGGGTAGCGGCTGGAGCAACCGGCCGCGTAGCTGTCAGAGGAGGCATTAGTGGAATCATTGGGGCACTAAAAGGAGGACTAGCCGTGGCGGGAGCAAAGTTGTTGGCGTTTGCAGCATTGGTGGCGAGTGCTGGTTTTGCAGTCAAGTCTCTCAAGGAGGCTGCCGAGGGGCAAACTGGAGCCCCGGGGACAATATCAGGGCAATTGGGCACTAAGCTTTTTGGTGGATTAGCTGGCCGAATCCAAAAAATGACGCCGGCAGAACGGCAGGCGGAACTGAAACGAAGACGAGCTGCTGTAGGAAGGGGCGGCGCAGATACCGGATTATTCGAGGCATCTCTGGCGCAAGTTGAAAGTGCAGAAAAGGTTGCACGGTTGACGGAAAAGCGAAAAGCCGATCTTGCCGAGCAAAAGCAACAACGTGCCATTGCCCGCCAGGCTCAAGCCTTCCGCGATGTCGGCATGGGTCCGCGTGAACGGCTGGGACGTGCTCGGCAAGACGTGGAAGCCGGTGTTGAGGGAGCCGACCAGGCCCACATCACGGCGTTGCAGGCGTTTAAGGATCTCCGCAAGCAAGAGCAAGCGATTGTCATCGCGACAAACCGGGCGGCCATCGAGGGATTGCGGCAACAGGCAAAACAGTATTTGGCCCTTGCCGATCAGATCAAGCAGAGTCGCTTGACAGCAGAGCAGCGCTTCGGTGCTGCGGACGTGGGGACCCAGCAGGCCCTTGTCCGGTTGTCTGAGAAGGCTCGCAGCGGTGCTCAGCTCACCCGGGAAGAGGCGGCCAAGCTCCAGCAGTTCGCTCCAGCGGGTTCGGATATTGCAGGCACAGCCAGAGGTACCTTCACGCGCTTTGCACAGGAAGGTGGCCGATTTGGTCAGTTCGTCGGTAAGGAACAGAGAAAACAGGAAGCCGAACAGCGGCGCCAAGCATCTGGTGAGTTTGCCCGTGCCGACGTGGTCGAACGGCGACTGGAGGTTATGATCAAGGATGATCGCAATCTCATTGTCAAGATTGAGCGGGATGACGAAGGGTTGATCCGTGATCTACTCCCACGGGTGCAAACAGCTTTGGACGATCGGGACGAAGCCCTACGGGACGAAATAGAGCGGGCGATCCAAGACTTCGAGACAAATGAGCGATCGCGTCAAGGTGTTCAGGGAGCAACGGTGGGAGTGACCTAATGGCACCATACCTCAAATACGGCAACTACCAGCATGACCAGGCCGAGGTTGCGCTTGTCATTTCCAAAGACGCGATCTATTCACAGTCCGGCGTTCGCAGTGGGTGGATCGAACGGTGGGATATCAACGGCCGTTTGCAGCCGGCGGACGAATCACAGACGGGGGTGATTGCAGCTCTTGCCGTATTGGAAAATGCATACTCAACGGATGGTTTTGACCTTGGTCTATACCTGGACACCGGTGAACTCACCCAGCACTTCATCGATTCATCGGCTACTGTGGGCGGCACGCGGGTTACGCGGTTGCCGAGTTATCCAACAGGGGAAGGTGCCGAGGGCGCGGTCTATCGAACGTATGCGATCACCGTCGAAGCGGAGATACCGGACTTGGTTAGCGACCCGCTCTTGCACTCGCAGGAGTCGATAAGCTGGCAGGGCACCGGCGGCCCTGACTGGGGTTTGCTTCAGACGTTGACCGGGCCACCGCAGCCGCAGACGTTTGCACAATTCACGCCGGTACGAATGTTCCAACGCGGTACGGCGGTAGGCAATCTAGCATATCCATTGGCGGCTGACCCGATCTGGCCGCTGAACGAGCTACAGCCGGCGCGGCGAATAGACCGGGCAGTGCCGCGGCGAAACTCGAACGAGCGTATAGTGAGCTGGGCATATACATATTTGGCAACCGAACAACTGGCCGGGCTACCGACCGAACGATAGGAGAGCGTCATGGGCACTGTAGTTTGGCAAGGCGGCGCCCCGGCGGTTGCCGAGGTGCAGACGATCGCCGTTACGGGCACTTGGGCGAATGGGGATCTGGCCACCGTTACGATCAACGGTAAGGACGTGACGTATACAGTGAGTGGGCTCACTGGCAATACGGCGTTCTACACCAACGCGAAGTTGACGGCACTTTTGGAAGTTTCAACGCTACCGGAGTTCGAAGAGCAATCCTACAGCAACACGTCCAATACAGTAATGACAGTGACGGCTGACACCAAAGGCCGTCCGTTTACGCCGTCCGTCTCATCAACGACAGCAGGCGACGGAGCACTTGGCAGTCCATCCGTGGGGACGGCGGCAAGCGGGCCCCATGCGTTCGACACGCCGGCGAATTGGGATACGGGCGCCGTACCAGTTGCCGGCGATGCCGTTGTGTATGAGCACTCAGCCGTTGATTGTCTTTACAATCTGGATCAATCTTCGGTGGACAACTTTGCTTCGCTGGCTCAAAAGGCATCCTACACCGGCAAGATTGGCCTGCCGAGGACCAACAAGTCCGGCGGCAACGCTGAGGCGGACACCTACGTCGAGTATCGCGAGCGATACCTCAAGGTGCAAATCCAGGCAGTGACGATCGGCGAGGGCGATGGGGCGGGCAGCGGCCGAACGATGTTGAGCCTGGAGAATTCGGCGACGTGCGCCATCCTCGTTTACGGCACCGGCACACCGGCAGAGTCGGGCGTCGAGTCGTTGGTGATCACCAACACGCACGCTGATGCCACAGCGACAATCAGCCGGGGCAGTATCGGGTTCAATGTCTTCTCGGGCGAGACGGGGACGATCGCCACGCTGAAAATCGGCTACACAAGCAATCGATTCGGGGACGTGACCGGCCGTGCCGGTTCGGGTACAACCATCACAATACTTGACAAATCGGGTGGTGACTACGAGATCGGCACGGCGGCCACGACCTTGACTCACACCGGAGGCACGCTGGTGGTCAAGGATGGCGCGATTACGACGCTGACAATCGACGGCGGCACGGTCAAGTACCAGGGCGACGATACGGTGGCCACGGTCAACGGCGGCAGTGGTGGGACGTTGGACCTCGCCAGCGATATGCGGGCGAGGATATTCACGAACACACTGATTTACAAAGGATTTACGTTGCTTGATCCGTTCAAGACGGTGACTTTCACGAACGGTTTTGATCTTGTTCGCTGCGGCTTGAACGATGTTGTGCTGGACATTGGAGACCACCAAACGCTCACCCCGTCGGCGATCTAATGGGTCCCCAAGGCATTGCACTGTTCCCCGGCGTCAACCATGTTGTCTCTGCGTCGATCAGCGTGACCCACGGCATCACGCCGGCGGTTGCTACGCTGGAGATCGCCCCGCAACTGAACTTCACCGCCACGGGTGGCACGCTCCGCTTTCTCTTTGCAGACCGGGAGGTTGCATTTCCCGATTGCAAGGTTGACTACTTTTCGATGCAGCGTAACCGCCGCGGGTTGATCTGGCGGTTCACCATCTTCGACCGGCGTTGGAAGTGGCGGTTCGGGAAGATTGCCGGGCAGTATAACCACCTTGACGCGAGCGGTGAGATCGAACGCAAAGGGACGGACCAATCATGGGAGGCCACACCGCAAGAGCTTGCTTCGCGTTGTCTTCTGCGGATGGGTGAGCAAGTTTTTGACGTGACTGATCTGCCCAACGAAGCGCGGCCCGTGATCGATTGGGACGAGGTCAACCCGGCCGGGGCACTGGCCCGGTTGTGCGATGAACTTGGCTGCTGGATCGTGATGGGGTTAGCAGACAGCATCGTTCGGTTGCGGTTGGTTGGCGCTGGCGAAGAGTTGCCGATCGATGACGACGTGCAGGTAAACAGTCTGACGATCAATCCACCGGAGCGGCCGAAGGAAATCGGTGTGCTTACGGGACCGATTCGGTATCAGATGGACTTTGCTCTGGAGCCTGTAGGTATCGACAACGATAAGGATGAGGACGGCAACCTGATCGGGACGATCAAACACATTGACGATCTGGGTTACAAACCCGAGGGCGGTTGGGGCGATCAGTACCCGCTTTGGTTTATTGATGTTGTCGACGCCAACGACCGCAAGCTGGCGTTGAAAAGTGTATGGCGATACTACCGGATCAATTTTCAGCCGGCTATTGATAACGTGGCGTTGCTTGGATTCGATAGTGAAACAGCCTGGTATATCGAGTACCTCAACGAGCAAATCGCGACCGTCCTGCAAAACGGTGCGAAGACGCCGCGGCGGCCCGTTGTTTGGGGTGAATTCTACGCTGCGCACGGAGGGCGATTGACGTCAGAACCGGCGGACATCGCTTATCCTTTTGGCGCAGAGGTACCCAGTCCATTCACGTTTGACCGCGAGCGAACCCTGGTGATTTTCCGCGACCCGGTCTATGGAAATGGTAACACCGCTTCAGACTCACTCGTCTACGATGAGCCGTTGATCCATCTGCGGACGGCATGCATCCTGCGGTGGCCGTTCGATAGGACGTATAAACGGTATGATCTAACACGGCAAATCAGCGAGACGGAAACGGAGACTCAGTGGCTTCGGCACGATGAGCTTTACCATGCGTACTTGTATGGGGAGTTGCAGAATTTTGGTGAGGTGAGCGACAAGATCGAGTTCTACCTCGACGCTGCCGAACGAGCGTACCGCCAGGAGTTCCCCCAGACAATCACTTACGCCGGTCTGAAGCTGATTCAGCTTGACGGTGCCATTCGCCAGGCAACCTTCCGCGTGGGGCTTTCCGGCTGTACGACGATCTACAGCCGCAATACGGAGCAGCTCGACCGCACACCGAGTTACCGGCAGCGGCGATTGACGGAGGAGACGGCCGACAAGCAGTCGGCGGCCGAACGGCACCTCTCGGCGTTGCGTCGGATAGAGAAGCCGCATAAGGCCTATTGGGTAGGGGACGTGGGAGCAGGATAATGACGTGGCCTTTCCAACGCGATGACTACCGGATGGGCGTACCGTTTAGCAACGGCAGCGGCGAGCAGGTGCCGGCGTTCGCGGTAATTAAGCAGACCACGTCGACGATAGCCAACGGCAACTTTGTGATCGGTGCCATCCAGTACACCGCCGACAACACGAACCCGTGCTGGCCGGTGTTCATCAACCGGGCAACGAACACGGCGGACGAAAAGCACGGAGTCTGCACGCCGGCTACGGATGAGCCGACGTTGGCACTGTGCAATTCGACGACTGTGGGACAGATAGTGGGGCCGTCGGAGGGTAGCTGGTCGTTGGGAACCGGACACCCGGGGTTTGTTGTGATGGGCGCGGGCCCGGCGAGCAGTACGGCGTTCGTGATGCGAACGCCGGAGGTGACGATCGTCAAGGGAACGTGTGAGGGCAACGCCGGAACGGGTGATGCGATCACGATCAACACGGTCACGACGATGAGCGGGCTGGAGGTGGTGAGCGGTACGGAGAACACGATCAGCGTGGAGAACCTCTTTGGTGACACGACGAATTCGAGTGGCCAAAAAATGACTGCGCTTTACAACAAATCACAGAGTCAGTGGGACTCGATGGACATCACGCCGATATGCAACACGTGATCGTGGATGCGCTGGGGAAGGTGTTTGAGCATACGGGGCTTTGGGTTCCGCCGTTGTTGCTAGGGCTCGCGTCGAGACGGATGGGAAAGCAAGCCTGTGATTGTTGTCGCAAAAGAGCAGAATGCGATGGATGCGATCAGTATGATATGGAAGTGATATTTACGGGGATTGTTGCAACTGACCCGCCTTGTGAAAAAAACTTCGGAGATGGTGTTTGTTCCTTCTTAAGTGACACGTTCATTTGTAGTGGATTTTTTCATAATCAGGGATTTGATTGCGTTTGGAGTTACGTGTTTTTTGCAGAAATCTGCAAAACAGTGAACAGGATAAGCGTAACACATAAATATGCTCCTGGTAGCAATCCTTGGGAAGTGGTAATCAGTGGGCCACCAGCGGACGGTCACCAGTGGATCATAACTGATGAGCAGCTTGAGTGTGTAGACGTGGATCATGATTTCGCAGACGCCGGGGAGGTAGGAGACGGGATAGGATGTGATACTTCCAGTGCGACGGCTCATGTTCGTGCAGTGCCCGTATGATCGACTGCCCCCTTGAACAACGCGACGGCAAATGGACGTGTCTCCAGTGTGGTTGGACTTACCACAAGCAAGTCAGAAGAAACTGCCGGAAGGCACCGGGGCGTGAAGAGGCGATCCTGCAATCGCTGGAGCTGAAGATAGATGCTACTACCCAGACCCGCTACGAAATCGAGGCAACTTTGGAACGATGTTTCGGCGGCTGTTGTTACTTCAAGGGTGTTTGCACACGTTGGGGTGAACAATGCACGCACCACAAACGATGGATGGAACGGTTACTTTTCAACGGATGTGAAGGGAGCGACACATGCACGACGTGCTCTGTATAATCCCCGCCCGCGGCAACTCGTCTCGCGTGCCGGGTAAAAACAAACTCATCATCGGCGGCAAGCCCTGCGTTGTCCATGCCATCGACTCCGCCTTGGAATCAAGGTACAACCCGCACACCGTTGTGGTGAGTGACGACGATGAGATCCTGCACCTTGCGAAGCTGCACGGCGCAGAAGCGATCGTCGAGCCGGAAGAGCACGCGGCAAACGACAATATGTATTTTGTTCTGAACTACGTGCTTGAACTGTGCGAGCGTCGTTACGGTCGATACGACGCCGTGGCCATGCTCTACGGCAATGTCGTAAATCGACCAATTGGTATTGTGGACAAGGTACTCGGCAAGCTGTTTGAGGCGGATAACGTCGACTCCGTCGTCACCGTCTGCCAGATACCGACGCACTTCCATCCGTATCTTCACATCCAGCTAGACCTCGACGGGCGCTCCTATCGTTGGTGGCCATCGACCGCTAAAATGCGGTTGCTGAACACGCAGGATTATCCACCAGTTTATTGTGCCGGAGCAGCAGCCCACGTGTGCCGGCGGGAGAGTTTTGAGGCAGTGTGGCGGGATCGAGTCAGTACAGCAAAAGCGGTAATATGTGACACGCCGGCGATCGAGATCGACACGCCGGAAGATGTGGCGTGGGCTGAGTTTCTCATGAGCCGGCAGGTGTTGCTGGCCGATCAGCGTGAATCGTACGCAGGACAGGGATAGGGAGCAATCCATGGCAAAGTATAAAATGCGGCCAGTCATTGTTGACGCGGCGCAGTGGTTCCCCGGGGGACCAATCGAGGGTGTTGCTGAGTATCCGGCCGAACGAAGCCACACTGGTGTGGCGTTTGGCATCATTGCCGGACCGCAGGTCGTCGATCCTGGTGATTGGATCGTCGGCGAGCGAGAGACGGCGGTGGTAATAAAACCGGACATTTTCGCAAGAATGTACAAGCGAGTGGAGGACTGACCATGCCTCCCTCCTACGTCGTCGGCAGTTCGTATCAGATCAACTGGTTGACGGTCGCCGAGCGTGACCACCTCGATACCCAGCCGTGGGTGTTTTGCGTGAATGAGTTCTTGAGTCATTGGCTCATAGCCGGCTTTCGGCCGAGCGTTTGGTTGTACGGCGACAATCATACAATCCATAACGTCGACGCACTGGCGGGCGAGCTGGCCGTGATTCGCCGCGATCCGCGATTGACAAACCGGCCGGCACACCGTTTCGTGGCGTTGGAATTCTTCGCCCTGGAATCCCGCCGAGTGGTCGACGCGAGCGGGCTTAAGGTGCAGTTCTACCGCCGCGGTGATCCGTGGCGGGAGGGACAGGCGCCGGCCAAGTCGCTGGAAGGGCAGATCTATCACTATGGATCGTCGTTGACCAACGCGGTGAATCTTGCTTGGATTCTGAACCCGGGTGAGGAGATCAGGGTCTTGTCGAATCCGTTCGGCCCGAAGTTTCAGCACTTCTGGCATCGTGATAACGCCGGCTCCGGCTCACCGGCCGGGGACGTCATCTGGCCGGAGGTGATGAGGTGTATGTGGCGGGGGCTCTCAGATCTGCGGTACAAACACGGACTGCCGATCGTCGACTGCAATGCGGAGCACGAAGCGGAGCTACCGTGCCGGGCGTTGCCGCGGGGGACGGTGTTGGGGTAAGTTAAGAGACCCCGGCAGGATTCGATACCTACACGTCAAGGCCCGGCTACCCCTCGTTTCATTGCGAGACCGATCCAGCGGGCTAGGAAGCCCCGCAAACTCAATCCGAAAAAGAATTGTATGTACGCGGACCCTCCCTCACCGTGGCCGCAGCAGGCGTTTGTCACGCCGGGCAGGTGTCCAATACAACCGTCGTGTCCCTCTGGCGTGTTTGGCAAGCGGCAATGCCCACACGGGCGACTCTTCCAGGCCTGGGCTACAGGTTCGGCGGTATCGGAAAAAAGCCACTCCCCACCTTCCTTGTGTATTTCGTGTCCCCGGAATGTAGTCATATCACTCAATCCCCATCCACCCCAACCCTACCGCCAGGGGGTGCAGGGGTTGGCGCCTTGTGACCGCCGGCTTTCCCCTTGCCGCTTTGAGCAAGTAGCCAACCCACGACAAAGCAGGCACAGAAGATCAGAATCAGCTCGCCAAGTCCGTTCATCGAATCGCCTCCCGATGTTCGTGAGGTTGCCCCTGACCGTTGTTCGCTGGGGCAATGCCGGTATTATGACACGGATCGGGGGCGGCCGTCAAATGACGTTCTGGGGATAATGTCAGGGGGAGTTGGCAGAATGGAGCTGATAGAAGATATTCCAAGAAAATCGGTGAATGGGGGTTGACGTCAATAACCCACAGGGTATATTGACGATATGGTTAACATGAGCGAATCAACGCGAGACACTTTTCGATCGAACGTCCGCGAGCAACTCCGGCTGCGCGGCTGGACCCAGGCTGATCTCGCTGCACGGTCGGGATTATCGCAACCATGGCTGTCTAAAATGCTATGTTGTAGGGCTCACCCCACCCTGCCGACGTGCCATCGGATCGCGGCCGGGCTGGGCGTTTCACTGGTCGCACTGCTGTCCGATCCGGGGTAAAGCGGGAAAAAAACTTTGAGAATCCAAGATAACACCCCTTGACACGAATAACCTATAGCGTATAATGAAGGCAGTGAGGGAAAGAAACCAGGGGAAACGAAAGGGAGACGACAATGAGAACACGAAGACAAACAGTAGAACTGATTGGCCTGAACAATGGACGAATCGTCTGCCGGGCCACCAAGCTATCGGCCGGCTGGTTGTGTGATCTTGTGCTCTACGCTGTCGGCCACACCGATCAGGAGCATGCTGCTACGATGCGGGAAGCTGAAACGGTGCTACGTGACCTGGGCGGCGCGAATAAGGTCCTTCGGTGTTCTGAGCTTCCTTCCGCCGCGTGACGGACGCACCGCCGAGTTCAATACCATCGAGGATCGGGACCAGTTTGTCGACCAGTTTTCCGCCGCCGAGTGGGCTAACGCCTAACCTGACGACCCGGCCCCGAGGGCTCCGCTGGAGCCCGACGGAGCGGGCCGACTGAGAGCCCGAGACTTGACACCGAAAGGTCAGATCATGTACGAGACGCGACAAATTGCCGGCTACACCGTCAACCTTGTGCTGAGCAAAGACGGCCAACTCATCCGCCGTGCGGCCGTGCTCGTTGGGCCGGACGACAAGCCCGGTTGGCGGGCGAAGGACGGCCCCGAGGCCAAGCAGCGTCGGCGGGAGGCCAAGCGAGCCGTAATGGCCGCGCTTGGCCTTGACGCCAAGCTGGTAGATGTGCGAGCCCGCTACAGTTGCCTGTCGGAGCAACCCGACGGCACAATTGCCCGGCGAGACGACCAGGGCCGCATTATTGGCGTATACGAGACCTGAGCGGGCCGACTAACGGACCGCACTACCATGAACCGAAAGGAATCAAATGGCCAAAAAACATCCCCACGGCCTCCGCGCCGACGGCACGCCGGAAGCCCCGCAAGGCGGCCGGCAAGCTGTTGTGCGAGCCCTCGCTGCCGCGCTGGGGTCTTTTGCAACAAGGCAATGATGGAGCGATTCCATGGCAATCCACAAGCTGAAGTGCCGAAAGCGCGACGGCAAGATATTCATCACCTGCCCGATCTGTGGTGTTCAGCAAGAACTCCCACTGGCAGACGAGTGGTATCACGTCGAGCCAAACGGCAAGGTGTTTCCGGACTTTGTCTGCATGGAGCCGAGTCGGCACTGTCGATACGCAGGGCCGATTTGGATAGTCAACTGGTGACCACACAACCTATAACGGAACGGCTAGGTTTGGAAAGTACACCCGGGCCGAAAGGGCAAGGCATGAAACGAGGCAAAACCGCGTATAAGGGAAAAGCCGCAACGGTAGGTCAGAGCTTGCCTGCCGTGGTAGCGTCGACCGTGGGGGTCAACCACCCTTCCCTAAATGTTGCGCCTTGCCGTTTCGTTTTTTCACATTCCCCAGCGGCCGGTGTCATTCCCGGTAAGGCAGCCGGTCTTGTACTCGCCGCCTGCAACGCTGGGGTCATCTATTGTTCGGCGGCCCACTGGCACCGGCGGGGAAACCGCATCCCGCTGAGAGTGGTGCCAACTCGAAAGCGGTGGTGCAGTGTGGCGAGGAAGAGACGGCGAGGGCCTTACAGAGGTCATAGCTACGCTACTCGCTCCGCCGAACATTTTTCTCACTCGAAGGGAGGTGATGAAACTTGCCTGACTGCTGCGACTTTCAACCCTCGGTCAGGTTGTAGCTACGCTCCCGGCGGCGTGGACAGTGACACGGAGAGCCAAGGCGGTGAAGCAGGTAAGACCGTCCTTAGTAAAGAGCGTCTCACCCTGTCGTGCCTGTCCCGAGCCACCACGCTGAAGCCAAGGAAAGATGCACACCGACATTGTAAGAGACTGGCCGTAGTGCCCCTTGTCGGAAAGGTGTGGAGTCGGTTTAAGCCCGGCACGGGAGCTTTTACTGGGGTGGAGCAGTTGGCAGCTCGCAAGGCTCATAACCTTGAGGTCGCGGGTTCGAGTCCCGCCCCCAGCACTCGCGTTTGCGATGGTGGCCACCCCGCGATTGTGTCCGTGGCGGGCCGAACACTTCTCCTTAGAGTTGTGAGGCACGCCGGCCCGTCACGGCTTTTGACTGAAAGGACAGCACGCATGAGCACGGAAACAGAAGAGACGACTGGCTGGGTAGACCTTGCCGATAGACCGCCACCTGAACGAATTCCCGTTCTCTGCTTGACGGAATCGCACGGCACGATGACCGGAACTCGCATCGGGAACTGCATCCATTGCGGCGTGCCGGACGTTTGGCAGGTTGTCATTACACACTGGAAAATCGCCAGTTGGAACGACACCATCGACAACGAATTCGACAAACTGGCTACGCTTCTGGTACAAGCCGAAGACCACGCCCGACAACACCTGCCTGATTTGCAAACAGCAACCAGGATTTCCAGGGAACGGCGGTTATTGAGATACATACGACAGGCGGTGGAATTCGTCACGAAGGACCTGGACAAGCTACTAGCCGAAAGGAAAAACCATGGCTAAGCGACTCGTTACCCTGTGCTTGTCGCTCGACAATCCGGACGCCGAAGTTGAAGTCTGGGAAGGCGAGCCACTCTGGAATCCGCTGGTAAATGTATTTGTTCCCGGCGAAGGGAGTGCCCGTATCAGTAAGTTCCTCGCCGAGCTTGACAACACGATTGTCAAGACGCTGGGTATCAAACTGAAGCCCGGGCAGTGCAGACCGATCGAGATCCGCCAATTGCCGTTGGTGCGGCCAAAGCGAGTCAAGACATAGAGAGCTACGGAGGCCCTCGACCAGGACGGGTGAGGGATAGGAATGCCGCCGGGGAGGCACGGCTGCTGAACCGGCGTGGACTTTAATACGGAAGGAAATGGAATGGCCGACAACGACTATGCCACCCCTCTCGCCCCACCCAAACCCCGCAAGCCGTCGTCATGCAACTTCGGCTGGTGCTTCCTTAGTGCCGCCGGCGACCTGTACCCCGAGACCCACAGTTGCGATGGCCGGGCTGAATGTCTCGAAAAACTCTTGCACTCGGACATTCCGCGAGACGTGTGCCGAGACGGCTGTGTCATCAAGGTGAAGCTGGTGGACAATAGTTAATTCCTGGTGACACCCCATCGCCCCGTCCGGCTTGTAGCACGGCGGGGCGCGGGGGTTGAGGAGAAGCCATGACTGAATCACTTCGCTGCGGGCACTCGAAACGGTTTTCGATCATGGGTGCCAAGAATGGGTGTCTTGCTTGCCAGTGTGAAGAGGCCCAGGCCATCGTCGACAAGCTTCGCAAGACAGCGGACGACGTGCCGGCACTTTAACAGAAGAGTAAACCCCGTTTACGAATAAGGAGAAACCGAATGGAAAATATTGCAACGATGACCGCGGCTCAATTGGAGAAGCACGTTTCGGAAATCGACTACAAGCACAAGCGGCGGATGACCGCGCTTCGGGCCCTCATTCGCGCCCGGCAGGCCGAGGAAGATTCGTACACTGTTCTTGGAAAGGACAAGGCACCGGAGAAGTAGGGGATTAACCCGGGGCCATTTGACGCAGCAACCGTCCTCCAAAGACGGTTGCGCCATACTGGTTAGCCCGCCGCCAGGCAAAAAGAGCGGGCACCCAATACAAAGGGAGTGACGCATGACTGACTCAGAAACACTTGATGAATTGCAATCGCGCAACCTGCCGTTTGCAACATGTGAGAATATCGAATTGGTTATCACGGGAGGGGACGGCAACGAAGAAAGCAAGAAAGCTGCCAGCGATATTATTGCTGAAGCTGATGTGTATTTCGCAAGATTCACACCCGGCCCAAACTGTCCTCAGTGCAACGCCACGTTGACGGGATGGCTTGGCTCGTTCATCTGGGGCCTCGCCAACGGCGAAGGGCACTGTAGCCAGTGCAAGTATCCCGCTCGGGCTTACCACCGCGGCGGCCCTTTTGAAATCTTCCACTGTATTCTGCCTTATCATCCCAACGTATTGGCAATGGCCAAAGCCGACTAACACGGGGGAATTCACCATTGGCCTGTCTGGAACATGTGTGCCGCGATTGCGGCCACGAATGGTTCGACAACAGCATGTCGCGGGTATGCCCGGCTTGCGGCTCGACGGATACGGCTCGCTACTTCGACGAAGTGGATGACGAGCCCGACTATTCCGAGGGGCATGAGGATGATGAAGAGGAAGAATTCTGATGCGAATCATACACTGCCTCCAACAATCCGAAGAGTGGGAGCGTTGGCGAAACCGGCCAACAGCCAGCGAGTTCCACAAGTTCATCACGCCCGTTAAGGGCGAGTATGCGTCCGGCGCCACGGCCTACGCTGCAAAGATTGTCGCCAAGCGGCTGGGGGTTTACACGGAGGCCCCCCCGTCTTTCTGGATGGAATGGGGGACCGAGCAGGAACCCAACGCCAAGCACGCCTACACGAGCGAGACGGGGCGCAAGGTCCAAGACGTGGGGTTCATCCTCCCTGATGGCACCGACGCATACGGCGGGAGTCCCGACGGCCTCATTGAAGATGACGGCATGATCGAGACCAAATGCCCAGCGCCCGAAACCTTGATCCGTTATCACGCCGAGGGGGTGCTGCCGCTGGAATACAAGCCGCAAATCCAGGGCCTACTATTGATTAGCGGCCGGGCGTGGTGCGACTTCTACGTCTTCCATCCCGAATTGACCCCCTTCCTTCTGCGCGTCGAGCCGGACGAGAAATACCAGGCCAAGATCGCTGGGTGCCTGCTTCTGCTTCTCGAAGAGATCGAGAGTATCCAGTCGCGCGTCACAACGATGCAGCATGAACTGGTATCAATCGGCACCATTAAATCCGAAGTGAGGTTCCCAGATGAGTGACCAACACCCAACACCAGAAGAAGTACGGGCGAGTATCATCCCGAAGTCCGACCAACTGAACGCGGACGACCTGATAACTCCGATCACCGTGACCGTCACGAAGGTCCGAAGCGGCGACAAAGAGCAACCGCTCATCGTCGAAATAGAAGGTTACCGCCCGTACAAGCCGTGTAAAACGATGCGGCGGATATTGATTGCCACCTGGACTGACGATTCCGCTTTGTGGGTCGGCCAGCAGATGACGCTCTACCGTGATCCTGATGTACTCTGGGGCGGCGTGAAGGTCGGCGGTATCCGGATAAGCCACCTATCAGGGCTCGCGAAGCCGAAGACCTACATCGTCACCCAGTCGCGCCGCAAGCGTGAGGAAGTGCTCATTTCGCCGATCAATGCCACCCCGCCACCACCCGCACAGTCCGGTGAGCACGCCGAAGAGAAACACCCGCCGAAGAAGGTGCCCAAACGAGCGGAAGTGGAGAAGTGGTACAACAAGTCCAGGGACGACAAGGACAGGTTGACGGCACTCTGGAAATATCTTGAGGAACACGAGCCGCCGCTGTCGGGCGACGCTATGAACTTCTGGCGCGAAACCATTGCCAAGCGGATCGGCGAGTTGTCGCCCACGACGGTGAAGGAACCAGCGGCCACGGAACCAACCGGGCCGCCACACTAACGGAGTGAAAGCCCAATCAGCGCAGGGGAGCCCGGAGGGCAAGGATAGACGGGGACGAGGGCACGGCCGCCGGCGGTGGTTGGTCTTTAACACAGGAGACGGCGTGCGTGCGGAAATGATCGTGTCAAAGGGTTGACCACCGGATAGCGAAGACGGTGGAGAAAGGTAGGGCGCATATGAGCGATAAGTCGTCGTCGTCATCTAGCGGCACCGGTATTTATGGATTACTGGGCGTTGCCTTTGTAGTTCTGAAGCTCTGTGGTGTCATTGATTGGTCGTGGTGGTGGGTAACCGCGCCATTCTGGGGCCCGCTGGCAGTCATGCTGGTGGTGCTGGCGGTGGTCGGTGTTGTATGGGGGATTGCGTCCCTTGTTCGCGGGTGACCGTGGGATAATTGTCCACCGGTGGTTGGGCATTAAAACAGGAGACGGACGAATGAAGATTGAGCGAAGTCGTACCGGCGTCTATCGCCTGCCGCTGTGGGGCGACTGGGCGGTGGGACTCGGCACGCCTGGGGTGCGGCCATCCTTGCACTTTCACCGCTATCACAGAGGCGGATGGAGCCTGTGTGTGTTGTGGTTCCACGTCGGGTGGAAACGCGATCGGAAAAATTGGAGCCACTGGGGGGTGACGGCATGAAACTCACGGACGAAGAGAAGGCCATGAAATGTTACCGCTGCAAATCATGGCCGTGCGGTTGCCCCGATGGCATCACGCTGATCCAGGGGGACGCCTTGGCAGTATTGCCGACGCTGCCCGCGGATAGTGTCGACTTGGTCTTTGGCAGCCCGCCCTACGAAGACTGCCGCACCTACGGAATTGACTTCGCCTTGAAGGGTGAAGATTGGGTTGCCTGGATGGTGGAAGTGGTGCAAGCGTCCCTGCGCATTTGTCGCGGCCTGGTGGCGTTTGTGGTCGAGGGGAAGACGCGCCGCTTCCGTTGGTCGGCGGTCCCGGCACTGCTCATTGCCGACCTTCACCGAGCTGGCGTTCATCTACGGAAGCCCCCGGCGTTTTATCGAGTGGGGATTCCCGGCAGCGGCGGACCGGATTGGTTGCGGAATGATTACGAACTCATCGTCTGTGCGACCAACGGCGGGAAACTGCCGTGGTCAGACAACACGGTGATGGGGCACCCGCCCAAGTGGGCACCGGGAGGCGAAATGGCACACCGGCTGAGCGATGGGTCAAGAGTCAATCAATGGGGCGGTACGCATCAAGTCGGCGGCACAGATAAGCACGGCAAGAAACATAATCAAGGACAACGTCCCTCGCACAAAGTTCAGACGCGACGGAAGGCGGATGGAAGTCGCCCACGCGATGGTGTTTACAAGCCGCCGGTAAAGGCCAACCCAGGCAATGTTATCCACTGCAAGGTTGGCGGAGGGCTTATGGGTAGCCCGCTTGCTCACCAAAACGAAGCGCCATTCCCCGAGACCCTGGCAGACTTCTTTGTGCGGTCGTTCTGTCCAGAAGGCGGCACAATACTGGATCCTTTCTCCGGCAGCGGGACCACAATGGCGTCGGCGAAAAACCATGGCCGTCGCGGAATCGGCATCGACATCCGCAAAACACAATGCAAGATCGCCGCCGAGCGGCTCAGGCAGGAGGTGATGTTCTAATGCCACTCACGGACCAAGAGAAGGTCACTAACGCCCGGCAGCGGATGGTAGACAAGGCGAGGGAATACACGACGGGGACGTACATCAACAAGTTTGTGGCCAAACCATTCCAACGGTGTATTCGGGCGGAGGCCGGGGCACTACCGGTCGGCATGACGCACGCTGTGGTCGATGGGGAATTGATCCAGGTCTTCCGTCGGGTAGGGGAGTGCGTCTGCGTCACTTGCGGGAAAGTGGGGCCGTGGAGTAGCGGCCTCGGCGGAATGCACACAGGCCATTTCTTGGCCTCCCGAAGGAATTCCATTCTCTTTGAGGAGGCAAATGTCGCCCCGCAATGCTCACGGTGCAACCGCTACCAGAGCGGCGCACCGCAGCAATTCCGAACGTGGATGCTCGCTGTCCGCGGAGAGGAAATCGTCAAGCGACTGGAACGGCTAAAGCACACCGATCGTCACTTTGATCGCGAAGAGCTGGTGGATATGCGAATTGAGTATCAAGCTCGGCTGAAAGCCGCAGAGGAACGAATGCGCCAACCCCAGGATTAGGAGGCATTATGCCTAAGAAGAAGTCAGCAAAAGTAAGGTTGGGCAACTTACAAGAGGCATTACAGGCGATTGCCGCCTACCCGCCAAAGGATTCGCCGCGCCGAGCTGACGACGGTTATCCACTGGAATTTACATACGATAAATTCGCCTATCGCAGGCTGGTCGATTCGTATCGAGAGGCCATCACTAAGGTACTGAAAAAATCTCGTCAATGACCGACCACCTATTCACCAGGAAACCGGTCTTGACAACGGAATCCGTTTTGCGGTAGGGTCGGAAACATGAAGCTCACGTATCACGACAACCTGACCAAAGGCCGAGAGTCTTGCCCTGGTGGTTCCCCTACGGGGGGCGGCGTGATACCCGCGAGCAGCCACCGGGGCAAGGCTCTCGTTTTTTGGAGACATCATGTCTAAAAAATCGAATCTACCCATCGAGGTCCACGACCACTTCCGCAAGGCGAATATCCTGCACACCTACGTGCAGAAAAGCCTCGGGGAAGCCACGAAACACGCCCTTGAAACGGGGCAGGAGCTGCTGGCCACGAAATCCGTCATACCCCACGGAGGGTGGGAAACTGAGTGCGAGCGCCTTTTTGACGGAAGTCTAAGGACTGCACAGTTTTACATGACCTTTGCGAAGGACTTTGGGCAGCTCAAAAGCGCACAGAAATCTGCGCTTTTGATGCTTGAGGGCAGTCTCGACGGGGCCGCGAAAGCCGCCAGAAACGCGGTCAAGCCACCTCCCCCGAAACCGGACCCCGATTCCGACCCACCCGACGCCCCAAAATCGCCTGAGACGGCCTCGAAGCCCGAGACGGATTCTGAATCGCCCCCACCCCCGAAAGCCCGTCAGCGAGCAACTAAGAAGGCCGCCGGGGTGGATTACGGCAAGTGCCCGAATTGTGCCGGCACCAAGTGGGACGAAGACGAAGAGGGCGTTTCCTGCTCGAAATGCCACCACCCACACGGGGAGAGTACCGGTGGCCCGGACGACGACCGAATCAAGACCCAACGCCAGAAGACCGCGAAGACCGCCGAGGCGCTGATGCGGGCGTTCGACGACCTGCAAGTCATGCTGGCGAAACCGGGGCACGATGAAGTGATCAAACTCTGCAAGCTACTTCTGAAGAAAGCGAAGGAGTGGAAGTGAACTACGAAGGCGACTTGTTTCGTATGAATCCAAACGGGATGGAAATCTCACACGCCCTGGACGACTATGAGGACGTGACGTTTGTAGTCTCAAACTGCGATGATGAAGAAGCGGCCATACAGCGGGTGCGAGAGCTACTCGACGCTCTCTGTCAGGACGACAACCAATGAACATCGCCCTGCCATCGCTGTATTCCCACCAGGAAGACCTCCGCGACAAAACCCGCGCCGCCCTAGCTCGGCACGGGCGGGTGATTCTGTGTGCGCAGACCGGCGTGGGCAAGACCCGCTGCGCCAAGTGGATCCTCGGAGCCAGTGCGAACAGGAAGCCCGGCGAAAAGGCGACCGGCAAGAGCCTATTCACCGTCCACCGGCGAGGGCTCGTAGACAACGCTGTGGCTTCATTCGAGGAAGAACCCCAATTGCCCCACGGCGTTATCATGTCGGGCGAGGACACGTCATACGGCTGCCGAATTCAGGTGGCCAGCATTGATTCGCTGCTGAGCTGGTTCGTTGAGAATGACGAGTACCAAACCGACCTCACGTTCGACCTAGTGGTTGTCGACGAAGCGCACAGCCACCACAGCAAGTACGCCAAATTTTTGACGTACCACGACGCCAAACGCGAGGAATTGGGCCTGCACCCGGCCTACGTGATCGGGCTCACCGCCACACCCCAAGCCCAGGGGCTGGCCGACGTGTACAAGGAAATCGTCCAGGGACCGACTACCGAATGGCTGATCGAGAACAAGTACCTGTCCCCCTATAGGTATGTCCGGGCCACCCAGGGCAAGTTGCATCTGCTCGTGAAACGCGGCGGGGAATTCACCAAGAAGTCTGCTTGTGAGGCGATGGACGGGCTGGCCGGCGACCTCGTGCGGGACTGGAAACGGTTTGGCGAGGGCCGGCCCACCGTGGGATTCTTCCCGCGGCGGTCCCACGCCAAGGACGCGAGGATTCAGCTCGAAGCAGCGGGACTGCGAGTGGAATACGTGGATGGGAAAACGCCCGATGATGATCGCCGGAACATCTTTCGAGCCCTGAACGAGCACCACATCGACTACCTCTGCAACATCCAGGTCGTTGAACGGGGAACGGACATTCCGCGAATCGGGTGCGTCCAGTTGTGTGTGGCCGTGGGGTCCGTCGTCAGATACCGCCAGTTGATCGGCCGGGGCTCGCGCATCCACCCCGCGAAAACGGACGTGATGATCCTCGATCATGGCGGCAACATCCTGCGGCATGGTTTCTTCGAGGACGACCCCGCGTGGTCCCTGGACATCACAACGAAAGACCCCGGCGAAGTCGGAGCCAGGCCGACCATCGAATGCCCGAAATGCCAGGCGCTCTACCGGGGCGGGCTCTGTAAGAATTGCGGCTACGAACCCACGCCACGCGAGCGACGGGCGCAGGGGTTGGAATTCGACGGCTCAGAGCTGAAGGAATTCAAGCGGGAAAAGAAAAAGGTATCCGTCCGGACCGCCGAGGCATTGATGGTTTCGGCGTTGTACGCCGCCGCGCGGTCTGGGCGAACCTGGAAACAGTGCACGGGGATTTACAAAGGCTACTGCGAGAAGCAGGGCACACCGCATTATGTCCCACGAACAGTCAAGGTTGAGGAACACCGCTACGAAATGATTCAGTTTGGCTCCGATGATGGTGGGCGGAAGGTCGCCACGCTCTACCCGTTCTTTGCGGGCGGCCCTCACCGGGGGGAATACCTAGTAAATGAACGCGAAGCTGCCGAAGCTCCGTACTAGGAAAGAAAATCAACTATGGGACAAGGGTTATACCGATGCGCTGGCTGGGGCTGTTTGAATCCACCGCCTTTCTCTTTCGATAATGATAATGAGCAGCCGTCGCTATTCGATTTAGTGGAAACTTCATACGAAGCGAAACCCAATTATATTATGATTCCGTTTGCAGTCGACGACGAGTTCCTGCAAGCATCATGGAATCTGCCGCCGCTACCCGATGGGCTGCCGCATGTGAAGCCGCGGACGGCCGTAGCCGTACCTCGTTGCGAATGGTGGCCTGACATCGGAAAGAAAGGCGTTTGGGTTTCACGTCGAATTGTACAAACTTGGGAGATGTTGCGACTCGTCGCGAAACATCGCCGGCTGGTCCTTCCAGAAGGCGAACCTATATTCGTTTGTGACTGGGATTGACCACCGGAATGACTCGCCAGGCATTAGCCCAACAACTCTTGGACGAACTGGACGCTGGGAGATTAGAGGTATGCAAGGTTCGAGGACGCGAAGGCGGCTATATCCGAGTGGTCGTCGAAGTGAACGCAGAATGGTACAGGCAATTCTGCCGCCAGTGGGAAGCCCCGCGGCGGCGATACCCTAAACCGCGAACGATAATCAAACGGTGTCACACACGAAGAGGTCTGGAAAAGATTGCAAATGGTGGCGGCAAAGGCGTCTACGTTGAGCGGTTGACAAACTTCATAGACGAAGAGGTTGACAGTGAAACCCAAACCCAAGGAGGTAGTGGTGAGTGAGCAATATGCGGATCTCGTGGAGAGGTTGCGGCTACTGGGGGGGCTGCCTGAGTACAAGGTGCTGCCGGTCTTGCTGCGAGCAGCCGACGTTATCGAGTCGCTGCTGCCCAAACCAAAGGAGAAGCCCATGACAGACGATGAAGCCCTAAAGGCAATCGCTTGCGGCGGCGATGGCACAGACGAGTTTCTCGCAGCCTTTGTCCACGTCCGCAACAAGCTCAAGGAGCGGTGGGTGCCGTGTTTTGCAACCGCGGCTGAGAAACCAGAGCCCCTGTGGCATGAGTTCGTTAATAAAGATGGCTTGTGTGGCCTGTGTAGCAACACGGGGCGGGTATGTTTCGTTCAGCCTGTCCCGGAAGGCAAGCTGTGTATCTGTCCCATTGGACGAGCACTCAAGACAGCGGAACTTGACACATAGCCCAGGTTGGCAGACGGACTGGTGCCCGAGCGCCCCGAGGGGCCAACCACGCACTGCAACAGCCACGGCGAACTCCGCCCGGGAGAGTCGCGGCCTCCGAGCCAGGCAGGCGGGTATGGGCCTAATAAGCCGTCCACGATCCTCCGCCGTGTAAAGCCTGGACCGGGCTGAGAGTTAGGGTGCAACGTCGCGTAGGATTCAGTGACGACTGCGACGAAAAATAAGAGGCGGGGGGAGGGGCTGAGAGGTAGGCAACGGCCTGTGTAGGGGTAACGGTTAGTTCTCTTGGAAAGGAAGTGACATGTTGTTATTGAAAAGACGGTTCCGGTTTGACCGCGACTGCTGGTGTTCCGGCAAGAACATGGAAGTCTGTTCGGCCGTGCTGGATTATTTATTGAACATTCCCGCGGTCACCAAGACAATCTGGATTTCCCTGCACACCAAGCCAGCCAAGCACAGGATCGAGGCCAGGGTACGAATCGAGGGGTACATTTACCCGTATTTGCGCGTCATCGGAAAGTGCATTTACTTCAGCCACCCCACCCTGGACAACCTGCTGGCAAAGCACATGGGCAAGACGCTGTACGTCGAAGTCGAGTACGAAGAGTAAGGCTGGGGGCTAGTTTCTCTTAGAAAGGAAGACGTTATGAATGACGTAGTATGGGAAGAAGAGTTCGACGACGACGACAATTCCATTTGGACAGCCCCGTCGCCGTTCCATGACGAGGGCGTATCATTTCTGTGGCGGCTCAAGCAACGGCTGCGAGAGAACCGGATCGAGTGGTACGCCGCCCACGATGAGGAACCTGGGGGAGACTGCGAAGGTGTCTCCTGGTTGTCGTTGGACGAAGCCAAAGCGGCCACGGCCGTGGACCACGCGGGGATTCTGGACGAGCTTTGAAAGGAAGACGTTATGAGCAAACAAGCCGCCTTGGCGGAGAAAGGGTGAGTGATGATTTGTCAGCGACCAGACTATGACGTACCTGGAATTGTCTGCGGGCACTCACTGCCCTGCCCGTACCACACGGTAACAATCGACACGACAGGCAGAGTAGCGACAGTGACGATTCCCGTTGTGTCCATTCCGGCGATTAAGCCGGAAACACTAAGGGCATTAAAGGACATCAGCCGAACTATCTACAAAGCTAAAGCCGCTGAGGCGGAGAAAGGGTGAGTAGTAATGCGGTTTCTCAAGAGTGATCCAATCTCACCGGCCGGCTTGTTAATCCCGCGTCGCCGCGCCCCGCGTTGCGTTCGATGCGGGCGTGTCTTGTGGACGCCGATTTATCCAGGTGGCTTGTGGCCGCAAAGAAACAGTCGCAACGAACGCTTGAGTTTTGTGCCTGAGTTTCATGGGACACTAAGAGGGCCGCGATGCTGGAATGGCAAGGCATGCACAAAACGCAAGGCCAGCGTGACAACAGAGGGCACGGCCGCCCAAGGGTGAGGCATGAGGTTGCAGTTTGATTCAGAGAACCATTTGGCCAAATGGCTACACCAGCACCCCTTTGGGAAACGGGTATTGGCGGACGCACTGGCTGACGCCGTGGAGGACAAGTGCCGGGGGTGTGAGTACGCAGCGAGTCGCTCACGGGTGCTGGTGGTGCTGTACTCGGACGGCTGGGTCGAGGCGTATGCGGAACGGAGTACCCTCGTGAAGGTAGTAACGAAGATTGACGCACCAACTCCCGAGGCTGGCCAGTTGGCGGAACGGTATCTGGACCTTGCCTTGCCACGGGTGTATGCGGACCTCTACTGGCCGGTGAAGCGGTGTGCGGTGGGGCTGTGTGAGACACTGACAGCCGAGCGGGTGAGTTATTTTCGCGAGTTACGAAAGTGTTGTGACGAACTCAGGAGGATACCGACGTGAGTTGCAAGCCAATTCTATTCAACGGCGAAATGGTCCAGGCGATTTTGGACGGGCGGAAGACCCAGACAAGACGCGTAGTGAAGCTGCAGCCACCGGATGGGGCTTGGCCGATCTATGACGCCCTTGATTGTTACGAAGGAGAGGGCTGGGCGTTTCAGTTTGCTGAGCAGGCGGTTGAATTTTCTGATTGTTTCAACTCAGGACACAGGATAACCCACAATGTAATCTTTCCGCTTCCTAATAAGGGTCGTTGCCCCTACGGCGTCCCCGGCGACAAGCTCTGGATTCGCACGGCCTATCGCGTGGCCTACGACGAGAGCCGCGACGTCGCTACGTGGACGGCTCCTGGAATGTATGTCCAGACCCACGGCCGCCCGCATCGCAAAGACGGTCTGCCCATGAAACTCGGCGGCAAACCTGCGATACATATGCCCTACTGGCTCAGTGCCGAAGCCTACCCACCGCTGCTGGTGGAGGACGTACGAGTCGAGTGGGTGGCGGAGATTAGCGAAGAGGATGTGGCCGCAGAAGGCACGCCGGGAATAATTGGCGGAAAATATGGGTGTCGTAATTGCAACAACGCCGGCTGGACGCACTCTTATCCGAACGGATGCCCTGGCTGCAATGGCACAGGCGTCAATGCGAGTCAACACTTCCACGCACTCTGGGATTCCATAAACGCCACGCCCAAACTTTGCTCCGGCCGTGGGGTACACGCCCTATTGGACACACCGTACTACGTTTCCTATCCCCGGGAGGACATTCACGAGACACGCGAACATCGGGGGTTGCCTTGGTTTGTGCTGGGCAACCCGCGGGTCTGGGCAGTGACGTTTCGGAGGATAAACGCGTGATGCTCAGCCTGCAACATGAGGAAGTGATTCGCCAAGCGATCCGTAACAACGCATGGGCAAAACTGCGCGCCGAATTGGAGTCGGCGTTTCGATACAAAAGCACAAGACAAGCCGCCGAGATGCTCGCGATTTGGGACGCGATGGTCGCGAACATCATGGAACTCGACGATTTCCCAGTTGTACTGCGGAAACCTATCGACGCCGCGAATGACGATTACGATGTCGACGATTACGAAGACGACTGGGAGGAAGACTGCGAGGAAGACTGCGAGGAAGACTGAGTGGAAATGATAACGGAGGCGAGGGGATGAAACGACTTACTATTATTGAAACACGCAATGGAGTGATTGTCGTGTATGGCGAAGCGACCAGGATGGAAACTCCAGGTGAGTTGGCAGCTAGATCGTGGTCGTTCGATTCGTTGAACAAAGCAATTGCACAAATCAGACTCATTCTAAAACAGTGGCGAGCGGAGGAGAAAGGGTGAAGAGGTTGCCGGTATGACTAAAACTCCAGGACATCGACAGATAGGATTCGAGGAATTGAAACCGGATCAATGGCGGTGGTATTTGGTTTCGGGAAACGGCAAGCGTATCTGTCAAGGAAGACCAGTTTGGGGATATGACAGAGCAAGAAACTCCGCTGTTGCATTTCGACGTTTGTTAATAGACCCTCCTGGATGGAGACCGTAGATTCGGCAGGAGAGCTTGGGGCGGAGGTTTTGAGGTAGCGACAATGCAACAGACATTCCCTGGGTTCTACGAAACATTGATACAGACGTCCCTGGAGACGCTATGCCAGTACACGCCCAAGGACAGCGTGCCCTACTGGGGTTGTTTCTCCGGCGGCAAGGACTCGATAGTCATCAAGGAACTGGCTCGCATGGCTGGCGTACCAGTCGAGTGGCACTACAGCGTGACGACTATCGACCCGCCCGAGTTGGTGCATTTCATTCGCCGTGAACATGGCGACGTGAGCTTCGACCGACCGCCGGAAAACTTCTTCACTGTGGCTTTGAGGAAGGGCTTTCCCACCCGGGTGGCCCGGTGGTGCTGCGAGGTGTTCAAGGAGTCGAGGTCGCCGGCTGGGGCGCGTTTGATACTCGGGATACGGGCTGCGGAGTCGCCACGACGGGCCGCGAACTGGCGCACCTTCATGCCTAACTGGCGACACGTGGGCGAAATGGTTTGCCCCATTCTACACTGGCGAGACGACGATGTGTGGCGGTTTATTCGAGAGCGCAGCCTGCCCTACTGTTCGCTCTACGATGAAGGTTGGAAGCGGCTTGGTTGTGTTGGCTGCCCGATGAATCGGGCTCGGGCTCAGGACTTCACCCGCTGGCCAGGGTACGAAAGGAAATGGAAGCGGCTCTTTCAGCGACTCTGGGAGAAGCGGGCCGGAAAAAAACAGCGAGACGGTCGCGAGTGGTTTGGTAACCGTTACTTTGAGAATTGGCAGGAAATGTGGGACTGGTGGATGAGCGACGGCCCGCTGCCCAAGGAAGAGTGCCAGGGCGGGTTGGAGTTGTGGGCATGAGTCAGAAGATCCGGGCGGGGTGCCCAGGGAAGAGGTTTTAATATGAGTGTCAATGACTTGTGCAATGACTGCGGAGCGTGTTGTGCGACTCAGTGTTCGCCGCTGTTCGTGCCGGGGGACGGCGGGGTGGAAAGCCTGCCGGCGGATGTGCGGGCTGACTACGAAAGTGGCATGCGCAAGCGTCATCAGGCTGGCTGGGTGGACGACGTACCGTGCTTTTGGCTGGACTTGGAGACGCGCCGTTGTCGTCAATATGCGTATCGGCCGAAAATATGCCGCGAGTTTGAACCGGGTAGCGTGGCGTGCCAGGGTTGGCGTGCCAGGTCGTTGACCACCGGATCACGAAGTCGGCAGTAGGCACGGAAGTAACATGATCTCCTCCACCCTCACCGACGCAATCCTCGCCGACCTCGACGCCCGCGTATCTTACCGCGTGATCGCCGACCGGTACGGCGTCTGCAAATGTACGGTCTACAACATCGCCCGGCGACACGGCAGGATTCGCAAGCCCAAACTGGAGAGGGGAAGCAAGCCGGAGTTCCGCACGGTCACCCCCTACATCTGCACGGGCGAGGACGGCGATCTGCACCCCCCGATAGAAATCAACGTCGAGCCGTGCGTGGCGTGCCTGGCGGAGAAGTGCCGACGCTCCCGCGTCTAGGGGGTGCGTGTCCCACTTTTGAACTTGCCTTTCTGGCGGCGGTCCGTAAGAATGGGGACAGAGGTGGAAATGACATATGCACAGCTATGGAGGCTTGGAGGCTGGCGACCTAAGCGCAACCGGTTCGATTCCGGCGGGCGTCCCGCTAGCTGTGCTCTCTTTGTGGTGCTGGAGGCCGTGCGGTGAAGACAAGACACGACGGTGATTGCACAATCTATGCAGCGATGCAGAACGGTAGACCGTGGGATGGTATCTGTACTTGCGGGCATGGTTGGGAGGAGTTCCGCAAAGGTAACTCGTCCGAAATGATGTCCGAAGAGCGCGAAGTGTTTTGGGGGACAGAAGATCACCGCGAAGTGGTGGAGGCCGTGTGATGAAACGCCGACACAAGCACCTGATTGGATTTGTCTGCTTTGTATTCGGAGAGGCAGCGATCATCACCCTGATCGTGTTCACTATTATGGTGGGGTGGGAATGATGCCGAAGCGATCGACTAGTTCAGAAGTTGGGTTGCCAATTGCGATTGTCGTTTTGGAGATTGTGTTGATGACGTGGCTTATTTTCTTGCGGGACGGGATATGAAACGACGAACCAAACACCTGATTCTGTTTGCCGCGTTCACGTATGGGATAGCTTTTCTCATTGGTTTGATCGTGTTCTTGGTGGCAACTTCCCACGTTCAGGCCGCCACCATCCCCCATGCCGCCGTGTGCCGCGTGGTCAACCAAGTGGGTAACGTCAACTCGATCGGCTCGGGGACGCTGGTGGCCCGGGACGAGACGACAGGGGTGGTGATTACCTGTTGGCACATCTTCCGCGATGAAGGCGTTGGCAAGGTCAAGGTTGAGTTCAGGAAGTCCTGCTATTGGGGCAACGTCATCGGCAAGAACCCCACCTGGGATCTCGCCGCCATTCTCATTGCCCGTCCAGACGTTGCTCCTGCCCCGCTGGCCACCGTCTGGCCGCGTGGAGGTGATACCGTCCATTGGGCTGGCTACGGCCCTGTCGGCAAGTACATCAGCAAGACGGGGCGAGTAACCCAATACCTGCGGGCGGGGACTATGGCCGCGAATGAGCTGCTGGAGTTGACGGGGCACGCAAGACAAGGCGATTCCGGCGGCCCGGTCTTTAATGACCGTGGCGAACTCGTAGCCGTGCTGGCCGTTACGGATGGGCAGACTATCAGTGGCATCTACGGAGGGCGAGTCTCCGACTTTCTTCAGAAGTGTTGCCCTGGCGGTACATGCCCAACACCCAGGCCAAGGTGGGGGGCATCGCCGCCGGTGGCCGCGGCCCCGCGGATACCCCAGGCACCGAAGCCGACACGTCCGATGGTGCCAATCGAACCGCCGGCCGTAACGATCAAACCACCGGCATCGAAACCACCGCCCGCAGCGTCCGGGGATCTCGTTGCTCTGCGGAAAGAGATCGCGGTGCTGCGGGCGGCGATCGCACAACTGAAGGACAAGAAGCCACCATTGATTTTGTTTCCATCGCCTGACTACGACAAAATCACGGCGGAAGTGCTGAAGCGGCTGCCGCCGATCACATTTCGCACTATGGCACCCAAAGGCACAAAGCCAACCAAGCGCGATTCCAGCGTGGAATACGTTCCCATTGATACGAGTACAGTACACCTGGGTGAGACCCAGGATTTCTACCTAGTTCCGCAGCGAAAAAAGGCCCAGTAGTGAGCCCAGACCCGCTGCACATTCCTGTTCCTTCAGAAGGAGAAGACGAGATGACACCCGAAGATTATGCCGCATTGAAAATGCACTGCCTGAATGGCGGTCAGGCGTTGGCGGACAGTGCCCGACTGTATGCCGAAGACGCCAGAAGAATCTGGCTGATTAACACCCAGCAGTTCACTGGCCCGTCATCGTTTGCTGCGCGGAACCTTACCGGTCCCCATCCGCAGTTTGGGAGCCCCGACGCTGCCAAGTAGATGAGGGCGCCTAATGCACCCGTTAGATGTGGCACAAGAGCAAGCTGACCGCTCGCGGTACGCCTTGACGGAGACGCTGCTAGCGTTCCGCGACGGTACGCTTGTCGATGTGATCAAGAGTCGCCAGCAGGCAGTCCACAAGCAGTTGGAGAAGCTAAGTGGAAGACCAAGAGACACAGACGAGCGGGTTCAGCCCTGAAGCAAAGCAGATTGCCAGGGACTTTGCTCAACTACGCTTCACTGTACGCGAAGAGATCATGCTCGGCGACCTTGCCCAAACGCTGAAGCTCCAGCGTGAACTTGTACGATCGCATCATCGCAAGTTGTGCGAGGCGGACATACCAGCAAAGGAAGAAGGTATGAATATCAGTGTTGCCCACGACACGCACCACCACTATCCGCCAGTGGTGGTGCCGACCAACGGAGCAGCGAAGAAACCAGCCAGCCCACAACGCCCAGCCATGCCGTGGTGGATCAAGACGGGCATCGCCGCGGCGCTACTGGCCAGCGGCGGGAGCTTGGGGGTTGGCGTGGCAAGCTACCTGGCCGGGAGTGATACGGACACCGACACCCGGTATGAGTTGCGGCTCGGCGGGGAGAAGGAACTAACGGAATGAGCGAACAGCAGAAAGATGGTGACCGCCTGATGGCCGCACAGAGAGCATTCAGGGCCAAGAAGAGGGGACGAGTCGCGCCACTCGGAGGACGGCAAGTACCACTGTTGCGGCTGCCGTGGGAGCGGCTGTTGGGTCCGAAGAGACCAGAGGCGATGGTTGGTCCTGACAATGGGATGTTGGACAAGCTGGCTATGTCGCAAGCTGGCCGGCAACTGCCGAAGTAGGAAACTAATGGAATGACCACCCGCCCCTCTTCGGCTAAAGGGAGAATGATGGCAGATTTCACAGAGGACTTTACTACTCCCGATGATATCTGGCCGAATCTGTTTGTCGGCTTGCTTGCCCCTGTGTTTCTGTTGTTGGCTCTGTTTGTTGCCCTTGGGCGATTGACAAACTGGTTGGGCTGCAAAATAGCTGGACCATGTTGGAGCCGACAATGGAAGAGAAAGGACTTGCAGCAGGGTCCAGTGATACCATAAGGAACTAACGGAATGACCACCCCGCCCAGCCAATTCGGTTTGCACGTGCCCTGCACGCTCGTAGAGGTCATGGCGGGTGATGTCGTTCGCGTCCAGGCCCTTAGTTGCTTTTGGCTGATTGAATTGATTGGTGTCAAGTGCCCAGACCGGGGCACAGACGAAGGAGCGGTCGCCACCAAGTTTGTCAAGGAGATTCTGGACGAGGCTGCCGGCGAATTGCGGCTCTGGGTGCCGGACCCAAAACACATTGAGTACGCGCTGGTGAATCACGCCTCCACCCCCGGCCACATTCGCGTCGGCAGCGAAAGTTGTCTCGCCGATATGATCCTCCACGCTGGACACGGAGAACGGTGATGGAGATAGAACCGATACCCGAAAAGGTGCGCGCCGAATTGCTGGAGATGTTTCTCGCCCTTCCTGGTTATTCGATCACTTTCAATCACTCAAAGGAACGTGTACGGACAAACGGGAGTGGCCGCAGGCATGGTATCGCAGACTGCTTTGACGAATTGAGAAGCAGACGTGAAGAATGTATTGATGAGCTTCGCAGTCAGGCAAAGAATCTATCGCAACTTGAACAGCGGATTCAGACAATTGAGAGAGCGATGGCAAACGCAGGGATTGTGCGATGTTCGTTGTGTGCAGACGGCAAATGTGGCGCTGATCTCCACGAGCAGGGCATATTGAATCGCGGAGGCACTGGCAATCCAATTACCAGCGATTGGGACGATTGCGATTGCTGTCACGGTGAAGGCATGATCGTCCACGCGGGACACGGAGCAACGCCATGACGGTTACCGAGTGGGGTGTCGTGCTGGGAGTGGTCGGTGTGGTCACCGCGATGCTCTTTCCTTGGTTGTTGTCCATCCACGGCAAGGTGTCGCGGATCGAAGAGAAGACCACCGCTATTGCGGAACGCGCCGAAGAGGACCGTGGGGAGCACACGCGGCTGTGGGGACGGAGTGACAACCATGAACATCGCATCATTGTGCTGGAGCAGAAACCACAATCACAATGAAAGGAGACAGGTGTAATTATGGCTGCAACTTGGGAAGTGAGTATTGCCGTTGTGAACCGAGCCGAGAAGCGGATTCGGGTTAAGGGCACCAGAACAGACGGCGAGGACGTGCAGACGTTTTCGGCTGTTGGACAGGTTGACACGGGAGATTTGCAAGCCAGCTTGCGGACGGTGATGGATTCTCTATTCGATCAGTACACGGCCGCCGCCGATACTGCCGCCGCTAACGCAGCCTTGGTTGACGGTTGGGAGGCCACTGCCGCAACGTACCTAGATGGATTGGAGACTTAACCATGGCCGAAACTGGCTACAACTGGGGAGCATGGGCATTCGTAAAAGATGGTGCGGGTGGCGATTGGGATGCCGATCTGTTGGCGGATGATGCGACACTCACGAGTAATACGGCAATTGACCTTGACACGATAGCGGCCTGCGAGGTGGGCATCGCTCTCTATGAAAATGACACTGGAGCAATCAACGGGGTCGTAACGGTGTTTATACTCGGCAGCGGTGGTGGGATTGCAGACGAGGAAACTACTATCGGTAGCCCCTGGGCTTTCACGATTACGCCGGTCCAAAACGATACGGTCTACAAGCGGTTTTCGGTGAGTCCTGCCGACTACGGTGACTTCAAAATCGCCGTGCTGAATGAGAGTGGGCAAGAGGTTGCTGTCAGTGTCAAGGTTCGCACAGCAACAATTCCCGTGGCGAGTTAATCATGCTTGGTGTGATGCAACCACCGATGGCTTGCCCTGGGCGTAGGCTGAAGGCGATTCTACGCAACGGTCTCGTGGCCTATTTGCCGATGAATGAAGGCGACGGGGACAAGGTATTTGATCGGAGCGTTGGAGGTGAACACACAGGCACCCTCATCAACGGGCCGACGTGGGTGGTGACGGAGAAGGGGTGGGCGTTGGGTTTTAATGGGAGCAACTATGTGACTCTACCAAGTGAGTTTGTGCCTTCAGTTGCACTGGGTCGGACTCTTTCAGCGTGGGTGCTCAGCAATGCCTTGGATTCTATAGATGGCATTATGGGCATGGGTGCCGGGTGGCAGTGGCGTTTACGAGGTGATGCCGCTGGTGATTTTTTGCAATATACACATAGTGCTGTTGCAGATGTTAATAGTAATTCCAACCCCCTAACGGTTGGTGTATGGGCTCACATTGCTCTTGTCTGGGATGGGGTAACGGCACAGCACTATGTCGATGGCGTACCATGGGGGTCCGGGGCACTCAACTCCTATAATATCGCAAGCACAAATGCACGTTTAGGAAGTTATGGGTCGTCGGCGCGACGGTGGAATGGTCGCATTTCCAATGCAGTCATCTACGACCGAGCCCTCACCCTCGCCGAAATCGAACTACTCGCATTCGATCCCTACGAAGAAATCGCGGGGCTGATCTAATGCCAAGCGCATTACCACTAGCAGTTGCAGCGGCGGGGAGTTTCGCACTAACTGGCGAACTCGAAGTCACTGGAACTCTTAGCCCGGATGTGACCGGCACCTACGATGAAACAGGTGTGTATAACGGCGAGGCATACTACAAACTCACTGGCGAAGGGTGGTACATCTGGTGGGATGGTGCTAATTGGTTTATTTCCGAAGGGACTGGATTCAAACTCAATGAACATTGGCGTAGCACTGATCCGGGAGTTACTGGTGACTATGAGCCATTAGAGTTTGCCACTGGAACTGCGACGGTTGGGGACCCGGCGACGGTGGGCATCCCTTCTTACTATTATGCTCAAGAACAGGCGGCGGCATAATGCCTAACATGTGGATGGATGTGGATGTTGCCCTGGCAGAGGTTCCGGTGAACCTCATAGCCCTTGTTGACGCCGCCACGGGGAAGGTGGTAGACGAAGGTGTGACCTACAACGAAGCGGGCATGGACCTGATCTGGCACTTTGAGACTACGGCCGGCGTAAACACGGCAACTCCCGTTACGCCGACTACCGGTGGCGTTTACGACTGGGCCCACACAGATGGCGGCATGTACACGATTGAAATGCCTGCCTCCGGTGGCGCGAGCGCGAACAATAACACCGAGGGGTTCGGCTACTTCACCGGCAACACAACAGCGAATCTCCCTTGGCGAGGACCGACAATCGGGTTCCGGGCAGCCGCGCTGAACAACGCTCTGATTGATGGCGGCGACAACCTTGATGTGAACACTGTCCAATGGCTTGGAACGGCCCCGCTTGGACTAAGCAGCCAGCGCGTTCAGGTAGATGTTCAGGCTATAGAAGGTCTTGCTTCTGCCGCTACTGTCTTA
>SDBU01000625.1_pt1 | contig 49700 bp, 50 predicted proteins | sample 2277071 | NCBI WGS metagenome assembly SDBU01 (sample SAMN10397929, study PRJNA504765) | marine sediment metagenome | isolation source: marine sediment core GS08_GC12, 126 cmbsf | place: Arctic Ocean: Gakkel Ridge, Loki's castle | collected 2008
GGGGCGGACGGGCTTGGCAAATCGCTTTCGCGTAAAGACCCGAATGATTATGGCAATGACGTAATCAATTGGGAAGCGGCTGCGCCTTCACCTGGTGTTGTCAATCCGTAGAATCCTGGGGAAAAGGCATTCAACGCGCCCGGCAGGACTCGAACCTGCAACCTTCGGATTCGAAGTCCGCGACTCTATCCAATTGAGCTACGGGCGCAACTGATTATCAGATAAGCACTCATAGAAACTCTTTTCTGAGAGCCGTTTTTCAAAATATTACCTTCTAAAAGAGAAAAACGCTCAGATAAATTTCCGCTTACTTTAAATCTAACAGGCCGGTATTGCAAGGAGATTAAGGGTAAACTCACTATTACTTTTAGAAGCGTCCGTTGAGGCTTTCAGACGAATCGTTTATATAGAAAAAAAAAGTTTCTCTATAGCCTCTCATTATGTAAAATACCAGCAGTTTATCTTTCGGACGGTCCTGATTATGGTTAAGAACACTGATACTGTACCAATTAAACAGGAAAGGAGTTGAGATGAAACATATACGACCAACGAAACTGGGGGAAATGTCCCGGCGTGAGTTCTTACAGACGGTAGGTGCGACTGCGGCAGGCGTTTCAGTAAGCTCTAAGAAGTTGCTTGCGGCTGGAGGCCCTTTTGCAAAAGCAAGCGGTCGACAAAAGAGACCCGCTGCGGTGCGGGGTGCTTTTTTCTACCCCCCCACTGAAACACTAAGGAGAGCAGGTTATTATAGCTGGCCGGGGTCAACATTTGATGCTGAAGGGCGTCAAAAGCAGTATACGAAGGTAATCAATAGAATCGAGCGAGATTTGGGGATGCGCATCTCGATGGACGAAAAGCCGCTCGATGATGCGGCGAGTGTAGCGCGATTCATCAACAATGTAAAACAGTCGAAACCTGATGGATTGCTTCTCATACCTTTCAAGAAGGGGCATTGGGGACACGTTACTCGTATCATTGAGGAAGTTGGAATTCCGACGGTTGTGCTTGCCACGTTAGGCATCCTCCTTGTTGACCACATTAATCAGCTGCACCAAAAGTCCGGCGTGTATTTGATAAATTCACTGGATAATCTTAATGCCGTTAAAGAAGGTATGAATATGATCAAAACGGCGCACTGGATGAAGGAAAGCCGTATTGTCAGCATTGCAGGTTCAGAGCCCAAAGAAAAAATAGTCCCACATCTTGGCACACAGGTTCGGACCATTCCGCACCAGAGGTTTTATGATGAATTTAAGCGTACTAAAGCCACAGACGCAGTGAGAAAACTCGCGTTTGCGTACTCGAATAACGCTAAAAATGTGGTTCAACCTACGAAAACCGATGTCTTCGAGGCTGCCAGAACATATTTTGTCCTGAAACAGCTTATTGAAGCCGAGAAAGCCGACGCCGTAATGATGGACTGTTTGCCCGGACTTAAAAAGCCGCATAAGCACGTTCCACCTTGTATGGGCTTTATGAGTTTGAGGGATGAGGGTATCGCTGCCGGTTGTCAGTCTGACCTTAGCGCAACACTGACCTTAATGCTGGTACAGCAGCTCTTCGATAGACCCGGATTTCAGCAGAACGCTTCTATGGAAACGGAGAAAAATCACTATTTCGGTGCTCATTGCACCTGTGCCTCGAAATTGAACGGCACGGCCCTTGCTCCGGAACTGTATATCTTGATGAGCCATTGTGAAGCAGGCTGGGGTTGTGTCCCTCGAGTCCTGTGGAAAGCGGAGCGGGATGTCACTATGGCCCAGTACGTTCCGGGTGAAACTCCGCAGATGATCATTTACAGCGGGAAGGTAGTCGGATGTCCGAGCATTCCACAAACAGGCGGCTGTCGCACGAACATAGAGATGACTATCAACGAGGTAGATGACGTATGTGATGTAAAGGGTATGCATCAGGTTATATTCTATGATAATTACACCAAACAACTGCGAACATTCTGTCAACTTTACGGCATCGACGTCATCACTTAATAGCGCGAGACATTTAAACGGAGAGTTTAATTGAAAGCTTTAGTTTATACGAAACCCTATTGTTTTGAATATTCCGATTTTCCGGGACCTGCAGCAGGCGATGATGATGTGCTGATTCGTGTCAAGGCCTGCGGGATTTGCGGCTCGGACGTACAGGGCTCTACAGGTGAGACCGGCAGGAGGATTCCTCCTTTGATTATGGGCCATGAGGCGGCCGGTATTGTTGAAGAGACGGGGGAAAATGTAAAGGCTTTTGAAAAAGGCGACAGGGTCTGCTTTGATTCAACCGTATACTGCAATCAATGCGAACCTTGCCGGGCTGGCTTTTATAATCGCTGTGAACATCGCCAAGTTCTTGGCGTCTCTACGCCTGACTTCAAAAGGCACGGTGCGTTTGCAGAATATGTTGCGGTGCCGCAGTGGATTGTCTCGAAGATTCCGGACAGCCTGTCCTTCACACATGCTGCTCTCCTGGAGCCTGTATCAATAGGTGTGCACGCTGTGAATAGAGCCCCCCTGTCGACTGACGATACGGTTGTAGTTATTGGAGCCGGGACAATTGGTCTTTTCATTCTGCAGGCTGTTAGGCTAAAGGGTGCCCGCAAGGTTTTCGTTTCGGATATTAATGAATTTCGACTTGAAGTGGCAAAAAAACTGGGAGCAGATGAAGTTATCGATCCTGAAAAGTCAGATCTAAAAGAAACCGTGTTGAAAAAAACAGAGAATAAAGGTGCAAATGTTACTCTTGAAGCCGTAGGGTATGCAAGCACTTTTCAAGATGCTGTTTCAGTGACAAAGATGGGGGGACATCTTGTCGCCGTGGGCAATCTGGAAAAGATGGCTGAGTTCGATTTGCAGAAGTTCATTGCCAGCGAGCTTACCTTTACCGGCTCATACGCAAGCTCAGGCGAATTTCGTGATTGTATAGAGTTAGTAGCCTCAGGCAAAATCAATGTGGAGCCGTTAATCAGCGATGTTTTACCGTTGGAAGATGGGGCACGGGCTTTCGAGCGATTGCTTAAGGCTGAGGAGAATTTACTCAAAATCGTTTTAGAACCTTAGGTTTCGAGGACATTAAAGATGGTGGAACTTTTTGACCTTTCAGAGAAAGTAGCAATTGTAACCGGGGCGAGTCGCGGCTTAGGCCAATATTTTGCCAGGGCACTTGCCAAATCGGGCGCCGATTTGGTGGTTACCAGCCGGGATTTATCGAGGTTGACCGAATTCAAGCAGGAAATAGAATCCCTGGGTAGAAGGGCTTTGCCGGTTCAGTTGGATGTGCTTTCACAAAGTGACATCGAAAATATGGTTCGCATGGCCATAAATGAATATGGGAAAATTGATATTCTGGTCAATAATGCCGGCCTAAATATCCGAAAACCAAGCACCGAAGTGTCATGCCAGGATTGGGACACCGTATTAGACACGAATCTGAAGGGCAGCTTCTTCTGTGCCCAGGCAGCAGCTAAGGAGATGATAAAACGAAACCACGGCAGAATAATAAACGTCGGTTCGTGTACGTGCGTTTTTGGTATGGAGGGGATTGCACCTTATACGGCCAGCCGAGGTGCTATCTTGTCGATGACCAGAAGTCTGGCCGCAGAGTGGGGGAAATTCGGAATCACCGTGAACGTGCTGGCCCCCGGATGGTTTAAGACGGCACAAAATGCAGTGTTATATGAGAACAAAGAATGGGTTGATTATATCACAGAACGCATTCCTCTAAATCGCCCGGGACAACCACATGACCTTGACGGCACAGTTATCTTTTTAGCTTCGGATGCTTCGGAATATATTACAGGTCAGATAATTTTGGTGGATGGTGGATTTACAACCGGAGCAACAAAAGCGATTACCTGATGATATTGAGTGAAAACTTGTTACATAATTATCTGAGGAGCATAGGTACATGGGAAATGAGGGTCTTGGACAATCAATCGCATTTTACTGCAAAAGAACATTAAATATAATGGAGGTAAAATCATGAATCGGACCGTTATGTTGATAAGTTTGCTGCTTGCTTTTCTAATGCTGCCGCTTGCAACCCAGGTTGAGGCCAAAGTCTTTCGTATTGGTATGATTGGTCTCGATACCTCACATGTTATCGCCTTTACCAAGCTGATTAATGACCCGGCGAAAAACTTTGGATGCAAGGTCGTTGTCGGCTACTCCGGTGGTTCGCCTGATATTCCCTCTTCGGCCAATCGAGTGGAGAAATACACGGAACAACTGCGCAAGGAGTTTGGCGTGGAAATTGTCGATAGCATCGAGGAACTGTGCCGGAAGGTCGATGGCGTGCTGTTAGAGAGTGTTGACGGCCGGCCTCATCTGGAGCAGGTGAGGCCCGTGATAGCAGCGAAGAAACCCGTCTTTATCGATAAGCCTATGGCGGGCAATCTGGCAGACGTAATCGAAATATTTCGGCTCGCACGAGATAACAACGTGGCGTGCTGGTCGAGCTCCTCTCTGCGTTTCAGCCCAGGTATTATCAGTATGAGAAAAAGCAACGAGGTTGGTGTGGTGCTCGGTTGTGCAGCTTTCAGTCCGTGCAGCCTGGAAGAACACCATCCCGACCTTTACTGGTACGGTGTGCATGGTGTCGAAATTCTTTTTACCATCATGGGGCCTGGCTGTGAGTCTGTCAGGCGTATACAAACCAAAGATACTGAATTTGTTCTCGGAGTTTGGAGAGACGGGCGAATTGGCACCTATAGAGGCCTGCGCAAGGAAAAAACCGACTATGGCGCATTGGTCTACGGCACGAAAGGCATCGTCCAGAGCGGCAGATACGGAGGCTATGAGCCTCTTGTAGTAGAAATAATCAGGTTCTTTAAGACCGGCCAGGTTCCGGTGCCGGTGGTGGAAACGACCGAGATTTTTGCTTTTATGTCCGCAGCCGACGAATCCAAAGCAAAAGGCGGAGATGCTGTTTCTATAGCTGAGGTTATCGCGAAGGCCAAAAAGTATAACGTGCTTCGCCGTACTCGGAAAGGCCGTTGATGAGTACTTTCAGAAAAACAATCTTGTTGTTCATCTTCTTGTCGTTATGCTGCCAGTGCAAAGCAGTGCCGGAGAAGGTTTCCGGTGAGAATCTGCTGACCAACGGTGACTTCGAACGAGGACTTTCAGGCTGGAATGAGCTCTGGACCCGCACACCCAGCGGCAGCGCTGCAATTGATGCCCGACTGTTTCATAGCGGGCGGCAGTCGGTGCGGATAGAGCATAGCGGCCAGCGCGATTGGAGTTTCCATCAAGAACGGACACTAACAGTCGAGCCCGGCCAAATTTATGAACTCAGCGGCTGGGTACGTGTAGAAGGAGAAGGTACCACAACATTATCTGTCACCTTGCGCGGCGCAAATGACAAGGTAATCGACTGGACATTTGGTGACGTACAGACAGGCGCAACCGACAAGTGGCACAAGTTGAAATCTCGATTTATCATTCCCTCCGACGGGAAGACCATTTTGCCTCGATTGATTGGAAACGGCCCAGCCAGGGTGTGGCTGGACGATGCTACTTTGAACATGGTTGGCACGCTGGACCAACTTCGGTCGAAGGAACTTCCCGAAACGCTAAAGGTTGCCAATGAAGTTTTGGAGGTCACGATTCGTGTGGCCGATGCCACTGTTTCAGTGCTCGACCGTCGCACGGGGCGGAAATGGAAGCAACGCCCCGCCGCAGACACTGTCGTCCTCAACGCCAAGGCGGACGGAGACGGTATTATCCTGCGCTTGCTGGAGCCGTCAAGTATGCTAAATATAGACGTTGGCATAAGACTCGTACCCAAGCAATCCGAGTTGCTCGTGATAATTGCCGGTCAGGGTGACCTGGCAAAGACCTTACGGTTGCCTCATCCGTTTGTTACCGGCAAGGGAACTTACCTGGTAATGCCGGTCAACGAAGGCATAAGTTATCCGGTTAACGATAAGAGTTTGAGTCCGATGTGGTATCACCTTTACGGCGGACACGGCCTGTGCATGCCGTGGTATGGTGTCACCGACGGTCAACAAGGCATAATGACCATTGTGGAGACGCCTGATGATGCAGCTGTCCGGGTGCCGCGTCTTGACGGGTTCCTGTGCCTTGCGCCGGAGTGGCAGCCGCAGAAAGGCAAGTTCGGGCCTAAGCGACGGCTGCGCTACGTCTTCTTCGACCGGGGCGGTCACGTGGCGATGTGCAAGCGGTATCGTTCTTATGCCAAAAAGGTGCGTTTACTCAAAACATTAAAGCAAAAGCGCAAAGAGAACCCGAATGTTGACCTGCTTATCGGGGCGGTGAACGTCTGGTGCTGGGAGAGGGACAGCCTTGCCATAGTTCGGGAGATGAAATCGCTGGGTATCGAGCAGATTCTGTGGAGTAATCGTCGTTCGCCGGATGTTATCAAAAAAATGAACGAGATGGATGGAATCCTCACGAGCCGTTACGATATTTACCAGGACCTTATGGACCCGGAGATAGTGAAACAAAAACTTCGGGGACTGCACCGTGACTGGACACAGGCAGGCTGGCCAAAGGACATTATGCTCGATAAGAACGGCGATTGGCGCAAGGGTTGGCGTGTGAAGGGAAAAGACGGCAAGATGTATCCGTGTGGTGTCCTGTGCGATAAGCAGGCGCTCAAGTACGCGAGGCAGCGCGTGCCTGAAGAACTGAAAACCCATCCTTACCGTTGTCGCTTCATCGATACAACGACAGCTTCACCCTGGCGTGAATGCTACGACCCAGACCATCCGATGACTCGCAGCGAGAGCCGACACTGGAAGATGGAACTGCTGCGTTTTATGTCCGAGGAGATGAAACTGGTTACGGGCAGTGAGACGGGACACGATGCTGCTGTGCCGTATGTTCACTATTTCGAGGGCATGTTGAGTCTCGGGCCGTATCGGGTTCCGGATGCCGGGCGAAATATGGTCAAAGCCCTGGATGAGGTTCCTGAGCGGGTGGCCAAGTTTCAGGTAGGCCATAAATATCGACTGCCTCTCTGGGAGCTTGTTTATCATGACTGTGTAGTGGCACAGTGGTATTGGGGCGACTACAATAACAAATTGCCAGCGATATGGGACAAACGAGATCTTTTCAACATTCTTTACGGCACGCCGCCGATGTTTATGTTCAACAACCAAATATGGAAGAAGAACAAGGCCCGCTTTGCCGAGAGCTATAAGAACGTATGTCCTGTCGCCCGCGCCGTTGGCTACGCCGAGATGACCGACCATCGTTTCCTTACAGCCGACAGGAGTGTTCAACAGACCAAGTTTGCGAACGGCATTAGTGTTACAGTCAACTTTGGCGATAAACTCTACCGCCTGCCTGATGGTAAAAAAATCGAGCCCATGGGCTACTTTGTATCAGGCATGTAAGAGGAGTAATTTTGTCCGTTTACAGCGGGTTTCAAAAAGTTATTTTTTGCAGCAGGAGGACAGCCATGAAAGCTTTTAGGCACACTGTTTTGCTTGTCATGCTCACTTTTGCGCTTTCACTGCCGGCCCAAGGTCGGGAAATAAAAAATGAGGGAGACGAAAATCGCTATTGGGCCGATGCAATGGCCAAGGTCCATGAAAGATTCTCCGGTGAAAAAGGGACCTTTGCTCATTTTGGCGATTCTATCACGGTCACTCTGGCCTTCTGGACGCCGCTGTTATACTCACGAAAGAACGCTGGCGAGGAAATGGAACAGGCATATCAGTTGGTCAAGCAGTATCTGAAGAAGGAATGCTGGCGTAATTGGAAAGGCCCACAGTTTGGCAACGAGGGCAGGATGACTATCCGCTGGGCGCACGAAAATATTGATAAGTGGCTCGCGCGTTTGAAGCCGGAAGTGGCCCTGATTATGTTTGGAACGAATGACCTTACCTCTGTCGGGCTTCAAGAGTACGAAAAGAAAACGCGGGAGGTTGTTCAAAAGTGTCTGGACAACGGGACAGTAGTGCTCCTGAGCACGATTTCACCACGGCATGGATTGGCTGAGAAAGCAGCGCTCTACGCGGATGCCGTACGAAAAATTGCTCGCCGGATGAAGGTGCCGCTTATCGATTATCACTCGGAAATACTCAAACGCCGCCCTGCCGACTGGGATGGTGCGCTGGATAAATTTAAGCAGTACAGAGGCTATGACGTCCCCACACTTGTGTCTCGTGATGGAGTCCATCCCAGTAATCCACAAAAGTATAGCGACGATTACTCTGAGCAGGGTCTTAAGTGCTGTGGATATTCACTGCGCAACTATCTTGTCCTGATGAAATACGCCGACGTGCTTAAAACACTCGGCCTTGTTGCTCCAGTGAAAGGCAAGGCTGCTACCACTAAGCCGCAGGCGAAGCAGCGTAGAATCATTACTCCGCCTGACCAGTCCTGGTTTCCCAAGGCTCCCCCCCTACCGCGGCCTGTCGGACAGATAATAAAAGTGTCGAGTGTGCAGGGACTTGTAAAGGCAGTTGACGAGGTGAAAACCGGTGGAACCATTCTACTGGCGGACGGCCACTACATGATGCCCCATTATATTGAGATAACAACTGATAATGTATCGCTGCGCGGAGCATCAGGACATCGTGAACGTGTAGTTATCGATGGCGCCAAGAGTCGCGATGGTGAACTGGTCGGCATCAGAGGGTGCTCTGGAGTTACGATTGCCGACCTGACCATTCAGAACACCCAGTACAATGGGTTCAAAATCAACTCCGAAACCAACATTCAGAGACTTACCATCTACAATTGCATCATTCACAACATCTGGCAGCGCGGCGTCAAAGGTGTTAAGGTGCCGGAAAAGAACCGCGGAGCGGTCCGTCCAAAGCATTGCCGCGTGCAATACTGTCTGTTTTACAATGACCGGCCCAAGCGTTTAAGCGATGACCCGCACGATATCGCCGGCGGAAACTATATCGGTGGGATAGATGTAATGTATACCAAAAACTGGGTGATTAGTGACAACGTTTTCATAGGTATCCGGGGCAGGACTCGTGAGGGACGTGGAGCCATCTTTATGTGGTTTGACTCACAGGACTGCATCGTTGAGCGAAATATCATCATCGACTGCGATGCCGGTATCTGCCTTGGTAATCCACACCGTGCCGACGGCATAAAAATCCACTGTCGGCGTTGTGTTGTCCGTAACAATTTTATTACAAGAGCCACCGAAGGAGGCATTGTCCCTGTTTATACCCAGGACTGCAAAGTTCTCAACAACACCATTCACGAACCCGACAGTCGCTTAGGCCGACTGATTCGCATTGTTTTTGACAACGATGGCCTGCTTGTCGCCAACAATCTGCTCAGTGGCCCCAAAATCCGGAACGAGTCGGATAGTAATATCAGGTTTGTGAACAACCTCGAAAAAGACCTTACGGATGTCCTCGTCAATCCATCACAAGGAAACCTGCACCTGACGGCCCGTGCCACCGACGCTACCAACAGGGCTGAACAACTGTCCGACGTAACCGGTGACATTGACCGTGAGGTTCGCGGCGTAAAACCCGATATCGGGGCCGATGAGCTGACTCCCTGATATTGTATTTTTCTAAAGTTCGCAAATACAATCGTGCTTTAACCGACCGGGCTGCCTGGCAGATAAAAGTACGCCCATCATCTGTTGCCTGTTATGATCACGGCCGGTTTTTCAATACCTGTAATTTTGCGGTTTTTAGCCCCAAAAAAGCACATTATTTTTCACTATTTTCTTGATTTTCAACCAGCAAAAGGATATGATAATTATGGATGTAATCATATAGAAAAGCGGTACACGGAGATAATAAGGGGCACCGCTTGAAATTCCTGCCTACAACTTGTGGGTCTTATATGGGCACGAATCAGCGGTGCTCCTTTGATGAGGCTCTGGCAATGAAAAAAATACAAGTCAGGGACAAAGAACACATAAAAAAACTACTTTATGATGAGTCTGTTTTGGGCGTCAAAGGCGATGAGTATAAGGGTTTTGGCGGTTTTCAGCTCTGGTGGTATGATAAGGGTCGCGGCGTGTGCGACTGCTGTGAATCCCGCTGGTCCGACCCGAGGAAGAGGCTTTCCCACTACAAGTTGGATAAGGCAGTCAAGATTCTATGGCGCCACCGCCACTCTTTGTACATGCGCATCAAGCATGTTTCTGAAGATTCGGGCATACTGACCTTAGAGCATCTGGAAGATGTCAAACAGTGACAAAGCACAGAGAAATGACTCACCGGCTGAAAACTTTCAGAAAGTAATACTATCAAAGCCTTTCGAGCCTGCCTCACATACCCCTCGGCCCGAATTTACATTTCACGGACCCCTTTGATAGTTACAATTTGACATTGACATTACTGATAGTCGTCTTGTATTATGTCATCGGCAATAATATTGCTACATAGGCATTCGTAAGCAAATTGTTACAGTAAAGTATCAAAACCAAGATGATTTTTTTATAAAAGGAGATAGAGAAATGAAAAGATTAATCCTGATTGGCACTGTGTTGCTATGCGTTGTAGTGGCAGCAGGAGTATTGGTTGCAGCCGGCTCAGATAAGAAAATCAAAGTGATGTTCTTCCGGGGCGGTGGGCACGATTGGCAAAACTGCCCGCCTATTATAAAGACTGTGCTTGAAAGCACGAATGACTTTGAGATAACGTACACTGAAAACCTCGACGACTTGAAAGAACGCATCAAGCAGTTTGATATTATCATGCAGTATACGACCGGAATGAAACCGACTAAAGAGCAGGAAGATGGGCTGTGCGATTTTATCCAGAACGGCGGCGGTTATGTCGGGATTCACAGCGCCACGGATTCGTTCAAGAACTGCGACCGGTACTGGGAGATGGTCGGTGGACGTTTCTCCGGGCACGGCGGCGGAAAGTTCACTGTATATATCTACGACCATGAGCACCCAATTACCAAGGGCCTGAAGGATTTCGAAATTCAGGATGAGACCTACGCTCACAACTACCACCGTAACGCCCAGATGCGCTCTCTGACTCGGATGAATCGCGGCAACGAAAGACAATCGATGGGCTGGGTGTCGTCTTACGGCAAAGGAAGGGTATTCTATACGAGTAACGGCCATGACCGCAATGCGTGGGAGAATCCGCACTTCCAGCGTCTTGTTGTCCGCGGTGCATACTGGGCTGCTGGTCGCAGGGTAAAGGACCCGCCCGGCATACGTTAAACGTGTCAGGGACAAACATCTACTGTAATTTGCCTTCGATTTGCTTTAGAACGCTCATCGACTCTTCGGCGATTTTTTTGCCGCCGGGTGAAAAATCAAATACCTCCAGGGATATCCACTTGTCGTATTTGAAATCCTTAAGCGTTTGAAAGGCTTTTGCATAGTCATTGACCGCAGTCCCTATCCCCAGATGTTTGCCGTCCATTTCCTGTATATGAATATGTTCGATATTCTTGTAGTATTTTTGCAGCAGGACATCAAAAGGTTCCGTTTCGTCAACGGCGTTATGGAAATCAAACACAATCTGAATCGCCGGGTGATTGATTTGTTTGGCCAACTCCAATGCTTCCGCCAGTGTATTGATAACATCTGTTGCGTATTTAGGCAAGTGTTCGACGAGTATCTTAACGCCCCGCTGCTGAGCGTGGTCAGCAACTTTGGCAAGCCCTTCGGCAAAATATTTTTTTGCCTCTTCAATGGGGATTCCCATTGTGCTGCGTTGATTTGGAGAGCCGAAAACCATGCAGGGCCCTCCCAGGTCACCACAAAAATCTATAAGTTTATCAAGGTAAGCGACGGTTTTTTGTCGGACAGCAGTATCGGTTGTTGTAAAGTGTAAGCCTTTCGGTGGCGGTGCTAATAACCAGTGAATTCCTGCACACTCAAGGCCGGTATCTTTCATAACTGATACCATTTGTCTGCGCTTCGCAGGGCTTATCTCCTGCACACCTTCCTTAACGAAGGTAAACGCTGCAACTTCAATCCCTTTATAGCCTGCATCGGCAACAATTTGACACTGTTGGGCCCAGCCTAATTCAGCCATGCTCTCATTACACATGGCATATTTGAAACCGCTCCATTTCGAATCAGTCGACATTGTTTTGCTCCGAGAAGTCAAAGTTAATACACCTAATTAGGCCGCCACTGAGATATTCCCCGAGAGTTTGATAAAATCTCTACGGAGGCACTTTAATACGCCCTGCCCTTTCCGGCTGTCTAAAGATTTCTTTAGAGAAAGATTATATCGCAAATTCCGAGTAATTGAAATATCAGTATTTGCATAAACAACTTTTACTTTGGCGTCTACTTATAGTTTCGAGGCAGATAGCCGCTTGACTCCCGGTCTTCCTGTCAGCAGATACAGATTAACCGCATCTTCCTTATTAATCGCGAATAAAAACACCAATTACTCGTTCGCAGAAAGCGTTTGAATTAATCGACTGATTCCGCTATGATAACGACGAAAGATTGAAGTTCAGGCAAGCTTAAAAAAGAAAAAGGTGTGAACATATTATTCCTACCCTTCAAAGTGCTGTCAAAGATGAGAAGAGGGCAAAATAAGACAACAAGGATATTCCTGCTCATTGTGTTTGTAATGTTGGTCAGTGTAATGCTTCCAACTGTGGGGGACGCAGTTAGCGAAAGTGATATCAATCACCTGTCGGCTAAAAAGGGCACCTGGCAACAGGCTATGCTGGCATCGCGCAGGATTCTGCAGAAGTCCGAGGCACGGCAAAAAGAGCTGTGGAAACGCATAGAAAAGGACTTTCCCATCCAATGCGACTGGGCATATCAGGATTATGGGATGGACTTTCACAGGTGGTTCGGCAATGACGCCAATACTGATATTGAGAGAAAGATTATAGGTAAGGTGTTGGCTGAACTTGGCTCAGAAGGGAGGAAATTGGCTGCTGATTTCGAGGTGCTTTGTCGATCCAACGTATCGCCAAACGACCGACACTGGTTAAACCTGTATATCGAGGTGTGTGAAAGGCGGCGAGGGGTTCGGCTTCAGCCGCTTCTGAGCAGATGTAAGAAGATTGTCTTTACAAAACACTTCAATATGGGTGGCTCACATTATGCGTACACCGAGGCCCAGTCCGATGCACAGCATGAGCGCAATTTTATCCCGGGTTCGGCTCTTTGCCTGTTGGAAATGGAGGGCTGCTATGGCAAAGTACGAACGCTAATCGATGCCCCTGATGGTGTAATTCGTGACCCCGATGTTTCCTACGACGGCAAACGTATACTTTTTGCCTGGAAAAAGTCCGACCGAGGGGACGACTATCACCTCTACGAGATGGAGGTGGAAACCGGCAAGGTACGCCAGTTGACATTTGGACTCGGATTTGCCGATTACGAAGGTGCTTATCTGCCCAATGGAAATATTATCTTCAATTCCACACGCTGCGTTCAGATAGTCGATTGCTGGTGGACGGAGGTCAGCAATCTGTACGCATGCGATAAGGACGGTAGATTCCTCAGGCGGCTGACCTTCGACCAGGTCCACACGAACTTCCCCACTGTTATTGAGGATGGCAGCGTGATTTACACTCGCTGGGAATATAACGACCGGGGCCAGATTTATGTACAGGGACTGTTTCAGATGAATCCCGACGGAACCGCTCAAACCGAGTTCTATGGCAACGACTCGTGGTTTCCCACTACAATCCTGCACGCTCGTTCTATCCCGGGCACACAAAAAGTAATGGCCGTTCTTTCCGGACATCATTCCCATCAGCGAGGCAAGCTTGCGATTATCGATAACCGCAAGGGACGACAGGAGGCTTCCGGCGTGCATTTTATCGCTCCAGTTCGCGAGACACAGGCGGTCCGTGTCGATTCTTATGGTCAGGAAGGTGAGCAGTTTCAGTATCCCTACCCATTGAGCGAGACGGAATTTCTGGTTACATACGATCCACAGGGCAGCCCGAATCGACAGTATGTTCGCCCTTATGCTATTTACTTTATGACAATTGACGGTCGGCGGGAACTGCTTGCGACAGATTCGAATATTTCCTGTAATCAACCTATACCGGTTGTCGCACGCAGGAAGCCGCACGTTCGGCCGAGTCTCGTGGACTATCGTAAGAAAACGGGGACATATTATGTGCAGGATGTGTACATCGGTCCCGGCTTGCAGGGGATTCCGCGAGGGACTATTAAGAAGCTTCGCGTTGTTGCTTTAGAGTATCGGGCGGCTGGTATCGGCGATACCCGCAACAGTGGCCCCGGCGGTGGTTCATTATCCAGTACGCCGGTCGGCGTGGGTAACACCAGCTGGGATGTTAAGGTAGTATTAGGTGACGCTACAGTGTATGCGGACGGCTCGGCCATGTTTACTGTTCCGGCGCAAACACCGGTCTATTTTCAGGCTTTGGACGGAAAGGGCCATTCTGTTCAGACCATGCGAAGCTGGTCCACACTACAGCCGGGAGAGACATTCTCGTGCGTGGGTTGTCATGAGAATAAAAGTGAGACTCCTGCGCTTAGCCGGCAGACCCTGGCAATGAAAGCAGGCCCCGAATCCCTCAAACCCTTTTATGGCCCGCCGCGGGGTTTTAGTTTCATTGCAGAGATTCAGCCGATTCTTGACCATCACTGTATCAAATGCCACACAGGTGGGGAATCAGAACCTTTTGGTCTTTCCGGGAATCAAATTATCGAAAAGACTTCGAAGCGAAAGTGGAGCCAGTCTTATCTGGCCCTGACCCAGGCCCGTTCGGAGGGAAGACCGAACCAGTCTTATTATAAAGGCGACCAGGATGGTGAGCTTGTAAACTGGATTAATAATATGTCGGTTCCCACAATGCTGCCCCCCTACTACAAGGGCGCTGCAAAAAGTAAACTCATAACTATACTTGAAGAAGGACATGAAGATGTGAGACTTTCACAGGAAGAAATGGACAAGATTTCCTGCTGGATTGACCTGCTCGTGCCATACTGTGGTGACTATATTGAGGCCAACGCATGGACGCAAGAAGAGGTGACCATGTACGACCACTTTATAAAGAAGCGCAAGCATATGGAAGAAATAGAGCGTAAGAACATCGAGGAACTGATAGCTACAGTAGCTGGGCCTTAGACCGAACGAATGCGTTTATATGAAAAAGACCATAGTTGCATTTGGTGAACTACTCTGGGACATATTGCCCTATACACAATACGAAAGTAGTGATGCTCGGTGAGTAAACGAACTGCCCAGATTAAAGACTGCCTGGAAGCACTTTACGCCCGCTATAACCGCAGGGAATTTATCGGCAGTGACCCCCTGCAATTCGTATATGAGTACTCCAGTCCTGCGGATATGGAAATTGTTGCACTTTTGTCCGCTGACCTTGCGTACGGCAGAGTACAGCAAATCCAAAAAAGCCTGGCCGACCTCTTAGGGCGTATGGGAAAGAGCCCGTATGCGTTTGTGAGAGATTTTGGCAAAGCCGAAAGAAAAATCCTGACCGATTTCAAACATCGTTTCACGACAGGCAGGGACATCTCGGATTTGCTGCAGTTGTTAAGAAACGTATTTGAGCAAAGCGGCAGCATAGAGAAACACTTTCTATTGGGCTACAACAAGGACGATGAGAATATCACTCCTGCGTTGTCGAAATTTTGTGATTCGCTATATGCAATGTATGCAAGAGAACACAATGGTCAAATCAGTCGTGGCTTAAAGTACTTGTTAACCAGTCCTTCAGGCGGCAGTGTCTGCAAACGGCTCAATCTCTTCCTGCGATGGATGGTGCGGGATGATGATGTTGATGTGGGTTTATGGAAATCGGTCGATAAAGACAAGCTCATTGTGCCGGTTGACGTGCATATGACCAGATTGTGCAGGATTTTAGGGTTCCACGACCGTAAAACCGTTTCTTTATCAACAGCAATAAAAATAACAGAAAGTTTTTCGGAAATTGAACCGACAGACCCTGTAAAGTATGATTTTGCGCTGACCAGGATCGGGATCCTGGATGACTGTACGGGGCAAAAGCGTAGCGGCTGTGAGTTTTGTGAGTTGTTTGCAATATGTTTTAACGGATAAGGGCTGTTAGGCCAAAAAACAATCATCCCTGACAAATTTTCTATAAAAAAACTATTGCAAAAAAGAGAACCGTTTGGTATAATTCGTTACATGGCGAAGTATAAGGGATGTCTAAATGTATGATTTTATATATATTGCCAAGGCTTTGTCTGACGAAAACAGGGTTCGGGCATTGATGCTGCTTTCACAAGGCGAGCTATGTGTCTGTCAATTGATTGAAATGCTGGGGCTTGCTCCGTCCACAGTTTCCAAGCATATGTCTATTCTGCGTCAGGCAAGATTGGTTGAAAGCCGTAAAGAAGGCAGGTGGATGTATTATCGCTTGCCCGATGGAGATGCTCCTCAATGTGTTCTTGGAGCGGTCAGATGGGTGCAGAAGTGTTTAGCTCAAGACAAAAAGATAATTGCAGATAACAAACAGCTTAAGCTTGTGTGCAAAATTGACAAAGAGGAGTTGTGTGGTTGTTATGAGAGGACAAAGTCGGGGAATGACAATTCATCAGTTCCGAAAATGAAATAATAAGGAGTCAATAGAATATGGAAACAGAAAAGAAGAAAAAAGGCCTGTTAGCAACAATTTGGGAATCTATGACCAAAACCGGCGGATGTTGCGGTCCCGGCGAGAACTGTTGCGGTCCTTCAGAGAGAAATGACAAAGAACCCCACGATAAAGACACGGTAGAAGAATCGAGTAAGTAGTTGGCAATACACTGTCTTATTGAAAATGCATCTTGCTTAAAGAGATGCTTTTACGGCTCCCGAGGAGATTGCTGATTTGAGTGAAATTGAAAATGATAATACTTCCGCATACCGGGAGATTGTTGTATTGAGTATCGTCCCCGGAATTGTCGGTGTTCTGATATTGGTGAGCTGGGGCATGGCCCATTGGGAACTTGGCCCATATTGGCTGAATGCTGGGCCGGCACTTGTTGCCACCCTGTTTGGTGGTTATCTACGATTCATTTCGGGTTTCAAGGACATCTTTAACCGAAAGATAACTGTCAATGTATTCGTCACTGTTGCCCTGATCGCCACTATTGCGGTCGGCGAGTTTCGTGCGGCAGCAGTCATCGTATTCATTATGTCTGTGGCAGGTGCGTTGGAATCTTACACTCTGGATAAGACCCGCAGAAGCATCAGGAACCTGTTGGATCTTACGCCCAAAATGGCGACAGTGCGGCGAGGCGATCAAGAAGTTGCAGTACCTGTCAGCGAGGTACGAATCGGCGATATTGTTGTCATCAGACCTGGCGGCCGTATCCCAGTTGATGGTGTCGTCGTTGATGGCCAAAGCTGTGTCAATCAGGCTCCGATTACAGGGGAATCAATACCGGTCGAGAAATTCAAGGGTGGTGAGGTATTTGGTGGAACGCTGAATGAAACCGGCCGACTGGAAATCCAGACTGCCAAGGTTGGTCAGGACACAACATTAGCCAAGATAGTTCACCTTGTGGAGCAGGCTCAGGGGACAAAAGCTCCTATCCAGAATCTTGCCGATCGCTTTACCGTGTGGTTTTTGCCAACGGTCCTGGTGCTGGCGGCAATAGCCTTTTGGGCGTCCGGTGATGTGAAAGTCGGTGTATCAGTTCTTCTGGTTGCATGCCCCTGTGCCTTTGCCATTGCTACTCCCACAGCCGTAACTGCCGGGATATCCAACATGGCCCGCCGTGGGGTGCTTATCAAGGGGGGAGTGTTCCTGGAACTGGCTAATAAAATGGATGTTCTCCTCGTAGACAAGACCGGAACATTCACGCTTGGTAGACCAAAGGTGGCCGAAGTGATCGCTTTCGATGGCATGTCAGAGGAAAGTATTCTCCGTTTAGCTGCGATTGCCGAGAAGTATTCTGAACATCCGTTAGCCAGATCAGTCATGACTCGTGCAAAAGAGTGTGGGATTGATATCCCTGATCCAGATGATTTCAATGTCAAAGCCGGGATGGGCGTCACTGCTCATTTAGATGGCAATAGGATATTGGTCGGCAAGAAAAAGTTTCTGCAAAATGAGGGTGTTATTGTTACCGAAGACATAGCTCAGAGAGTCCTGGAACAAGCCGAATTGGGCAGAACCGCTATTCTTGTAGTGACAGACATGAGGCCGGTTGGTTTGATTGCAGTTGCAGATGAAATCCGACCTGAAACCCCTCATGCCATTGCATCCCTTAAGGCGATGAGCGTGAAAAAGGTCGTAATGCTCACTGGAGACAACCATAGGGTGGCTAAGGCAGTGGCCGAAGAAATAGGAGTGGATGATTTTAGGGCAGAACTGCTTCCGGAGCAAAAACTGCATTTTGTCGAAAGACTACAAAAAGATGGAAACATTGTCGGCATGATTGGCGATGGTATCAATGATGCTCCGGCATTGGCTTTAGCTGATGTGGGGATTGCCATGGGAGCGGCCGGTACAGATGTGGCGGTTGAAACAGCGGATGTGACTCTGATGAATGATGACCTCTCGCGAGTCGTAAACTTCATGGATATGTCACGGAAGGTCCTGTTGCGTATCAAGCTCAATATCTTCTTTTCCATTATGTACAATATAATAGGGTTCATCCTTGCGGGTTTTGGGATGCTTACCCCGGTCCTGGCGGTAATTTTCCAGGAGGCTGGTTGTATTACGGTGGTTTTCAGTTCGACGCTGCTATTGTGGGCAAAAACAGGATCACTGCTGAAAAGCAACAACAGCGACAGTCTTTCTTCCGTTTCCATGGCTGTCGAAAGCACTGCAAAAAACAGTGTTCCAGAGTGTGTATGACAATTATAGACTATGTGTTAAATCTTTTTTGAAAGGGTGTTAACATGAATGACAACGAAGAACGTATCTCCGACCAGGGAATGGTCGGTGACGTCCAGCCGTGTTGTGATGGAGGTGATTGTTGCCCATCAGGGTCTGAAAGTGGGGGCAAGAGCTGGAAATTATTGGTATTTCTCATTATTATTGTTGCAGCAGGCGTAGTTTTGGCACGTTCAATTATGAACAAACCAGATTCGACGACTGACCAGACGCAACAGCTATTTACCACAAACCAGCTTGAGGTAAGCTCGGATACTCCTTCGTCGCCAAACGTGGAGACCCCTGACAAGTCCAAAACCGGCACAGACAGTCTTGCTACCTTGAAATCCACAACAAAAACGCCGGTATCTGGTGACTCTGAGCCAACGCTGTGGGGCAAGCCCCTTAATTCCCTTGCTTCTCTCAACGAGGTAGCCGCGGACACTGACGCAGTCTTCATCCTTCTTGCCGCCGAGGACAAACAACAAATGCAGCCTGTTACCGGTGAGATCGAAGCAGCCGCCAGGAAAATCCAGTCGAACGGAACTCGCATTACGGCTTTCACACTTGAAAAAAGTGCACCTGAATATGCGCAGTTGGTAAAGCAGTTTCCAATCCCCTGCGTGCTTGCTATGGTGAAAGGTCGCGGGATGAGCGGCGTCACGGGCGAGATCAACGAGGCAAAGCTCCTGCAGGCTTTTGTGGCGGCATCAAGAGCAACCTCAAGTTGTTGCCCGCCGGGTGCTGGTCCTTCAGATTGTGTACCTTTACGTCCTAAATAATACAGGGAGTATAAAGCATGGAATGGGTCCAGTCGATAATGGAATGGGCTAAGAATGTCCTTGAGCAGACCGGGATCGGTCCTGCTGCGCTGCCTTTCTCATTTCTCCTCGGGCTGTTCAGTTCAATAGCAAGCGCCTGCTGTACTCTCCCAATATTGGGGGCTGTAGCAGGATATTCGGGCACGCGAAAGGACGATAACCGTCGGGCCAGTCTGTTTGCAGCACTTTTTTTCATGCTTGGTACAATTATCGCGACTGTCATTCTTGGAAGCGTGGCAGGCTTTATAGGCGATGTTGCTCAAGTTACGTTAGGCAAATACTGGAAGGTCTTTGCCGGACTTATCGCTATCTTTGTTGGTCTTGCTGCACTTAAATTATTACCTTTTAAGCTTCCCCAGATAAGTATGTCCCGGGACAGGTCCAAGCCGAAAGGATTCTTTGGTGCGGCGATTTTCGGCCTTGTCGTGGGTGGAGGCATCAGCGTGTGCTCTATGCCCTGCAATCCGGGGATTTTAATCGTGTTGGGGGTAGCTGTCCTGCAGGGCTACACCTTCTGGACGATAGCTATACTTATCGCTTATGCGATCGGCTTCAGCTTGCCGTTTGCTGCAATAATGTTGGGAGTGTCCTTTGGTACATCGGCAATTAAGGTAAAGAAGGCCGAGACTGCCGTAAGAGTTATAGCTGGAGTTCTGCTTATCGCTGCGGGTTTTTATTTCCTGGCAAAATTCTAAACTGGATTTCGAAGACAGCATATCCTATTTTACAACGTACCCGATAACCACGTCAGAATTAGTTGACTGGTCAAACACAGGAAAATGACTATACTAATTCAACCGGCATCACAAAGTTAATTTTATTAAAGATCAAAAGGAACGTAGGATTATGGCAAATCGAATCAATGTTTTATTTCTTTGTACTGGTAATTCATGTCGCAGCCAGATTGCAGAAGGCTGGACCAGACATTTGAAGAGTGATGTTATTGAGGCGTACTCTGCAGGAATCCGCCCAATTGGAGTTAACTCTAAGGCAATAAAAGTAATGGCCGAGGCAGGCGTTGACATTTCGGGTCACACATCCAAGCATATCGATGACCTTGCCGGTATCGACTTTGATTATGTCGTTACGGTTTGTGATAATGCCCGGGAGCAGTGCCCTGTATTTCCCGGCCGGGCAAAACTCTTCCACAAAGCATTTGACGACCCTTATTTCGCGACCGGCAGCGAAGAAGAGATTATGGCTGAATTTAGAAGGGTTCGTGACCAAATAAAGGCCTTTATAGAAGAACTTCCGGAAATTTTAGCAAATAGCCAGTAAGGAGAAAAGTTGAGATGATGGATGTTAAGATAAAAGAACTGGTTGCGATAGGTGCTTCGGTCTCCGCAAATTGTCACCCATGTCTCAAATTCCATGTAAGCAAAGCACTTGAGAATGGTGTCAATGATAATGAAATACAGGAAGCTATTTCTATCGGCAAAATGGTAAGAAAAGGCGCTGCCGGCGAAATGGACAAACTTGCCTCTGCGGTAGTTAAGGATAACAAAGAATTGTAACCAGGAACAGGAGTCAAAACAATGACGGCAGAAGCATGTATTACAAAACAACCTAAGGGGCTGAATGTTTTTGAGAAATATCTCACAGTCTGGGTAGTTCTGTGTATTTTAGGGGGCATTGTTTTAGGCAAAACTGCCCCCCAGTTTGCAAAATTCCTCGATGGTATAGCGATATATGTTAACAACGCCCCTATTGTTTCGATACCTATTGCGGTTTGCCTTTTCTTTATGATGTACCCGATTATGGTGAAAATTGACTTCGCCGAGGTCCTCAAAGCGGGCAAAAGCATAAAGCCTGTGGGGCTGACGCTTTTTGTCAATTGGGCAATTAAACCTTTTACAATGTATGCAATCGCATTGTTTTTTCTGGGCACATTATTTTATAGTTTCATAGGACCGGACGCGATTGACCATGTTAAGATTCCCTTCGGCCTGAACCTCGACGTGGGAGCAACGCATGGTGTCGGAAAGGTTGTACTCGTTGAAGGCGTCAAAATGCTCGAAGTGCCGCTTTGGCGCAGCTACTTTTGGGGTTGTATTCTTCTTGGCATTGCGCCCTGTACCGCGATGGTTCTTGTCTGGGGCTATCTGGCCAAAGGCAACGACGGTCACACGCTGGTAATGGTCGCAATCAATTCTCTCACGATGTTGTTGCTTTTTGGCCCGCTGGGTGGATTCCTGCTTGGTATGGGAAGATTGCCCGTCCCCTGGCAGGCATTATTACTATCGGTCGCTATATACGTTGCTTTTCCCCTGGTGGCGGGGTATTTCTCAAGAAAACTGATTATAGCCACCAAAGGACAGGATTGGTTCAACCGGAAATTCCTGCACGTGCTGACGCCTGTTACGATTATTGCCTTATTAGTTACCCTGGTGCTCCTGTTTTCCTTCAAAGGTGATATGATTCTCTCAAATCCTCTTACAATTCTATGGATTGCGATTCCGCTTTTCATCCAGACTAATGTGATATTCTGGCTCGGATATGGCTTGGCCAGGCTGTTGAAACTTAAATACATAGATGCTGCGCCCTCTGCGATGATAGGGGCATCCAATCATTTCGAGGTTGCCATTGCCACCTCGGCAATGCTCTTTGGCCTGTCTTCCGGTGCAGCGCTGGCAACCGTTGTAGGCGTGCTAATTGAGGTGCCGGTAATGCTCATGCTGGTTAAGATATGCCTGCGAACACAAAGCTGGTTCAAGCGATAACATAATAGTTCCAGCATAAACGGGGGAAATTTAGGCTTTGCAATTTGTATGCCGAAGCCTAAAATACACTTGGTTAGTTTGTACCAAAAAATAATTGGGGCTAATAGAGAATGAATTCAGAGCAATTAGAAAAATATACCTCTGCGATAACGCTTTCGGACATGGAAATCTTTGTGTTTCCGGAATTGATGTACAGCCTGGTTCTTGCTGATATTATGAGCCCGATTATCTGGCAGTGGCGTCAATTGGATTGTTTTAAAAAGCTGGAAGGTAAAAGCAGCTTTAGAAAACTGATGCGGCTCAAACAGTTCATAATGGATGAGTTCGAGTTTAATCTCGACCTCGAAACGTGGGGCCTTACGAGCAAGGCCAAAGAGCTCAAACGGTTCGAGAAGTTTATTTGCCCCGATGATATCGGCCAAAGCAATGCTCTGTTTGGCTACCACGGTGACCAATATTATTTTGACGTGGATATTCGCAGACACTTCGGCCTTGATAAATATGATAGTGACATCATTCCATATTGGAAGACCGAAACTATTGAGGCCATGAATGCTTTCCGCCTCAAAGAGGGCTACATGACGGCAGCCGGCGAATGTGTATCTCTTGCGGCTTTATATGTGGCGGCAGCATTCATCGTATGCCGAATACCTCTGGAAGATATCTATATGATACTTACACCCCTTCACTCGCAAAATTATATCGACATACAGGACGGCGTTCTGACCAATAATAGAAGGCTTGTTACGAAGACGATGTGGTTCAACGGCACCGCTATCTCCAACAAGGCCCAGCGAGCACTGCGGAATGAAAACGTTACAATCTTAACACACTCGTCCGGCTATGTGCATTGTATGTATGATGACGCAACGATAGACAGAAAAGCTTATGAGCATTTCAGCAAACGCCTTGATTCGTACCTGTCAACAGAATTGACGCTGCCAATCTTTGCCAATTTCCTGCGGTCTCATCAGGAGTATCAAAAATTCTTCCAGCTCTGCCGGGATTGTCACGGACAGCCGCAGTTCTTAAAGGCCGAAATACTCTTCCATTACGAGCACACCAGCAACTTCCGAATAGCTGATGCAACACACGAAAAATTGCTCGCCGAAGTTTCGGATGAGGATTTTGTCCATTATGAATTGCCCGGCAGAATTCGCTGCGACGAGCTTGAAGAGCTTATAAAAAAGCAAAAGGTCGACGTGAGGAATTCGCAGGGCAGAGATGCCTTAAAAAAATATATTGAGCCGATTGTCACTGATGCGCAGCGTTTTGTTGACGAGTTAGCTGATTTTGTGCACATAGAGGCAAATCTGCTTTCTTTGGACAAAAATTTCATGCCTGCCAATCCCATCGAAATCACGGTAGAGGAGAGTAGAGAACAGATAATTGACTATCTGCAGGAGTTGCGCCAGCGAAATTCCACCGCCGACCTTGCCTTTTATGCATATCGTGATATGGAGACCTGTGATTGGGCCCCGTTCATCAAGGCCGCCGTGGAACGCAATCCCGTCTCACTCACAATGGCGGATTCAAAGTCAGACGATGAGGTATATGCCTGGCTTGAACAAATGAATAATACGTCAATTTATGATGGCAAGCGTCTTGCTCAGCCGGATGAGGTCGCAAATTACAAGACCGGCGACGGGCTTGAAAAAGCCTTCCTTCTGGCCAACGTAATCCGCCAAAGAGATCCCGAACAGGATGTTGAAATAGTGGTAGATAAGGACGATGTGATATTGAAAGGGCCCGGCGAATACTGTTTTGTGTCCGCTAAAGACCTTGAAAAGCAAATTCGCATCTCTTCCGCCGGTGCTGTTACCGTAGTTGGCTGACGAAAGGCATCCACAGGCTGTATGGATTTTACCCTTTTTCAGCCGGTGCCGAAAAAAATTTTCAAAAAATCTTTTTTTTACTTTGACAATGCGAACAAATAAGACTATTTTAGTCTAATATAGTAGATGCAGAAGCCAAAATGGCCCGTTTGTGGTTTTTTTGAACGTTTAAGATGGATATTTTGAGGCGAAATACTGATTATGCATTGCGTGCGATGGTAAACCTCACTGCACATTATGGAAACGAGCCCGTTTCGACCAGGTCAATAGCGGTTGAAGAAGATATTTCGTATCAATTAGCCTGCAAGCTAATGCAAAGGCTGCAGAAAGCCGGGTTGGTGAAAAGCTGCATGGGGCCTAAAGGCGGATTTGTGCTGGCCAGAGAACCAACCAGGATAAATCTGCTGGAAGTCATAGAGGCGATCCAGGGCCCTGTAAGTGTAAACCGTTGTTTGCTTGAAAATGATGCCTGTTCCAGACAGTCCGACTGTCTTGTAAGTGAAAGGCTGGAAAGTTTACAGGAGTACATTGTAAATTTCTTAAAAGATGCTACATTGGCCAAGCTCTTGAAAAGCAAAAACCGAGTATCCAAAAAAACTTAAAAAGGAGATTTGTTATGGAACTTAAAGGTAGTCAAACCGAAAAGAACTTATTGGCCGCATTCGCAGGCGAATCTCAGGCGAGGAACCGCTACACGTATTTTGCCAGCCAGGCTCGAAAAGAAGACTACGAACAAATAGCAGCTATATTCGCTGAAACAGCCGACCAGGAAAAGGAGCATGCCAAACGAGAGTTCAAGTTTCTAAAAGGCGGTGAGGTGGAGATAAAGGCATCATTTCCAGCCGGCATTATTGGTAATACTCTTAAGAACTTGAAAGCGGCAGCGGCAGGTGAACATTATGAAACTACTGAGATGTATCCGGAGTTTGCAGATGTGGCCGAGAAAGAAGGTTTCGATGAGATTGCAAAGGCATTCAGGAGTATCGCTGTTGCTGAGAAACGCCACGAGGACAGATATGTCGCTTTAGCCAAGAATATAACCAACGGGGCTGTTTTCAAACGCGAAAAACCGGTCAGATGGGTCTGCAGAAACTGCGGCTACGTACACGAAGGTACGGAAGCTCCCGATGTGTGCCCTGCATGTGAACATCCACAAAGTCATTATGAAATTGAGGCGGCAAACTATTAAAAAAATATGTTCTTTCGTAAAATGAATGAAAGTAATGTTGATTGACTGAGGTTTTTGATATAAGGAGGTCAAGAATGAGCAAGACTGTAAGGAAGAAAATTTTATTGTGTGGGATTTTTGTTTTAGCGATCTTTCTTGCCTCAATGGCATATTCACACTGTCAGATACCTTGTGGTATTTATGGCGACAAAATGCGCTTCGATATGATCACCGAGCACATTACCACGATTGAGAAGTCGATGAAGCTGATAGCGGAATTGTCCGAACAAAACAAACCGAACATGAATCAGATTGTGCGGTGGGTCCGGAACAAGGATGAGCACGCCGATGAAATGAGCCATATAATATCCTATTATTTCATGGCTCAACGAGTGAAACTGCCTCCTGAGGATGATGTCAAGGCGTACAATGAATATGTGAAAAAGCTCACTTTGCTCCATCAGATGCTTGTATATACGATGAAGACAAAGCAAACCACGGACCTTTCTAATGTGGAAAAACTCAGAGCATTGCTGGGAGAATTCAAGGAAGAATACTTTGGCAAAGCCGGATAAAGCAGATACGACCGGAGTATTCATAAACTTCGATAATGATGAGGTGAGAATTTGCTGAAATGGGACCTGTAGATTTGGGAATCCCCGTTGAATATCGTTTATTTGGGAAATGTAAGTTTATACGATATCGGAACTCAAGTAAATAAGGAGAGCAGAAATGGCAAATAAAAAGAAAAAAATGACCACTGCGTCAGGGGCACCGGTTGATGACGACCAAAACACCGTTACCGCCGGTCCCCATGGGCCAGCTCTGCTACAAGACGTGCATTTGATGGAGAAGCTCGCCCATTTCAACCGCGAACGCATCCCCGAGCGCGTAGTGCACGCCAAGGGAGCGGGAGCGTACGGGTATTTCGAGTGTACGGCCGACGTAAAGAAATACACCAAGGCTAAGTTCCTCTCGGAGGTGGGGAAGAAAACGGAAGTGTTTGTGCGTTTCTCGACGGTTGGCGGCGAGAAGGGTTCTGCCGATGCTGCGCGAGACCCACGAGGTTTTGCGGTGAAGTTCTACACTGAAGAGGGCAACTATGATATGACCGGCAACAATACGCCAGTATTTTTCATTCGTGACCCGCTTAAGTTCCCGGATTTCATCCACACCCAGAAGCGCAACCCAGCGACGAACACGCCTAACCCTGACATGTTCTGGGACTTTTTGTCGCTGACACCGGAGTCTATCCACCAGGTTACGATACTCTTCTCCGACCGCGGGACACCGAAGAGCTACCGCCACATGAACGGTTATAGCAGCCATACCTTCAAATGGTACAACACCAAGGGAGAGTACTACTGGGTGCAGTATCATTTCAAGACCGAGCAAGGTATCCAGAACTTCACACGGCAAGAGGCAAGCCGTATGGCCAGTGAGGACCCCGACCACGCAACACGCGACCTTTACGAGGCCATTAAGAGGGGAGAACACCCCGCCTGGCGCGTTTGCGTCCAGATAATGAAACCCGAGGAGGCTAAGACGTACCGTTGGAATATTTTCGATATTACAAAAGTCTGGCCACATAAAGACTACCCGCTCATCGAAATCGGCCGGATGGTACTCAACCGCAACCCGGAGAACTACTTCGCCGAAGTTGAGCAGTCGGCATTTTGCCCCGGCAACCTCGTACCCGGGATCGCTGCTTCACCTGACAAGATGCTTCAGGCACGCCTGATGTCCTATCATGACGCTCACCTCTATCGCTTAGGCCCGAACTATCAGCTTCTACCAGTCAATGCTCCCAAGGCCTGCAAGGCACACAATTATCAGCGCGATGGTTACATGCGGTTTGATGACAATGGCGGTGGCGGGCCGAACTACTGGCCCAACTCTATGGGTGGACTTGCGCCCGACCCATTCGCTGCCGAGCCCCCCATCGAACTGGAAGGCCAAGCGGCGAGGCACGCTCAGGAACTCACCGACGATGATTTCTTCCAGCCCGGCGAGCTCTACCGCTGCGTGATGACTGACATAGACCGAGAGCATCTGGTCGGTAACATTGTTGCCCACCTGGGTGGGGCGCAGAAGCGAATCCAGCTTCGTCAGACTGCCTTGTTCTTAAAGGCCGACCAAGACTATGGTCACCGCGTGGCTGAGGGTATAGGATTGGACCTGAAAGAAGTGGAACGCCTGGCTTCTATGTCACAGAAGGAACAGATTAAAGCTACGTCGGAATAAAATAACGAAGTTTCAAGAAACACAAAGTCGTCATAGGTACGAAAGGCAGAGAAAACTTCGACAGCAGGTTTGAAGCTTTTAACCGGAGTATTTGGGTTAAGAACAGGAGATGTCAGATAAAAAAGAACTATTGTATGGGTGTTGGTATATTTTTGAAGTCGAGGATAAGCTATGAAAGAACGAAAAGGTTTAGTAACTATGAAAGGCAATCCCTTAACATTAGTAGGAGACGAACTTAAAGTCGGTGAGCCGGCACCTGATTTTGAAGTTATTGCCAATGATTTGTCATCGGTCAAGCTCTCATCGTTTCTCGGTAAGGTATGTATCATTTCTTCCGTGCCGTCACTGGATACACCTGTGTGCGATACAATGACTCGACGATTTAATGAAGAGGCTGGCGGGCTTGGTAATGATGTGTCCGTATTGACTGTTAGTATGGACCTTCCATTCGCCCAGAAACGTTGGTGTGGAGCAGCAGGTGTGAAAAATGTGCAGACCCTTTCGGACCATCGCGAGGCATCGTTTGGCAATGCCTTCGGCGTGTTAATCAAGGAGTTGCGACTTCTTGCAAGAGCTGTGTTCGTGGTGGACAAAGATGGCGTTGTCAAACATGCTCAGATAGTGAAAGAATTAACAAATGAGCCGGATTACGAAGCTGTGCTCAAAGCCGTAAAGGAAATAATGGGATGAGACAACTAAAACCGAACGTTTACGCAGTGGGGGCGGTTGATTGGGACAGGAGATTGTTCGACGAGCTGATTCCTCTGCCTGACGGCACAAGCTACAATGCTTATCTGATAAGGGGCAGCGAGAAAACCGCCCTACTGGACACTGTTGACCCGACGAAGGCCGATGTGCTGATAGACAACCTTGTCAAGGTTGGAGTCGACAGGATAGATTATATTGTTGCCCACCACGGCGAGCAGGACCACTCCGGCAGCATCCCGGATATATTGATGCTATATCCTGATGCAAAGGTAGTAACAAACGCCAAGTGCAAGGGGATGCTCATTGATTTGTTGAATATCGCTAATGACAAATTTATCACGGTCGAGGATGGTCAGACAATTTCTCTGGGTGATAAAACACTGCAGTTTGTCTATATACCATGGGTCCACTGGCCTGAGACTCTGGGCACCTTCCTGCAGGAAGATAAGATATTTTTCCCGTGCGATTTCTTCGGCTCGCACCTTGCAACGAGCAGTTTAATTGTGGATGATGAAGCAGTTGTTTATGAAGCCGCGAAAAGATATTACGCTGAGATAATGATGCCCTTCAGAGCGGCGATAAAAAAGAATCTCGAAAAAATTAAGGCTCTGGAAATTGAAATGATTGCTCCAAGCCATGGCCCTGTTTACGATAAGCCCGAGTTTATTATCGATGCGTATAAAGATTGGGTCAGCGACCGGGTCAAGAACGAAGTTGTGCTGCCGTATGTCTCCATGCACGACAGCACAAGGAAAATGGTTGAGCATTTTGCAGATGCTTTGATTGAAAGAGGCATTACAGTCAGGCAATTCAAACTCAGCGCAACAGACATTGGTAAACTGGCGATATCACTTGTCGATGCAGCGACAATCGTACTCGGCTCGCCGACGGTTTTGACAGGCGCGCACCCGGCGGCTGCGTATGCTGCAATTCTGGCGAATGCACTTAGACCTAAAGTAAGGTTCGCTTCAATTATTGGCTCCTATGGATGGGGCGGCAAGATGGTCGAGCAACTCACGGGGCTACTTTCAAACCTCAAAGTTGAAGTCCTTGAGCCGGTGATAGCAAAGGGCCACCCTAAAGATGATGACTTTGCGGCTCTGGATAAATTGGCTGACCAAATTCTGACTAAACATAAAGAACTTAAAATCACTGATTAGAGTGGGATTTTTACTTCAAATTGAATACAAAAACCACAAAACCGTGAAAGGAGAAAATTATGGCTAAGAAACTGGAAATCTATAAATGTGCAGTGTGCGGTAATATCGTTGAGGTAATTCACGGCGGTATCGGTGAGTTGGTCTGTTGTGGTAAGCCAATGGAACTTCTGGATGAAAAGACCGCCGACGCTGCGACAGAAAAGCACATACCTGTGATAGAGAAAATCGATGGTGGCTACAAAGTAAAGGTTGGCTCTGTACCGCATCCGATGCAGGAGGAGCATTATATTGAATGGATTGAACTGCTGGCAGACGGCAAGGCATACCGACAGTTTCTAAGTGCCGGCGATGCACCTGAAGCGATATTCAACGTAGAGGCTGATTCTGTCGGCGCAAGAGAATATTGCAATGTTCATGGACTTTGGAAAGGATGAGAGATGATTCCCAAAAAGATGGAAGAAGCTCTAAATGGGCAGTTAAACGCGGAGTTATATTCGGCTTATTTATATCTTTCGATGGCTGCTTATTTCGAATCGGTAGACCTGGCCGGCTTTGCCAACTGGATGCGTATTCAGAACCAGGAAGAGCAGTTCCACGCAATGAAGTTTTATGACTACGTCATCGAGCGCGGTGGTAGAGTGACTTTAGGCGGGATAGAAGCGCCTCCTTCTAACTGGGATTCACCGCTTGCGGTCTTTGAGGCGACCTTGGAACATGAACGCAAAGTAACGGGCCTGATAAATGACCTGGTCTACCTTGCCCGCCAGGAAAAAGATAATGCTTCCGAGATTTTCCTGCAGTGGTTTGTAAATGAGCAGGTTGAAGAAGAGGATAATGTCAGCAAGGTACTTGGACAGCTCAAGCTTATTAAGGACAGCCCGCAGGCCTTGTTTATGATGGATAAGGAAATTGGACAGCGTGTATTTACGCCGCCGGCAGCGGCAGAAGGAGGCGCATAATGGGTATTACATTTAATGCAAATGAAATCTTCGAAATGGCGGAGGAGATCGAAAGAAATGGTGCTAAGTTCTATCGCCGGGCGTCAGCAAACTCTCCGGATGAAGAAACGAAGCAAATGCTGCTTGATATGGCTGTTATGGAAGACGAACACCTGAAAACTTTTCAGCAAATGAGAAAAGAACTGAGCGGCAGAGAAAAGGAACCGATGGTTTTCGACCCTGATAATCTGTCGGTGCTGTATCTGCAGGCAATGGCTGATGCTCGGGGTTATGAAGGTAAAATAACTCCAGCAAAAGAACTGACCGGCAGTGAAACACCGAAGGAAATTATCGAAATAGCTTTGAATTCTGAAAAGGAGTCGGTTGTTTTTTATTTTGGCTTGAAGGGATTTGTGCCTGTCAAGGCCGGCCGAGACAAAGTCGAGGCGATTATCATAGAAGAGCTGGGCCATATTACCACGTTGCTGGGAAGGTTGAAAAGCCTTGAAACAGCTCAATAAGTTTCGGTCTGGACCGGCTGTCAGGAGCAAGGTTGCCACTGGAGACGCAGATGTTGGATTTAGACTCGCTGTTCAAATTAAGTTACGGTATGTGTATAGTCGGCTCGAAAAAAGGTGGCAGACTCAATGGCTGCATTGTCAATACCGTTTTCCAGTTGACACCCGAGCCGCCTATGATAGCGGTCAGCATCAACAGGGAAAATTTGACTCACGCGTTTATTACCGACAGCAAGGTACTTACCGTTTCTATACTGGCACAAGATACCCCAAGGCGGTTTATAGGAAGGTTCGGGTTCCGCTCCGGCAGAGATATAGATAAGTTTCAGGATGTTAATTACAGAATCGGCGTTACCGGTGGACCGATAGTTTTGGACTATTCAGTTGCATTTGTAGAAGTAGAAGTTTCTGAAAGTATCGAGATTGGAACACACACACTTTTTATTGGTAAAATTGTAGCGTGTGAGACTATCGATGATTCCAAAATACCCATGACATACGCTTATTACCGTGAGGTTAAACATGGCAGGACACCGAAGAGGGCTGCTACATACCAAAAAATAAAAACGAAGCCAGAAACAACAAAAGGAGTAGAAAAAATGAAGAAGTACAAATGTCTTCTATGTGGGTACATTTACGACCCGGTTGTAGGTGACCCTGATAATGGAGTGGAAGCTGGTACTGTTTTTGGAGACTTACCGGACGGATGGGTCTGTCCCGATTGCGGGGCAGGCAAAGATGAGTTTGAGCCGGTTGAAGAGTGACGTCATAAAGTATGTGATCAAGAAGGATACAAAGTGGATTATGATATCTACATAATAAGGCCTCAGATGCAGACCGAGGATGTCACGTTCAGGGGACGGGGCATATCCAAACATGGAAAAGGCTTCTCCATGCAGGTGAAGATGCAGAAAATTAACATTATGTAAATAGTTCTTTATGAAGGCAAAATTAGTATGTTGCAGGATTGCGATAGAAGCGTAATTATACAGCGGGACAAACAAAGCTGTGCAGTGGGTAGAGAACTTGCCAGGCTTCGAGAATGTATCGGCGGTTGTCTTCGCAGTATTACGTTGGATGGACTGTCGCAAAGGAAAAGAAAAAGGAACGCAGGGAGTCTGAAAAGGAGATAAATATGAGTGACGAGAAGCATAAGGCAACTGTACTGCAGGCGTGTATGGGTAAAGGACAGGAATTGGCGAACCTGGTCGAATACGCAGAAAATTCGATTGTTAGCAAGACGATTCTGGATAAGCCCGCAGGTACGATTACGCTTTTTGCATTTGACAGGGGTCAGAAATTAAGTGAACATACAGCACCTTATGACGCAGTTGTTCAGGTTGTTGACGGTGCAGCGAGGTTGACCATAGGCGGTGAAGATGTCAATGTTTCGGCTGGCCAGATTATTATCATGCCCGGCAATGTGCCGCACGCGGTTGCCGCAGAAGAAAAATTCAAGATGCTGCTAACCATGATTCGCGCATAAATAAGTGTAATTTTGGAAAAATATGAGGATAGGCTTATGGTCAGGTGTCCTGGACAAGACCAAAGATTTTGGAAGCCGGAAGATATTTTTGAAGTGAAATGTCCCGGCTGTGGTGGCAGTGTAGAGTTTTTCAAGGATGAGCCGAAGCTAAAGTGTCGTGAGTGCGGCCGGTTGGTGGTTAATCCAAAGATAGACCTTGGTTGTGCCGAATGGTGCCAATATGCTGAGCAGTGCCTGGGAGTATCGGCCGGAGGCGAGCTGAACATTATTGCCGACAAGCTGAAAGATGAGATGGAAAAGATCTTTGAGGGAGACCAAAAACGAATTGAGCACACACTTAGCGTCTTGAAATATGCCGAACAGATACAGGCAGCCGAAGGTGGTGACCCGCTGGTGATTAAAGCAGCGGCGATTTTGCATGATATAGGGATTGCTGAGGCGGAACGTAAATATGGCTCATCCGCGGGCAAGTATCAGGAACTTATTGGGCCTTCTATTGCCGCGGAGATTTTGGAAAGGCAGAACGTCCCAGAAGAGGCGATTGAACATATATGCAAAATCATAGCAAGTCATCACAGTGCAAAGGACATAGACACCACTGAGTTCAGGATTGTCTGGGACGCGGACCAGCTCGTAAATATTCCGGCAGATTTTGCAAAGGCGAGCAAAGAGAAACTGCAGGAGATTATAGATAAGATGTTTAAGACCTGTAAAGGTCGGCAGATAGCAATGGAGACCTTTTTGAAGAGGCCGACGAAGGAATGCTGAAGCATTCCGATATGGTTTGAACCGGTTGTAAACTTTAATTTATTGGAAAGGAACTAATTATGAAACTGAGAAGGAAATGCCTGATGGTTGTGATGGCAGCCGCTTTGGTCGGACTATTTTTGTACAGTAATGGCTGCAAAGAGTCCGAAGAAGGAAGCGGCGTGGGCACAGCGAAAGCTGCCGACAGTGTTGCGCTTTGCGTCAAGTGTGGCCAGATAAAGGGAAGCGATTTGTGTTGCGCTCCGAACCAAGCTATATGTTCCAAGTGTGGCCTTGTAGAAGGCTCGCCGGGCTGCTGTAACATTCCCAAAGATGCCACGGAAGCGGCGATTTGCACCAAATGTGGACAAATCAAAGGTTCTGAGTTGTGCTGCAAGCCGGACCAGACCATATGTGCCATGTGTGGTCTTGTGAAGGATTCACCCGGCTGCTGCAAGATACCGAAAAAGTAGGACAGAAAGCCGGTATTTGGCAAAGCAGATTAACAGCAGGGCTTCTTGATAAGCAGGAAACTGTCACAGAAATAGATTTGCTCGAAGAGTTACTGATAAATGCAAACGAAGGGCAAAAGGCTAAGTAGGATAAGTGTGTCGTAATGGGATACGTGGAGTCTTAAAAGTAATTAAATAATTTGGTTAAAATAGGAAAACAAAAACAATTTAGTGACGAAAGGAAGAAAATTATGTTTTGTTATCAATGTGAACAGGCAGCTGGTGGTACCGGATGTACCAAGGTGGGCGTTTGCGGCAAGAACGAAGACATCCAAAGTTTGCAGGAAATACTGATATTTGGGCTGAAAGGTATCGCTGCTTATGCGTATCACGCTCGCGAACTGGGTGAAAGTGACGAGCAGGTTGATGCATTCATGCACGAGGCGATGTTCGCAACCCTGACAAATGTGGACTTTGATCTGGAACGACATCTTGCCCTGGTTCTAAAAGCCGGCGAGATGAATCTTCGTGTGATGGAGATGCTCGACAAGGCTCATACTTCAAGATTTGGCAATCCTGCACCGGCAACAGTGCCGAGAGGGACAAAGGCCGGACCTGGTATCGTTATTACAGGCCATGATTTGCTGGATCTTTATGAGCTGTTAAAGCAGACCGAGGACAAGGGAATCAACGTTTATACTCACGGTGAAATGCTGCCTGCTCATGGCTATCCGGAACTGAGGAACTTTAAGCACCTTGTGGGCAATTACGGAACAGCGTGGCAAAATCAGAAAAAAGAGTTTGATGTATTCAACGGCGCGATTTTAGTAACGACGAATTGTGTTATGATTCCGAAAGACTCTTACAAAGACCGGATGTTTACATGCGGCATAGCCGGCGTTACAGGAGTCAAGCACATTACCGACAGAGACTTCAGTGCTGTGATTGACAAGGCCTTGTCGCAGCCGCCGCTTCCGGAGAATCCACAGGGAACACTGAGCACCGGCTTTCATTATAAGGCTGTCCTTGGTCTGGCCGATAAGATTATCCAGGCGGTTAAGGCAGGCAAGATTCGGCATTTCTTCTTTATCGGCGGCTGTGACGGCGCCAAGCCGGGACGCAATTACTTTACCGAGCTGGCCGAAAAGGTGCCGGAGGATTGTGTGATATTGACGGCGGCGTGCGGCAAGTATCGACTAAACGCCCGTGACTACGGTGACATTGACGGGATACCGCGTTTGATTGATACAGGCCAGTGCAATGATTGCTATTCCGTCATCAAAATCGCGGTGGCGCTTGCTGAGGCATTTGATTGCAGTGTGAACGAACTGCCCCTTTCGCTCGTAGTATCATGGTACGAGCAGAAAGCGGTGGCGATTCTGCTGACGCTGCTGCATTTGGGCATTAAGAACATAAAGCTTGGTCCGAGCCTGCCCGCATTTATCAGCCCGAACGTATTGAACGTACTTGTGGAGAAGTTTAATATTGGGCCGATTGGCAATGTGGATGAAGATTTAGCAGAAATGCTGAAATAGATATAATTGAAGAAAGAAGACTAAAGATGGCTTTGCGAAACATAGTGAAAATAGACGAGGAAAAGTGCGACGGCTGTGGTCAGTGTGTCGATGCCTGTGCTGAGGGTGCTATAAAGATAATTGATGGTAAAGCAAAGCTGGTCAGTGAGATTTACTGCGATGGCCTCGGTGCCTGTATCGGGCACTGCCCTCAGGATGCGATAACTATCGAACAGCGGGAAGCTGACCAGTTTGATGAAGAGGCTACCAAGGCGCACCTGGCCAAAGCACAAAAGGCTCCCAGTCAGACTAATTTTGTGTGCCCCGGTACTATGGCCAAGCAGCTAAAAGAAAAAGGTAAAACTGACGGCAGCAGTTCCGCCGCCGTTCCATCGCAGCTCAGTCACTGGCCGGTCCAGTTGAAGCTGGTCCCGCCGAATGCTCCGTATTTTGCCGGTGCGGATTTGCTGCTGGTGGCGGATTGCGTCCCGTTTGCAATGGGTGACTTTCACAATAAATTCCTGAAGGAGCATAGTGTCGTTGTTGGCTGTCCGAAGCTGGATAATGCAGACTTTTATATTGAAAAGCTGGCTCAGATTGTAAAAGGCAATAGGCTCAACAGCCTGACAGTGCTCCATATGGAAGTGCCCTGCTGCTTTGGCCTGACACATATCGCACGCCAAGCCATTACGCTCAGTGGCGTGAAAATGCCTTTTGAAGATGTGACAATCGATTTGCAGGGTAGTGTCAGTAAGACTGAAACGATAGAAAATTAGCGGCTGATTACTAAATAGCGGGTGTGTAATGGCTGGTTTTGCCAAGTCAATAATCGTGGGTTTTTGGGCTACCATCGCCGAGATGTCACCCTATTTACTATTTGGCTTTTTCGTGGCAGGAATTCTTTCGGTCCTTGTGTCGCAACGGCTTGTGGAAAGACATCTCGGCGGCAGAGGAATATGGCCGTTGGTAAAGGCATCGCTTTTTGGGATTCCGCTGCCTTTGTGCTCGTGCGGTGTTATCCCGGTATCAATGTCACTGCACAAGCATGGTGCGAGCAAGGGTTCCACTGTGTCATTTTTGCTTTCCACGCCTCAAACCGGAGTCGACAGTATCTTTGTAACTTTAAGCCTCCTCGGTCCTGTCTTTGCTGTTTTCAGACCACTGGCAGCGTTCATAACCGGTATCGTCGGCGGCACTTTCGTTGACTTGTTTGAACGAAAAAAAGAAGGGGATAGCAAGGGCCCACCAAAGTGTACGGATGAGTGTTGCGATACAACAGAAACCAGTCGTAAAATAACCAGAGGTCTAAAATATGGTTTTGTTACACTGCCACGCGACATTGGCAAGGCGATGCTTGCCGGGCTGGTCATTGCGGCTGTAATCTCCGCCCTCGTGCCGGATGGTTACTTCGCCGAAAAACTCGGAACGGGGATATTTGCAATGGTGGTGATGATGTTTTTGGGCATACCGGTTTACGTGTGCGCAACGGCTTCGGTGCCGGTGGCGGCCGCATTGATTTTAAAAGGCCTGACGCCCGGAGCCGCATTGGTTTTCCTTATGACCGGCCCCGCCACTAACGCCGCGTCATTTGTAACTATCTGGAAAGTAATGGGTAGAGTAACTGCCATTACCTATCTGGCTGCCGTGGCCGGATGCGCTCTCTTAGGCGGCATCCTGCTCGATTATATCGCATCCGGCTTTGACTTTGAAATAGCCACTCGGCACGGTTGGATGCTGCCCCCAATCGTTAAATACATCTCCGCCGTAGCGCTTTTGGCTGTTTTGGCATTTGCCATCCTCACCAAAAGAAAACAGACAGACTAATCTTGCGGACAGATAAGGTTCAGTATATAGTGTTGGCAGGATAGTCTTTGTGCCAACTGGGATAGCTATGTTGTCTAAGTCCCCCAAGATATTGTTAACAGGCCTGCCGCGTTGTGGCAAAACCACCGCCGTAATGCAGATAATTACAAATCTTAACCATGAAAAGATAGTAGGCTTTTACACCCGGGAAATTCGCCAGGGTAATATCCGCAAAGGTTTTAGCTGGCGTCGGCTTGATGGTGCCACCGGAACGCTTGCTCATATCGACATCAAGTCCCCTTTCAGAGTGGGCAAATATGGCGTGGACGTTGCGGCTTTTGAAAAATCGGTGGTGCCGATTCTGGACGCCGAAAAAACCGATGTTCAATTGTTTATTATCGACGAAATCGGAAAGATGGAATGCTTCTCGAAAAAGTTTGTTGCTGTGGTACGCCGGTTGTTCAAATCCGACAAGTCGGTGTTGGCTACCGTGGCGCTGAAAGGGGCCGGCCTTATCTCTGAGGTTAAAAATGACCCCCATACAAAGCTATTTAATTTGACACATCAGAATAGCGAAAAGACAATAGATGAGATTTTGCAGTCTTTGTGTTTTTTGAAAAAGTAGTGAGTTGGAAAATGGCCGAGTTAATAACACTTCCCGAACCGAATAAGTCCGGCTCAATGCCACTGGAGCAGGCCATAGCTATCCGGCGCTCGCGCCGGCATTTTCTGCCGAAGCCCCTCACACTTGAGCAAATCGGCCAGTTGGCCTGGGCGGCCCAGGGGCAAGACGCCACCAGTAGGTATCGCACAACACCTTCTGCCGGAGCAACTTATCCTCTTGAGCTGTTCGTAATTACTGATGAGGGCCTGTTTCGTTATTTACCTGCCAAACATTCACTGGAGATGCTCGCCGGTCAGGACCTGCGGGTCCTGCTTGCCTCCGCTGCCTGGGGACAGGAATTTGTTCAGGCTGCTCCGCTGACACTCGTCTTCGCAGCCGAGTTTAACAGAACGACCGGACGCTATGGAAAACGAGGTATTCGTTACGTATATATGGAAGCCGGCCACGCCGCGCAGAATGTCCATCTTCAGGCTGAGACTCTTGGACTTGGCTCGGTTGCTGTCGGTGCTTTTGACGATGCCGCTGTTAGCAAAGTCCTGTCACTACCGCGAAACATCGAGCCCCTCTATATGGTCGCAGTAGGCTATTACCGTTAGTAAAAGTACCGACTTGGGCTGAAAAAAGAGGTTGCGGACTTTCAGGATAGTACGATGGAAACTATTGTTATCGATGGGAGCACGGGCGAAGGAGGTGGCCAGATACTGCGAACGTCTCTGACCCTGTCCTGCATAACTGGCAAGAGTTTGCATATTGAGAATATCCGTGCTGCCCGCCGCAATCCAGGCCTGGCCAAACAACATCTAAGCTGCGTTCGAGCCGCCTGTAAAATCTGTAACGGCCGGGCGCAGGGAGCGACGAAAGGCTCAAAGGTGTTGGACTTTCAACCTGAACCTGTACAGAGCGGCGATTATCACTTTGACATAGACTCGGCCGGCTCCGCATCTTTGGTAATTCAGACCCTCCTCCCTGCTTTGTTTTTGGCCGACAAGCCTTCCACCGTTACAGTTACCGGCGGAACACATAATCCTATGGCTCCTCCCTTCGATTTTCTTAACGAAACTTTTTTGCCCGCTATCGAAACCGCCGGCTTCGGCGGCAGTTGCAAACTGATAAAGCATGGCTTCTTCCCCGCAGGCGGCGGAAAAATAACTTTTAACATCCAGCAATGGCAAGAAAACAAAGGCAAGATAATCGTCCTGTGCCACCCGAATAAGGAACCACAAATTTACGCCCGTATCTACACTGCTAAACTCCCGGAACGTGTCGCTCAACGCCAGCGGGAACTATTACTCCAGAGTGGACTAAACATCCAGAATGTAGAACACATCGAAGTGGAAGATTCCAATGGTCCCGGAAATTGTGCGATGATTCGACTCTGTAATGGTAACCGAACAATAGTATTTACCGCATTCGGAATGCGCGGAAAGCCCTCCGAAGAAGTGATAAATGAAGTTGTCGGTTTAGCTGAGGACTTCCTGGCTCGTGACGCTGCTGTCGACCGTTTCTTGGCCGACCAGCTCTTAATCTATATGGCAATCGCAAAAGCCGGCTCCTTCACAACCAATGAGCTTTCAAGTCACCTCCAGACAAATATAGAAGTAATAAAGCAATTCCTGCCTGTCAACTTTAGCGTAGAACACCAAAAGCAAACCTATAGAATCTCCTGCCAAAGCCTTTAATTACTCATATCCTTTCGAGATGACCGTTCAGGCTGTAGCTCTTTCCGGCCCTGGTATTTATTTCAACGACCTTATCGCCATAGCGGACCTTGCATGTATTGCCAAGCAGCGATTGGATTCTGGCCTTGGTGAGTTTGCCGTCTTTCCATTCGATATCCACTTCGAAGCAGCCGCGGGCGTGCAGGCCATTAACGTGCCCTGTCGGCCAGGCATTCGGCAGCGCGGGCAGCAAATGTACCTCGCCGGCATGACTTTGCAGAAGCATCTCAGCTATTCCGGCACAACCGCCGTAGTTGCCGTCAATCTGGAACGGCGGATGGTTATCGAACATGTTGGGATGAGTGGACTTTGTTAGAAGAGCTGTAACGTTCTCTTCGGCTTTGTCGCCCTCAAGGAATCTTGCCCAGAAATTGATGACCCACGCCCTGCTCCAGCCGGTATGCCCCCCGCCGTGTGCCATGCGATATTCGATGCTCTTGCGTGCCGCCTTAATCATCTCCGGTGAATTTTGAAACGTATATTGCCTGCCGGGATGCAAAGCAAACAAATGTGACATATGCCGATGACCGGGCTCAGGTTCCTCGAATTCTTCGCTCCATTCCATTAGCCGTCCATCCGAGCCAATCTTTGGCAGCGCAAGTTTTGAACGGACGGCGATGACTTCTCCGACAAAATTATCTTTGATGCCGAGAATCTCAGCCGCTTCGATGAGGTTGGTAAAAGTGTCCCAGATTATCTCCTGGTCCATCGAAGGCCCCATCGACAGATTCACCCTCTTTCCATCGGGGGCCACGAAGCTGTTTTCCGGTGAGTTTGACGGCCCCGAGACAAGCTTGCCGGTTTTCGGATGTTCCACGAGCCAGTCAAGAAAGAACAAACAAGCCTCTTTCAATACAGGATAGGCCCTGTTTTTAAGAAACTTCTTATCGCCGGTAAATCGGTAATGCTCCATAAAGTGCTGCGTGCACCAGGCCGCTCCCATAGGCCACATCCCATACCCAACGCTCCCGAATGGGGTTGTGTGGAGCCATACGTCGGTTGTGTGGTGGGCAACGAAGCCCCGACAGTTGTACACATCTCGTGCGGTCTTTTGCCCGGAAGGCACCAGCGCCTCTGTCAGCCTGAAAAACGGCTCGTGACATTCCGACAGATTACATACCTCAGCCGGCCAATAGTTCATCTGGATATTAATGTTGATATGATAGTCCGCGTTCCACGGTGCCGCGAGGTGCTCATTCCACAAACCCTGTAGGTTGCTCGGCATACTGCCCGGTCTTGAGCAGCAAATCAGAAGATATCGACCGAACTGAAAATAAAGTGCCGCCAAAGCAGGATCATCAGTACCATCACGCAGGGCCTTGAGTCGTTCATCAGTGGGTTTATCGGCTGCGGGTGTCCTTCCAAGATTCAGGCTCACACGCCTGAATAACCTGCGGTGCTCAGCGATATGGTCGGCCTTGATTCGCTCAAAACTTTTCTTCTCGACCGCGGCAAGCTGCTTGGCACACACCTGCGCCAAATCCCTCTTAAGTGGCTTGTAAGGGTCATTGAAGTTATAGTCCGTCGCTGCCACCAGCAGCAGCGTCACAGCATCGGCCTTGTCTACTGCGGAGAACTTGGGTATCAGCTTCCCCCCTTCCGGGATAATCCGTAAATGGGCCTCGAATTTCACACCTTTATGCTTGCCTTTCTGCGTAGCCTGGCCTTTCATCACGACCAGATCCGGAGCCAGGCCGCCAACATTGACATCTGCAGGTCGGGAAAGGTTCACATCGAAATTAATCTTACCGGGTTTGTCGCACGATAACCTGACAACAATACACTGGTCCACGGCGCTGGCAAAAACCTCACGAGTAAACGTGGCATCACCATCACTGTAGATGACTCGTGCAATGCCCGTGTCAAGGTCAAGCTCGCGTCGATAGTCTGTTATTATTTGGCCGGGCGGGAATCTAAGCCGCAAATCACCGAGCGTCTGGTGACTGCGCGGTGATATCCGACGGCCCATAACCTCTCTTTGCATAATTCTTTGTGCTTCGGCATACTTTCCTTCGAAGATGAGCTTTCGCGCCTCGGCGATGTGCTTATAGGCTCCTACACGATCCTGCGGCACGGGAGGGCCTGCCCAGATGGTATCTTCATTGAGCTGCAAGTGTTCTGTCGCTGTATTACCGAAGACCATCGCCCCGAGCCGCCCGTTTCCCACAGGCAGGGCCTCAGTCCATTTTCGCGCAGACTTGTTATACCATAATTGCAGACCATCCCAATCCTCAGCACTGTCGTTACTGCTTGGCAAATCACCTTTAACACATCCAGCGAAACATATACTGCCTGCAAAAAACGCCAAAAGCATCAGGACTATTTTTGATTTTAACTCTTTCACGTTAATTTCCTTTCAAAATATACTTCAGCCCCCCCCGCTTTAACCGCAGCGAACTCCTTTTTTATACCGTAAATGAACGGAATTCTTTGATGAGCAATTTCGTATACTTGCCGGGCTTGCCATCCCCGATAGCCTTGCCATCGAATTTGACTACGGGTACAATATCTTTTGTAGTTACAGCAATAAAAAGTTCATCTGAATCGCTCGCTTGCTGCGGAGTTAAGGATTTTTCAACAGTATCTAATCCGATATTTATGCCCGCTTCGATTGCAAATATGCGTGTAATGGAAGGTAGAATATTAGCAGTAAGGGGAGCGGTTTGCATTGTTTGTTCCTTGATCGCAAAAAACGCTGAATGAGATCCTTCGGTTATAAGACCGGCTTCATCTACGAATATCGCCTCCCCGCATCCCTTTTGCACAGCATCATGCCGGGCAAGAACGTTGGCTAAAAGGTTTAGCGACTTTATATCACATCTTTTCCATCGCCAGTCCGGATGGGTTGATACTGCGATACCCTTGCTTTTTTCTTCCTTATCATTGGGTGCTTCCGTAACGGTAAGGAAGAAGTTTGGCTCTAAGTTGGCCTCCCAATCATGCTCCCTGATTGCTGAACCTCGCGTGATATGAAAATATATCCTGGCATTTGAGATACCGGCAGCCTCAAAGGCCCTGCTGACACGGGCACGAATCTGGTCGATGTCTACGCCCTCTATTTTGAGGCCGGCCAGGCTATTGGCAAACCTTTGAAGGTGCTTTTCAAGTGCAAAAATCCTGCCGTCGTAGCTTCGAACCACTTCATAAACCCCGTCACCAAAGTAAACTCCACGGTCGAGATAAATCCGCTCAAGCTCGTCTAAAGGCACGATTTTATCCTGTATCATGGCCACCTTCATAAAATGACTCCTAAAAAGGCTAAAACTGGAATTTTAACTTCGTATTGCATAAATAGAATACAAAAATATCTGATAATTTGCTTTACAAAAAGAATTCATTGCGTAAAATACCCTATCTATCCAATTTTTTGAACATAAAAGGTAAGGTTTTTTAGAATGTATGCAGTAATTGAACAAGGCGGAAAGCAATATAAGATCGCTGAAGGCGATTGTATTAATATCGAGCTGACCGATGTTTCACCTGACGCAAAGACGATGGAACTGGACAAGGTCCTGTTGATAAATGATGACAAAAAGGTGAAAATAGGCAATCCCTATATCAAGGGTGCAAAGGTTGTTGTCTCATTTAACAACACGGCTGAGGAGTCCATGGTTAAAGGTGAAAAGCTCTACCCGACGCATCTTCGCAGACGCAAACACAGCAGAAGACGTATTGGCCACCGCCAGAAATATTTACAGGTTGTAGTCGATAAGATACAGGTCTGAGCAGATTGCGGTTCTCCGGAAGGAGTCCCAAGGACTGACAACTAATACCGAAAAAAATCTGGATTATGGTTCTTGGTCTCGATTTTCCCCTGATATGAGCTTGTCGGCATAGGCCTGCCACTTGGCGGGACCGTTTTTAATAAAATATTCGAACGACTTATCATCAACCAGTTGACCCAACAGGGCTTTACGGTCAGACGGGTCCGGCATGTCTTTAATAATGCGTTTTCGAAGTGTTTCCAGCTCAGCTAAAAATTGACCGTGTTTGTCGCTGAACGTCCGCTCCAGCTTTTTTCTCAGATGACCGGCGTATGCGGGGCAGTACCCTTCGGTCCCGATAGCTATCTGAAGCTCGCCGCGTTTCACTACCGCCGGCACAAAAAAATCGCAAAGCTCCGGCTGGTCGACAACATTACACAAAATCTCCAGCTCTTGGCAGTCCTTATAAATTTGCTTGTTGAGTTGCTGGTTATTTGTTGCAGCTATAGCAAGCACCGCACCTGCCAGGTAATTTTTAGAGTATTTGGACCTTACTAATTCAGCTTCACTGCGTGCACAAAGAGCCGTCAGCATGTCATCCACGTGCTCAGCTACTATGACCAACCGGGCTCCGGCAGCTAATAACGGTTGGGCTTTTCGTACAGCCACTGCTCCGCCACCTATTACGACCGCACGGCGACTGGCCAGTTCGAGAAATATGGGATATTTAGCCATGATACTGTTATTCTATCTATCGATTTACTTGTTAGCAACATCCAAATTCAAAAGAAAATAGCGGTCTAAATCTGAATGTTGAAACCGTTTCTGTTATAAAAGAATTACTTCCTGGACAGCAATTCTGGTTCCATTCTCTGTAGCCATTCGGGCAATTGCTTACGTGTTACCTTTTCCCATAAGCCTTTTTGTTGTCTGCGAGCACTTGACTCCAGCTGTTTGTATTTCTGATAAAGGCTGTGGCGAAAACGCAGGTCGGCATAGGCAAAACCCTCAGCTACAAGAACTTCATTCAAAAATCTGTCATCTGGCAGTTGGACATAAGCGAGCAGCCGGCCGTATTTTCCCCTGGTACTATGTTCTTCCAGGTAAATTGTGACCTGCCTTCCGAGGGCTGATTCAGTAGTAAATTCAGCGGCTTCCGGACCGAAATACATAACGCTGCTATACTGGCTTTTGGTCTCCGGCGAATCGACTCCCCAAAGCCTTATCCTTGTGAGATTATGGTTAACGTCAGGGATGTCTATGTCAATAGTGTCGCCGTCAACGACCTTTACGATAGTGAACATTTTTTTGTGATATTTTTCAAGGTCGTAGGCTTTTGCTTGTTCTTCGGATTTGGGCTGCTGCCGCCATCTGCGTTTGAGCGGGCTGTGGTCAAGCCAGATAAAAATTGCCGCCAGAAGCAGGCACAGGGTAACTATACCCGCCTTCCGGCGTCTGCTCATCGCATAAGCAGTTGTCTTTTTTTCAGCCAGGATAAGTTTGTCAATCCTTTTTGCCCCGGTCTTGTGCCGGTTTATCCAGCTCGAAAGCGAAACACAGGGCCTCAAGGGCTTTCTCGGCCTCGTCTTTGTTGACAATGCAGCTGATGCGAATTTCGCTGGTGGTAATTGAATCGATATTGACTTTGGCTTTAGCCAGGGCACTGAACATCTTATCTGCGACGCCATAATGGGTTCGCATACCCACGCCGACTACGGAAATCTCGGCAATATCCTCGCGAACGAAAATACGTTCGCAATTAACCTCGTTTTTGATTTCTTCTACGGCTTTTTTGGCGGCGACCAGGTCCGAAATGCCAATCATGAATGAGAGGTTCGCCTTTTTGGCGCTGACTTCGGTTTGAACGATGTCATTGACTACTACTTTGGCATTTGCAAGACAGGCGAAGATTTTCGCCGCATTACCCGGAACGTTATCAACCCCGACAAGACCTATCTTGGCCATATCTTTTTGTACTGTTGCTCCTGAAACTACTACACCTTCCATTTCTGGCACCTCATGAGTAATTATTGTCCCCTCTTGTTCTTCGCTGCTGCTTCTTACGTGCATCTTGATATCATATTTCTTACCAAACCCAACAGCCCGAGGATGTATAACACTCGCCCCAAGGCTTGCCAGCTCCAGTATTTCATCATAGCTAATCTCTTTTATTTTCGCAGCATTCTTAAACATTCGTGGGTCGGTCGTGTGGATTCCGTCCACGTCGGTATATATTTCGCACTCCTCGGCTCCCAGCGCCGCAGCAAGCGCAAGTGCTGTTGTGTCTGAGCCGCCTCTGCCAAGTGTCGTTATATTTTCATGCTCATCTACGCCCTGGAAGCCTGCGACGATAACAATTTTACCTTTATCTAACTGTTGATGAATTCGCTCGGCTTCGATGCTTTTTATCCGCGCATTTGTATGGACGCTGTCGGTAAGCATTCGAATCTGCCCGCCGGTAAAGCTGATAGCATCATGACCCATAGCATCGAGGGCCATAGCTATAAGAGAAACCGTTTGCTGCTCGCCGGTACTTAGCAGTTGGTCCATCTCGCGTTTGGGTGGATTGGGATTGAGCTCCAGAGCGTCGGCAACAAGCTGGTCTGTCTGTTTGCCGCGGGCTGAAGCCACCACTACAACCTGAAAGCCGTCCTTTGCCGTCCTGATTACTCGCTCAGCGGCCCGGCGAATCTTTGTCGCATCAGCGACCGAAGTACCACCAAACTTTTGTACAATTATTGCCATTGTTAGCCTTTACACGTGAATTGTCTATTGAATTCGGCTTTAACAAACGTTCCCTTTAGCTTTTTAGGAAGTATTCCATAATTTCAAAACCATTGTCTATTTTAAATCCTGACTCAGCGGCGTTGGCCTCGCTAAAAGTTGTATGCAAAATGCCGCTTATATTATCACCTGCCATCGCAAATGGGACCGGCTCAGATGAGTGAGCCTTGCTGGAGACCGGCGTTGGATGGTCCGGCATTACCAGTATTCGCCAGCTTTTGTAATTCTGTATCGCCTCAAGCACGGGCCCGACAATATACTTATCAATTTGCTCGACGGCTTTTTTCTTCATCTCGGCATTGCCATTATGAGATGCTTCATCCGGCGCTTCTATGTGGACAAAAACAAGGTCGTATTTGTCGAGTGCTTCTATCGCAGCAGAGGCTTTGCCCTCATAATTTGTATCGACAAAACCGGTGGCGCCCGGCACCTCTATCAGGTCAAAGCCAATCAGCTTTGACAGGCCCCTCGCCAGATCGACGGCGGTTATGGTGGCGCCTTTGAGTCCGAATCGTTTTTGAAAACTTTCCATTAGTGTTTTCTTGCCCTGTCCCCAGAGCCAGATGGAGCTGACTTGATTTTCGCCTAAGTCTTTTCTGACTCTATTAATGTCGTGATTGATGAAAAGTTGCTGCGAACGAGCCATTAAATCGATGAGCATTTCGGCACCTTTGCCGCGGGGCAAAATCTTTTCTATCTTGCGTCCTATGCAATCGTGCGGCGGATATGTCTGAACGTCGAAATCCTCACCTTTGAAGACTAATAAATGCCGGTAGCTTACGCCCGGATAAAGCTGACACTTCTCATTACCTAATTGTTCGTTTAACTCTATTATCAGTGCCTTTGCCTCTTCAGTGGAGATATGTCCGGCACTGTGGTCGGCCATCTTGCCGTCGGCAATGGTAACCAGATTACATCGGATAACCCAGTCGTCTGTGGATAGCTTGATATTGCGAGCCACCGCCTCTATTGGTGCTCTGCCGGTGTAAAACGTGCGCGGGTCATAGCCCAGAACGCTCATTTGAGCAACATCACTGCCGGGTTCCATATCCTCAGGTATTGTCCGGACAAGGCCCTGCCTGCCCTGCGTACTGATTTTGTCCATATTTGGTGTTTCAGCGGCTTCGAGAACGGTTTTATTGCCGAATTCTTCGAGCGGCTCATCTGCTGCACCATCTGGAACTATTATCGCGTATTTAGTCATCAATTCTTATCCTTTGGGATGTCTACGATTCTTATGCAGACGGGCTTTCCGCTGAGAACGTCCAGTTCTGCGAGTTCACCTAATGCAGCCGTAACATTCTTCTCCTGCGTCGGATGTGTTGTGATTACGACCGGCACAGTATCGTCAGGCCCGCGACCTTCGTGCTGTAATGCACCGGATATACTTATCTGGTGGTCGCCAAGCACCTTGCTATAGCTGGACACCACCCCCGGCTGGTCCTTTGCCTGAACCCTGATATAGAACCTGCTTATGGAATTGCCGATTTTCTCTATCAGTGACCCTATTTCACTCCTCGGTTTAAGATTCAGGTGCCGGAAGGTCCTGGCTGAATTGCCGATAGCCACATCGATAATATCTGCCACAACCGCACTTGCGGTTGGCATCATTCCTGCGCCCCGCCCGTAGTACATTATCTGGCCGACCGCACTGCCAAAGATACTGATGGCGTTAAATGGGCCATCTACACGGGCAAGCGGACTATCCTTGGCAATAAAAGACGGATGAACCCGCAGTGAAACCCTGCCCTCTTCGTCCTTTTGTCCTATTGCCAGTAATTTCAGGATATAACCCATTTCTCCTCCGTAGCGTATATCATCTTTTGAAATGGCTTCAATACCCTCGACGAAGATATCATCGAGTTTAATTTCATATCCAAACGCAATGGAAGCTAATATAGCTAACTTATGGGCGCTGTCCCCACCGCTGATATCGAGCGTAGGGTCTGCCTCAGCGTAGCCGAGTGTTTTGGCTTGAGCCAGCGCCTCGGAGAACTCCTCGTCTTTGCTGGTCATCTCGGAGAGGATATAGTTGCACGTTCCGTTCACGATGCCGTACATTGCGGTGATATTATTTGCCGTCAATCCCGTTCGTATGGACGAGACAATTGGTATACCGCCCGCACAGCTTGCCCCAAAGGCAATACAGCGGTTGTTATTGTGAGCGGCCTCGTAGAGTTCATTGCCGTGCTCAGCCAATAAGGCCTTGTTAGCGGTAACAACGTCTTTGCCCGCCTTGAGCATCTTGAGCTGGATGTCTTTTGCCGCATCGGTTCCACCGATAAGTTCGACACCTATTTGAATGGTGTCATCATTTAGGACTCTGTTTATATCATTGGTCAGGATGCCTTTCGGCAGCTTTACTGGCCGCGCGGACTCCGTGTCGGTATCAACGACGCAGGCAAGTTCAAGACGCACGCCGGTTTTAACCGCTATTCGCTCGGCTTCTTCCAGTATCAGCTTTGCAACACCGCAGCCGACAGTACCAAACCCGACAAGCCCAACTCTTACTTGTTTCTCAGCCATAAAAGCACCTATTGTCATTCACTCTTTTCTTGCTATTCCCGCTTTTCTTGTCATTTCTGCTTTTCTTGTCATTCCGAGCGCAGCGAGGAACCTATTTAGCCTGTGGTTTTACCACAGGTTCTATTTTTTACAATATCTTCGGCTCGTAGTCTATGAATTCAACAGTAAATCGTCAATAATCAACAATCAGTTAATTGTGGTCAAGTAAAAACTGCCGAATAAATATTATAAGCAGGTGAAATAATCAGGATAGTTTCTGGGTGTTTACGATCCTGGAGAAATCATCAGGGTTGGCAAATGCATTAAGACCATTGGGATTGTATTTGGTGAGCATTTTTAGGGTGGCGGTGAATTTCTTGTCGAGGCCCGCGATAAAACAATCCGGAAGATTTTGTTCAGGCTTTAACAGTTGGATTTGGTAGGCGTGCAGAGTCAATCGCTCGATAAGCGGCTTTTCGGTCTGGTCCCGAGCGAGTCTGTAGTCTGTTTTGAAGTCAGATAAAAATAAAGATCTGCTGCTGCCATAGAACGGATCAATCGCCAAAGGCAATCCGATGTGAGGCAGGTGGACGCGAATTTGATGTGTCCTGCCGGTTATGGGCATAACAGCCAATAGCGCAACAGCCCCAAAATCCGCAAGCAGTTTCCAAATAGTTACTGCCTCTTTGCCTTTCTTGTGTGCTATACACATTAGGCCTGCCTTTTTATTCCTCTGCGTCAGGGGCGCATCGATTCTGCCTTGTTGGCCGGGAATTACGCCGGTCACGAGAGCCAGATAGGTCTTTTTGACAAGTCTACTCCTGAAATAACTTGTGAAACGGGTCTGTGCCTCGATGTTCTTAGCCAGAATCATAACACCGGAAGTGGCCTTGTCCAGCCGATGGATCAGCCGCAGTTCGCTGCGTATTTGCGGCCCTAATTGCTCGCCGAGTATATCGGAAAGCTCCGCGGCTCCGGTGCGGTCCCTGGTAACCGATACTCCACTCGGCTTGTTGATGATGAGAACGTCATCATCGTGATATATTATTTGGACTTGTACTGTTGCTATATTTACTTCCGTTGGCCAATAAACCGACTAAACCTGTTCCTGAATGAGTGTATTTGCATTTCTGTCCAGCGTTCTACGGGTTGACAACACCAGGTGAAGGCGCAGTCGCTTCCCAATTGATTACGTCATTGCCATAATCATTCGGGTCTTTACGCGAAAGCGATTTGCCAAGCCCATCTGCCTCGGTAGGCCAGTAGTCAACGCCGCCGGGACAATCCTCAGGATGTGAACCATCACTGTAGTTGACCCTGTCAATGCGGATATAATATCGCGTACCATACTTATCAATATCGCCGGGCATGCCAATCTGCAGCCTCTCACCGGCATTGCTTAATCTGCCACTATAACCTTCGAATACCTGAACGCCAAACGGCATACTCCCATATCTTGTTATAAAGGCTGCCAGGTCCTTCACCACCATTAGATAACTATTAGGACGTATCGTCGCATATGGTTGACTGCCCGAGA
>SDBU01000626.1_pt1 | contig 49567 bp, 72 predicted proteins | sample 2277071 | NCBI WGS metagenome assembly SDBU01 (sample SAMN10397929, study PRJNA504765) | marine sediment metagenome | isolation source: marine sediment core GS08_GC12, 126 cmbsf | place: Arctic Ocean: Gakkel Ridge, Loki's castle | collected 2008
GCATTCCGTGCCTTCCACTCCCTTTTGCCGGGGCTTGAACTCTATCTCCAACCAAGCTAATCATGTTTTGCTTTCCCCTTCGACAGGCTCAGGGCAAGCTGTGGCCTTGGCGATAGCGGCTTTAGCAGTATTTACACAGTGTCTATGCATAGCGGAAAACTTGGCTTCGTCTTTAAAAGTACTACGAGCAATCTCTTGCAATGCTTCCAGCAACTCCGGGGCGGCCGCGTAGAGTGTGGCGTTTGCCTTAGCATCGTGATAATTGTTTTCTTCGGTTCTGTGAAAAGCTTCTGCGATGATTTCGTTCCTGGCGTCGATGATTACGTAGCCTCCACCATCATCCATTATCGATCCCGACGATGGGCCTTTTATGGTCAGTGGTCTAGGCGTGTGCTTCGCTTCGCTCATGTCTTACCTTTCGCAAGTTCTGTCCGAACCATCGCTTTCACTGCCTGCCGGTGTAATTTCACCGCTTGCTGCCGGGCGTCACGGCGGGCCCGCTTCCAGGCTGTGCGGATTCGTTTGTCTTGGGGCATTTTCAGCCTTTCTGATAAGGTCTATAGCACCACAACGGACAACCATACGCACTACATTTAGTGATTTCTAGTCGCTCATAGCCTATACACATGTAACAAAAGGCTCTAATCGCCGCTTTTGGACTAGATAGGCCGGTAGCGGCCCGGCGGTAAGCTTGCCGGAGTGAAGAAGGAGTCTCCTTGGCTCTCCTGAGAACCGCAAGTCTGCGTTTTGAGTCCAGATCAGCCAGTGCCTTAGAGAGCCGGACCTTGCGTTCGGCGGCCAAAGGACCGGCATTCGGTACGGTAGAATGATTCTCTAAGGGACTTTGGGCTGTCATCAGGAGGATTCTCCTTCCGAGCCTTTTTTTGTTGGATAAAGCTCTTTTAGCGGCTTACCTAACAGTTTTGCTAGCCTTTGAGCGATTTCGGCCCCAGGTTCGCCTTGGCCAGTCACCCACCGGCTCAAAGCATCCTCAGTAATGCCTAGTTGCTCAGCCAACCATTTCTGCCTGAGACCTTTATCCACGATTGCTTGCTTGAGAGGTGTCATATCATCCATGAGTTCAAGTCCTTTCACTATCAGCGTACGATATGTATCGGCTAATGCAAGATAAAAATCCAATATATTTCCATAGATATTGCAAGATTATACAGATAAAGCACTTACGCGACGCGCAAAGTTTCAAGCAAACATATCCGTCATTATCAATATATTCCGTCATTTCCCCCCTAGCAAAAAAGGGCGGCCCGTGAGAGACCGCTCCGAGAGAAAAGGAGAGAAGGCTATTTCTTGAGCAACGTTTGGATATTAGTCTCAATCTTGCCTAGCGACTCCCTGACTTCTTTGTGTCGCTCGTCCGCTAATTTGGCATCCAACTTGTGCTGTTTCTCGCAAACGTTCACATAGACGATATCCTTCTTTTCAGGATGTATCTTCGTATTGGCCATGTGCCGGGATACCCAGACGTAGCAACCGATAATAGCGGCAAAACCGATGCTCGGTATGGCGATGGTCACTATTGTCGATGTCTGGGCGAGCATTGGGGGCCTCTAATTATTTCTGAATTTGTCGATTAGTTTTATCATTCGAGCAGTCCGAGGTTGAGCTTTTATCGCTTTTAGTATTTGGGCAGTGTCTATTTCCTTTCGCTCCTTGCGCAGAGCCTGCTTCTCTTCATCTGTTTTAGCCCTGGACAATTTTACTATCCAATGCCTTTTTTGGACGCGCGGCCCCATCAGACTATTAACAAGTCGCTCATCGAGCGCACCCATTACAATAGTTATTCGCTTATCTTTGTCGATAACTTCATTGAATTCAGGCAATTGCTTGGCCCACTGATCATATAAAGCTAAAAGGATATTATGGGCTTTTTCCGACTGCATAAACTCGATCAAAGTCAATTTACTACTAGCCACATAAGCCTTTTCGAGCTGGCCTAGATACTTACCTTCTTGGGCAACCAATTTGCGTATTTCTCGCACATCCTCCCAATCCAGTACCTCTTGAGTACCATCTTTTCTGTCGATAATAATTTCACCTTTAGGACTAATTCGATAAATACCCAAAACTCCTTCACCTGCCCACCTATCAACTAACTTGCGAAGGGCAACATCTTGAGGCAAACCTTTTTCGTAGCTTTGAATAGTTGTGCCAAGAAACGGTACTGTGGTTTTGATAATATAAGCAGCAATGTCTTTAGCTTTCTCATCCCAAGTCAATTTACCGTAATCACGCCGGTATACGTTGGCATGATCATACGGGTCTTTACCGCTTTTGAGACCGCCATACATTCTAAGCCAAGGAGTCAAAAGATACTTCGCTCCCTCATATTCACGAATACCCCAAGTCTGTAGTGTTTTGATTGCGGCTTCTTTAGGCGTCATTTCTCCATTAATGACTCTGCTGGCATAATCGGTAACAATAGCAAATATCTTGGTCCCTATAAGAACATCCTGTGGAAGTTGCCAGTTAGAAACAATTACCTGCCCGGCGGCATCTTCACCCAAGATAAAGTGAACACGATTCCGAACAAAATCAGGTAAGCGAGCTTCGAGTTCTTTGGTCTTTTTATCCCGATTATTCCAAGCCGCTGACAGAACAGGTAAAGACATAAATGCGACTAAACCTTTTACTTTATGCTTCCACATCCATTTCCAAACCCTGGCGGTAGTCTTAAAATAAAAGGTTCCAAACGGAGCCACTCCGCCGGATACCATTCGCCGCCAGCCTTTCGATACCGCAGCATAATCGGTTAGAACATCTCTGCTGATTTTGCCGAGAGCTTCTTCGGTAGTCAGCCCTTCGGTATCTATCCAATCATGGGCTTTTACCATCGCCTCACCCTGGCCGGCGTCCATAGCTTTCAAAAGGCTAGATGCATAGGCTACACGGTTAATAGATTCCCTGAAATCGGATACTTGGTAAGATTTTCTGAGTAACCAAGCTGCCGGATTCTTGGCCTTCCGGCCCAACCTCAACTCTGTACTGGTGAAGGTCTGCTTGACATCGTGCTTGACTATAAAGTCTTCCAATCGCTTACCGTAATCTCCTTCTGGTTTACCGATTAAGTATCGTAACGCCGTATCATATTCCCGGACGAGCGATATGGGGTTCGGGTGCTGAACCATCGCAATCCAAGTATCGCCGATCATATTGTTTAGATTAAACGTCGGGAAGTGTGAGAGGATCGCCATAGACTTCCAGTAGGACGTAGCCCGATTCAGTAGATAGAGATTGCGTCCCCCACGTTGCGAGAAGCTGCGGAAGGTATTATAAATCTCTTCGGGGATCACAGCTACGTTTTTGTACTGACCTAAGGCCGCTTCGCCTTTTTCGGTCATGTAGATACCGCGCGAGAATGGGATATCGGGGGTGTAGGCTCGGTACCTCTTATCGTCTATTATGTATATTCGCCCCGGTCGCGGGGTATTTAGCCGCCCGCTTTCGCTAGTTCCAAACAGTTCGAGTTTCTGGTCCCTAGATAGAGAACCCTTAATGTCGTATTTTGCCGTTTGGGTTATCAGAAAATCCTCTACGAGATTATGATATTCCATTTCGAGTAGAGAATCGACTAAGGCGTCGTGATCTTGCCGATAAGGTTTTCTTGTGCCCGTAGCTCTTTTGGCATAGCCCCTAAACGGCCTTCGCATCTGTATCGGTATCCCGAACGTAGGAGCCCAATCGGGTGTATAGTCCTCTACGTAATGGCGAACGTGGTCCTCGATTAACTGGTCTTTATCAAGAACCCCGCGCTCGACTAATTTCTGCGTATAGGTGTCATGTATCTCTTTCCACCTATCGGCAGCGGTAATGGCCTCCGGGCCGGCCTCAGCCATAAGCTCATCGAGAACCGTCTGAGCCTCTTTCAGAGAGATTTCGGGATTACCCTTGCCTAGCTTTGTTCTTGAAAGCTGGTCGCGGGCAAAGATGATTTCTACGGATTTCTCAGCATCAGGCCTCTCGACTTCACCCCAGATAGCATCCTGAGCCGAACCATAGACGTTCTTCTGCGCCTTATTCATGGCCCCAATAAGATCGGTCCTAATGGCATTTCTTAGAGCGGGCGGAGCATCGGCGTAGAAGCGGAATTGCTTGAGCCAGTCATTTGTATTCTCGGCAACTGCCTTGGTTTTTTTGGCAAGCGCCTCAGCTGCCTTTCCGACAGGTTCCGGTATGGCTACTATGCCCGGCTTCAAGTTGGGGGTTTTGACATGCGCCGTGAAAGTCTCCACTTTACTTTCGAGAGGAACCAACTCGCCTTTGTCTGTAAGAAAATCATAAACCCGCCGGGGTATTAGATAACGATCTGTGCTCCAATACTTACCCTTGCGTTTATATACCGGCCAGATTTCGTCCGTCAGTTTCCGGGCTTCACGCAGCAACTTAGGATTTTCCCCAACATACAAAGACACGAATTGATCTTCCCACGCAAACGTCTTGCGCGGCCTTTGCCCCTCAGCCTTTATGAGTGTTATCGAACTGGGGGTAGCGAATTGAGCCCGTAAACCCTTCTGGCCCCAATCGTAGAGCTTTTCGACTTTTTTCCATTCCTGGGGAACGGATGTATAGATTTTTGTTTCGATTGATTTTTCGGCGGCCACCTTCTCGGGGGCGGCGGGCTTGGCCTTGGCTTGTTCAAAACGAGTCTGTACTGCTAAGCCGACACGCTTAGCTTGTGCTTCGGTAAGAATGTTACCCTTAGTAGCAGCATCGAGTATTTTTCTATTTTGGAATCCGTGCGTTGCTTCATGAGCCAGAACATAAGCTAACCTATCAACACCCCACTTGGCCTCCTGGTTGCTAAGATGTACCACGCCCGATCCACTAATTGTGGTCTTAGGTACGTCAGCGATTGTAATGCTCTTGATAAACTTAGCTAACTTAGGTGCATGTGTTTGCAACCTACGAAATGCCTCTTGGATGTTATCCCGATCCTTCTGTCGCAGTGGCGCATAATCAAGTTCACTCACGGGAATAGCGGCGGGCTTGGCCTTGGCCGCCTCGATCTTCGTGACGGCTTGGACTACTGCTCTTTTTAGATAGACTTTATAAGCTTTCTCCTTCGCGCCGGCCCCTGCTCCAATTATTGTAGACTGTGTTGGTTTATTAAGATTAGCCCACCATTCGTCAAGTGTAAGAGTACCGCTGCTTTGTCGTCTTACATAACCCAGTTCCTGTTTAATTTTGGCGGGTGAATCTTTCCAAAATCTAACATTTGCGACAGCTATGGATTTTGCCTGTACAGATAAATTCGGAAGAGCATTAATTTCCTTAATAGCTACATCTAAAGTCATCTCTTTCGCTGGCGTAGATTTTACCTTAGTCACTTTGATCTTCGTGGCGACGGTGGGCTTGGGGGCAGGCTTACCGGCAGGCGTAACAGGTTTTTTCGGCCTAGCTTTCAGGGCCTTATCTAAGGCCGGTTTCCATTCCGGCGATTTCATAATAGCCCTGAACTCTTTCGGCAACTTACTTATATCTTTTATACCTTTGTCGGCAACTCTTTGAGCCAAGCGTTCAGTCACCGCCTTGCGGAACTCAGGGGTATTTTCCAACCTATCCTTAAACTCTCTGCGTAAGTTTCTGGTGATTTTGGCATATTCGTTGAAGTGTTTGACCTTCTGACCTGCCAGCCAACGAATAAAACCCGGTGCTATAGAGCGAACAAGGGCCCAACTAAAACCCTGCAAACCGCCAATAAGAGCAGCTTTAGCCTGTTCCTCCGCCGTTCCACCACGCAAAGCCACCTCTCCGGCCCCGGCAACCGCAAAAGCCCCAGGAACGCCGACCGCTTGGCCAACAATTCCTTCACCCGTGCCACCAAGCATTGCCCCTAACCCTGCCGCTACAGCTGTTTCGATGACAGCTTCCTTCGGTGGTACTCCGCGGCCAGCGGCACTGAAAATCGACCGAAGCCCAAACAACTTAGCTAACTCGCGGGCCCGGCCTAATGCTGTAGTTGCCGCTTGGTTGGCCTCCGCAAAGCGAATCAGTCCTTTGGTTAGCGAAAGCTCGAAGAAGAAGTTAATAAGACTACCGGCAAAAGCCGGGCTGTTTTCAATAGCTTTACTCAAAAAGGCCTGTTCTTTTGTTCCGGCGTAAACTTCTGCTTGTTCTTTAACCTGCTCTTGCCGCACAGAAGGTTTGCCAAATATCCAATCGCCCACCTTATCCCATGCCTTATTAACATATTGGCCCACCCCGAATATCCAATCGTCTGAAGCCCGGCGGACATTACTGCTTATCCTGAAGGTAATCTCATCGGCCAACTCGGCGGCTTCGTCTTTAATCTCTGCCTCTTCCGGCGATACAGCTTCCCATTGCGGGTATGGCCGTTGAAAGGCCCGCGAAGTTTTGGCAATCGGCTCCAGTACATAAATAGGCAATCCGAGATCCGCCGCCGCACCATAGACCTCTCCAGCCAAATCATAAGCCTCGTCCGGCGGCAACTGTCGCATCCGCAGCGTCATTGCCTCAAAATCAGTCATGGGCCGAGGAGCACCGATATTGTCGGCAAAATCTTCCCGGCTTATATCACTACCTGTTTCAGATTGATATTTCCGCCACAATGCTTGCCCTAAATCGTAGTCGTCAATATCCGAGTATTCGGGATGTTTCTGGCGATATTCTTGTAGGGCGACAGGCATGGTGTTACTTCAAAAGCCATTTTCTAATATCATCGGGGTCGTTCTTTGGAGAGACAGGCTTGGGCGACTCTGCTGCTTTGGGAGTTATACCAAGTTCCTTTTCTAGCTCTGCCTTTTGCTGCATGTATAGAGTATAACCCTGCTGATAAAGTTCTTTCTCATTTACGGTGTCGATTCGTGGAGCATACCAATCAGTAAAGGTTCGCCCGAACGTAGCTAGATGAGCAAACCGCAAGTCTATCTGTTTCTTTGTTTCTCCCTTTTTGCCAAACAGCTCCTGCATTATTTTTACTGATCCGGTGGGGTCATTTTCCCAGTCCAGGCTTGCGGCCTCTATACCTAATAGTTGATTGCGAGCCTCTGCATAAGCACGATTCATACTTTTGGCCTGGCCTTGTGTCCATTTGCGCTCGATATTTTTGGCTAACTCTTTGTATTCATCAGTAGTGATCTTATTACTATTGCGGGCCTCATTCAGTTGTTCGTAGACAGCAGACTTGGGTTGCTGACTAGTCCATACTTTTTGCGTTTGTCCGAACAACCTCGCAAACGTTGGCGGATCACCTTCCAGCGGATCGCCTTTTTTACGAGCAGTTTCGCGTCTTCGGTAGGCATCCCAAGCTGCATCCCTCACCTTTGGTTGTTTAGAATGTAAGGGGTTATCGAAATCGGTATAGACTAACTCCTCGCCTTGCTCTTCCCTATCTCGCAAGGTATCTTGATATTCTAATTGCTCTTCAAGGTCACGCTCATTCTTGTTAGCAATTCGGGTATTTAATCTTGCTTCCAACTCTGTTCGTTCCTGACGCTCAAGGTTTTTGAGGTTAGATATGAAAGTGCCACCCTTGCCAGCCTGCTGTTGCTCGGCAAGCCAAGCCTGATCGGCCAAGAGGTCGATCTGCCCCCGCCTTAGTGCCTCCTGCCTTTCCTCGGCAACCCTCGCAAACTTCCCTTTGATAGTCTCTATTTGGCCCTCGATTTGAAGTTTTATACCCTCGGGCATTGTGGCCGCGTATGCCGTTAGTTGAGCCAACTCCGCCTCCGGGTCAGCACCCCTGGCAACCCGGTCTTGCCCCGCTACCGATGCTCTAAAGAAAGAGAGCTTCATCCGCGATTCGTGGAATTGAGACTGCCGGGCATTGGCGCCTCGGGACAGTTGGGCCTTCGACTGCGTAACCCAAGCATCTACTCTGGCCCTTGAATTCTTGGACATGCCCTCTAGGTATTTCTTTTGCAAACCGGGCAGAGTGGCCCCGTATTCCTTCATCTGCTCAGAGGCCATTGTCGGTAATGGTTTTCGGATTACCTTGCTGTCACTTTCGCCAAACTTTCCTGCCGCCCAGTCATTGTCATTGTAGTTGTTGGCAATGACCGACCAGCCCAACTCAGCATCGGCCTTGAACTCCATAGATCGGCGGGCTTCATCCTGCCGCTGAATCTGCTCAAGCAAACCGCCTATATCGGCAATGGCCTGCCCCGACTGAGCTAAGGCGCGGGTCTCGTCCGTGAACCAGTCCTGACCCACTTGCGGGGCCGTAGCTTTCTCAAAGGGTGCTCGTCTGACGTACTGGGAAATATCTGGCATATCGGGTCCTTATCTCATCCTGTCCCAGCGGCTGATTGCTGTTGACGCCCCGCCCAGTAGTGTACTCCCTGCCCCTATGAGCCCGGCCCGCTTGGCAGTTCGACCCCTGAGCATGGATAGCCCGGCCTGGCTACGCATAAACCCTGCCCGCTGCTGGCCGCCCCACATAGTCATTTGCACATCCCTGGCAATCTGGTCGGCGGTGTCAGAGAGCACTAGAAGGGGTGTACCGGCCCCTGTGACGCCAGCTTTGGCGAAGGCGACCCGTTGGCGGGCCTTGAACCGCTGGCCCTCTTCTGAGAGCTTTCCAGCCTCATAGAATGCCGCCTGCTCTTCCCTGATAGCCTGGTTACGCTGGACGGCGGCATTGTATTCTAGGTTGGCTTTCTGCTGCTCGCCGGAGGCGTAGGCCCCGTAGGCGGTAGTTGCCGTCCCGGCCGCCGACGCGATAAGGGCATCTACGCCAACTGCGAAACCCATAGCGGCAGCCTGAGTCCCTGCGGACATGCCCGCAGTCACTAGCGCAGTTCCAATTATAAAAGGCATGTCAATCCTCTCTAATAATGCTGTGCATCAGGGCGTCAGTTCCGTCCGGGTGGTACTTCTTCAGCCGGCCCTCACAGGTAAAACCCAGCCATTCGGCCAGCCGGATACCCGCCGAAAAGTCGGCACGTAAGGGAGCCTGAACTCGGACCAGTTTGCAATCTACCATCCACTGACTCAATATCCGCTTGGCTGTTCTGGGCATCATGCAGTAGTCGCCGATATCCCGGACGAATAGACACCAGACCTCGGCAAACCCCGGCCAGCGCAGTTCCAGGCCACCACAGCCGATCACCCGGTTATCGAATACGCCGGTAACGGCAGGGCCGGTAGATTCCTTGATCTCGGCCCACACCTTGACCTGCTCGCTCGGCTCCAGGCCCGGCTGCTTGGGCGCACAAGCTATGATCTCCAGGGCGTCGGCAGCTTTATAGGGGCGGAGTTCAAGCATCAATAGAGATATCCAAATACATCAATCGTACAGGTCAGGGCACTACCTTCTTTGGTAGTAATCTCCATAGCGAAGACCTGGGCGGCGGTGAAGAACTCCGCTTTCGGCGGTGTAGCGTGGGGCACCGGGGAGACTATTAGGTAATCGCCAGTACCGGAAATGTTGGTAAGTGTCTGGTCGCCCAGGAACTCATCACAGGTACCACCGGTCTTGCCGAAGGTAACGACCGCCGTACCTGCCGAGGTGCTAAATGCTCGCATGATGTTAAACACTGGTACCATTACCTTGGCCGTGGGCACAGTGAACAGAGCTTTCTCCGTACCATTAGCCGCGTTTAAATCAACAGATGCGGTGCTGCTCAACAAGGAAATACATTTTTCTTTCACATCAGCCATAACAATCTCCTAAACTATGAGGACTTCGTTTTCATAAAATAATGTGTCGTTTTCGTAACTAAGTATGTCGGCCACCCCCACAGCGGCCAAAGTCGTTCTGGCACTAGCAGCGTCGGCATCGTCAAGTACGGTCTGCATAAAAGAACTGACAAGCAGAGTAGTCAAGACCGCCCCGGCATTAGCATCGTCAAGAATGGTCTCCGCAAAACTGGTTACAACGGGTGTCGATGATACGTTGAGTGCTGATGCGGTAGGGGTTCCGTCCGAACTGAAAGTAAGGTTGGTAGAAGCCCGATCTACGGCGCTAGACAACTCCGTGGTCGCCTCCAGGGTTTCCCCATCTGTAATAGGGAGCTTCAGGCAGCGACCGATTATTTCCTCCAACTCCTGTAACCACATAGCCAGTTTGTCGTATCGATCTTCAAGACCCTCAGCCGCCAACGGTCCGCCAGTCACCAAGTCGAGAGTCTGTGTTCTGTCTACGCCCCTGCTAATCGTTACAGTTGATGTAGCAGCCAAGGCGGCTACCAGGGCTACGGTGCCGCTGGTGTATGGACCGCTGCCAACTGTGCTGACCGTATAATCGGTCGTTTCGTCCAGAGTGGCCTCGACTCCCGTGGCCGTCACCCTGGTAGTAACCACGATCTCTGAGGTATTGAAGAACTCAAAGCCGACGGAAAGTTCCTGCCCGGCGGTTGCAGTGCCGGTATAGGGGCCGCTTTTGCTATATGTACTGATAGTCATTATGAACTCTCCACAAGTGCGGTTATGGACAGAATCGTCAGGGGCATAGGCTCATCAGATTGGAAGATGATATCGCCCTTGTCCTCATAGCCGCCGGGGTAATCAAGCGTGAGGGTGTCGGTGAACAGGGGTGGTGCAGCGTCCATGTGGCTGCGTGCAAAATCAACCTCTTGCATATTCGAGGCATTGGAGCCGTATTTGGCGTAGCCGGTTTTGTAGAAACTCACAGCCATCTTAGGTATGCGCTTCGGCGAACCTGATCCCAGGGTGCCCGTAGATGGTTTCATCGGCTTCAGAGTGTGCTCGTAGCCTAGCCCCACGTGGACAGGCGTAGCTGCTCGTTTGAGGGTAATAACCCCATTGACTACTACTCTATCGGGATGATTGGCACCACCAGCAAGAACTTTTACCGTCTTGCCCTCCAAGTGCCCCAGGCCCGTAATTACCGTAGCTGCCGGGCCACTATAAGTTATCCCGCAATCCACGAAGAAAGCGTCTTTGTGATCATCGCCCCAATCCCAAGGTTTCAGCCGTTCCACGTAGCGTTTGGTAACGTTGTTTATAATCCGCTTGACTACGAACCAAACCTCGTCTTCTTCGTCGCCGGGGATTATGGCCACGGACTCTATGTCGCCGTCCGTAACTATATTGCACCAACCGGCAACGCCTTCCTCACGCAAATAGGTGAAGGCTATTGCATTGCCGTCCCCGGTAACACACCAGAGAATAGGCTCTGGCCGTTTTTGCAAAGCCATTTCGGTTACACCGCCTTCGGTAATGTGCTCCGCCAGCCTGGTCATGTCGGCCGTTACCAGACTGTCCGCTTCCCAACTATAAACCAGCTCATAGACCCTGCGCCCTCCCTGTTGGACAAACAAATGACCTTTCGAGGCTTGGATGGCGGCAATAGTAGCGCTACCCTCGTTACCCTGTCGGTCTACATGGATCGGATTGGTTGGGGTCAATGCTTCGTTTGCAGATGTTCCCCGCAGGCTGTAGGGAGCGCCTGCCGTACCCGCAATAAGGTGCCGGTCGTGTGAGAGCCATTTGATCGGGTCTTGCTGGGCCTCGCTCATGGTAAATACTATCGCATCGTCAGCCAGTACCCCGGCACCGAAAGCGTGGTAGTCGCCACCCGGTAGAGACTTACTGCCCCAGATGCCGATAGGTTCCCAAGCGGTGTTTGCAAAAAACAACCGCTGCTCGAAAAAGGTAATCGCTACCGGCCAACCGCGCTTATTGCTCCAAGCACCTTCAGCCCATTTCTTCGTAGGCATACCGGAGCGGGCCAGCCGTGATTTGACAGTCGCATCGGCGGTAGTCGTGCTGTTGACTGTATCGATCTCTACGACACCTTTTACCTTGTACTGCTGGGCTATAAGGTTGAATTTGCACTTTCCAGTGCCGCCGAACACCGTCATATTGGCTCTGTACCGGGCGTCCTCTACATCTTCTACGTGTCGCAATTTTAGATTGTCGTCGTTGATAAAGGCTTCGGTGTGGACCTCCTCCCAGTTGGTACCGGAATCGGTGCTACGCTCCAGAACCACAGTGCCCGACCAACTGCCGTGAGTAGTAAAAAGAACGGTTTGCCCGTAGAAGACTTCTATGTAACCACGGCCTGAGCCCGCATCTTCGGATGTTTCCACCGCATCGAACGCTCCATCGGTGGCCTCGCCTTCGGTGGGATTGGTCAATTCGAACAAAGCCCCCATGTGAGTAGACTCAAATCCCACAAAACTATTCGAGCCACTGGCGGCAGAGGCGATAAGTTGTACCTTCTCGTCTACTTCTACCGATGGGCGGATTTTGCCGGTGTGGCTTGCATCAGCCGTTACTGTTTCAGCTACCGTAATTACGAAAGCAGGGGGACTGGCGTAAGTGACACTATTCACCGTCCAGAAACCATTATTGTCATCCGAGCCGGTAATCCTGATCGTATCTCCGGCCACTATGAAATCGGACAAATCACCGTCACCGCTGATCGTAAATGTGCCGGTCCCGCTGCCGCCGGCACTAACCGCGTCGATATCGTAAATCTTGACCTTCATGCTGGTGGTGGTATCATTTTCGGGCAGGAACGGTCCGCGCTCGAACTCCGGGGCGGATATGGCCCAGCTATTGTGATCGGTGCGGACCAGCCGACGTTGCTTGTAGTCCGGGTGAGTGGAATACATCACATCCCCGGTCTGAGCTTTTTGCAACTCAGCCAATTCGCTTGACGAGTAAGGGCTGACCAGAGTAGTGATGGTGGTCCCGTCGTCGTCCAGGATTATCCCCGGAACACCCGAAACGGTGCGGTAGAACCTAATAAGAAGATCGCTGAATTCAAGAATATAGGCATCCGTATCGGAGTACTTAAAGGGTATGAGCCTGGTTATATTATTACTGTTGGGCACTTCGGCAATATATTGAAGCCCCGGTCGCCGGAAGGCTCCGCCTTGAGGATGGAGCAGAAAGTTTTGCAGGGTCCGGCAGCCATTGTAATACTTGGCCAGATCAACTCTACTGTCTAGGCGCGGGGATAGTTCCCCGGCGGTGAAGTTGTTGATTCGTTGTACGGATTGCTTGGCCATCTATTCGTACCAACCTTCTATCATACCCGCAGTTTCCATTGCCGCGCTTGATAAGACCGCAATCTTCACATCCGCTTGGGCCGGTATCTTCAGAGGCATGTGGAAGAAGTCTGAATGGGCTCCAGCCGTCAAGTGAATAAGGTCTTTGACATGGAATATGTCAGGCGTTAGAACATCGAACATATTAGACGTTGCCTCTAAGGCAAACTCGGACCTTCTGTTGGCTGCTGAGGCAATCGCACTTGCCGACCAATCCACGATGTATAAAGTCTTACCAGCCGGAACCGTCCACTCGCCCTTTAGGGAAGTATTTAGCCCGGTTCTTATTCTGCAATACTCAATGGCACTGGTCGTATCTTCGAGGGTGATGTCGCCAGCCGCCATACCGCCGGACCCCGCCGTCTGCGTTTCCATATTCTGCACACGCAGGATATCAGTAGCTGTTGTGTTGATGGGGGTAGTGCCGTCCATCGTTATCGTTTCAGTCTGCTCTGCGAAGTTCTGATCCAGATAGCAGATCGTTACCGTGCGAATGCCAGTGCTTTGGGCGTGGGCTCCGCCGGTATCTGAATCCAAATCGCTAGTGGATACAATTTCCATCTGTATCCCACCGGCAGCGGGGTGAGGAATCCGGGCATTTGCCCCAGAGCCGCCGTGGCCCTCCCAGAGATCTTCGGAGGCCGTACTTGTGTCATCGTTGTTTCCCACGATGTGTAGCTTAGTCTTGCCTGCAAGAACACCTCTGGATATGCCCCAACCTTCAGGCGTTATGAGTCTGATGTTGCTCATGCTATATACCCTTCCGTAGTCTCAAAATGAAGGTCCAGCGTTTCACCATCGAGAATATCAAAGGTGGCGTTGACCCCGGCTAGAAGATCGTCACCATTGGGAGCCAGGCTTGCGGCATTGCCCGAACTGCCTACGTTGGAAACCTTGTAGTGAGTTCCATCTACTCCAGCCGGAAGATTAGCGGTTATTGCCCCACCATCGGTATCTATGACAATAACTTCATCGGTGCTCAAAATGGCGTAGGGACCGGATGTTATGCGGGTAGTGTTTACAATTCTACCACCGGTTGATACAAGTGTGGGCGTTGTGAGTACCTGAGTCATATTACAAATCCTCGATAACCGTACCGCTGGCCTGCTCGATAGCGTCCTTGAGCGTGTTATAGACTTCCAGAAGAGCTGGGGCGTCTGAACCTAATTCCGCAGCCAGTTCGGCTCTACCGTGAACCTTTACCAATTTGCGTATTTGCATCAAGTGAACATCGGCTACGGATATGATCGTGGCCAATGCGTGCCGCACCTCATCGGCCCCTTCTTGAACGGTCTGACTTCTTTCAGGCGTATCAACAATTGCCATAAGTTTGCTCCTACGGTGGTTTTGGATATCCAACTCGTCTCATGTCGACCGTTGCACACCAACGGATATTGTGATTAGCTAATCCCTCGACCTTGATAGTCAGGGCATTATTGGCCGCAGTGATTTCTACAGGTAAGCCGCCACCCGCACCCCAACCGCCTGGATTATTCTCGTAGCAGGGCGTTGCCGCGCCAACTAGGGCAACTCCAGCTATGCTGTCAGTCCGTTGAATCAGAACGCTGTACTCACCCATGAAATGATCGACCCCCGTATCCTGGCGTCCAACTACCTCTACCTTGCAGGAATAGGTATATTCATTCAGAATGGTCAGTCGATCATCAACGCCGTCTATGAATAGCTCAGTCAGTGTGGCATCAGTGGTGCCTATACGCATAACGACCCGGCTGTACTGGGCATCGCCATGGGCGGCAAAGCGACTAGCAGCGTGGGCATCCTCGGCGTATAAATTGGCTCTAGCTTGATAACCTTGTGCGTGACTCAAGTCGCCAATAGCAAGACAACTGCTACCTTGGGCATGAGAATACAGACCACTGGCTGTAGTAGAGTTCCCTTCCGCGTGAGCCCGATTACCACTGGCCGTAGTGGACTGACCTTCGGCGTGAGCATACAATCCGCTTGCTATTGTCTCTCTACCTTCAGCATGGGCAGCTTGACCGCTAGCCGTGGTGCCGCTGCCTTCGGAGTGAGAGGCAGTACCGTCTGCTGTCGTGCTTAGCCCTTCGGCATGAGCCTGGTCGCCGGTAGCCACAGATGAAGCGCCCTCTGCGTGGCTGGCTTCTCCGCTAGCCGTTGTAGCGTTGCCCTCAGCGTGAGAGTAATCGCCATCGGCAGTTGTATGGTTGCCTTCAGCGTTGGCATTCTGACCACTTGCCGAAAGCAGTTCCCCCTTATCCCGTTCGAGTTCTACCCAAGTCGCACCACTGGCATCCCACAACAAACGTATCCACGATCCGCTGAAATCCCGTTCCCAGGTGCCCTTGACCGAGACGTTGCCGGCATCGGTTATTGCCAAGGTATTGGTCGCTGGGGCCAAAAAGTGGACCAACAATATCTGGCCGTCGATAACCCCAGCCCGAATACCCGTAGTGGTGTCGGCGGTGTAGGTCTGAGATGTGCCCGTGCAGGTAATATCTATCTGGTTGCGCTGATTGTGCTCGATAGTAAAAGCAGTGGCCGTAATGGTCTGTGTAGCAGGCACAAGGAAGCCATGTAGCGTGGGACGGCCTGGATGGGTAACTTCTACCACTATTCGTTTAAACTCCGTTTATTTACCACCGTTGCAGACGCCGTCGCCCTACACTGCCCCACTCATCTACGCCCGTTTCGTCCTCGATATACGTTTCCTGCCCGTTGGCCGCCTTGGCCCTGAGCAGTACGTCTTGGCGATAGAACATCATAAGTTGCTCGGCCTTCTTCGGATGCTGGGCGATTTTACCGGCCAGGACCGAACCGAGCTTGGTGTAAATCGCCTCGGCCAAGAGCGGTGAGAACTTCGCCGGATCGGTAAGCTGAAAGATGTAGAGAATCCGGCATTCGGTCTCGTTGGTTAGAATCGCATCGCCTTCGCGCAGCCAGGGGATCCTTTTATAGTCACCTTTTTCGTTAACGAAGTAATCGAGGCGCAATAGTTTGGGATCGGCCGGGAGTTGATACTGATAACTCCAACCGAAATCAGGGGCGGTACTTAGCTGGCTAAGTTTCTTGCGGGTAGAAGCACACCGCCAGCGGACCCCGGCTTCGGTCAACACCTCATCGCGTATCTGCTCGTACCAGAGTTTGCAGAGATTGGCGGTTGCAGTGTCCTCGTCTATATCGTTGATCCGGTCGTTGCCGAAAAGGCTCATTGCCATATTGCAGAGCTTGGTCGCGTCTAGGGCCATTAGAATACACCTCCGCCAACTATGCCCCGAACGAATCGCACGTGATTGTTACCCCCGCCGTCAGCAGGTTGTGAGCCGCCGATCCCCCTGGCGTCCACGTGAGCATAACCGCTGGCATCTACATTCTGAATCGTCCCCCCTTCGATGGTTGCCGGTAGGCCGCCGATAGCGGAGCCGGTTATGGTGATATTCGCGCCGTTGAATGTACCGCCTAGAGTTAGTGTCGTAGTGGCAACGTCAATCGTTCCGGCCGTCCCGCTTATCCCTTCGTCGAGATCGAGAGCATATCCGGCCCAATCGAACATCCCCTGAGTCATGGTGATCGAATCCCAGTAGCCATCGGCATTAGCTACGTGCCCTATCCCAGCGGTGTCTATTATTAGATCAGCCCGGTTGGCCGAGGCATCCGCCGAAACAAAGCCCGTATCGTTGAGGGTAACGCTGACCCCATCAGGCAAGGCTGTAGTCAGGACAAAAGAGCCAGTGCATTCGATAACGGCGTCAGCCGATCCTGTTTTACTATCGGTGAAGGTGATTCCGGTCAAAACCCCGTCGCCATTGATATCCAGCGTTCCTGCGTCAAGATCCATCGAAAACGTTCCGCCGATAGCCGTAATACTGGTGCAAGTAAGTGTTAAAGAGTCGAAGTCAAGACTGCCTATTCCTGTCGAGCAGGTAAGGTCGGCACAATAGACCGCGACTTGGATTGTATAAACGCCTTGAATGTCAATATCGGGATTTGAGGTCGCGTTGCCAACCAGCAGAAAATCGCCGGCCCCTGTAAGGGTCACGCTGGGGTTATTAGTCACCGGGCGAGTGCAAAAAAAGATGTCTGTAGAAGAAATTGTTATCCCTGTGCCAAAGCTGACATCATCCCAAAATTCAATTCCCTTGCTGCCTGTAACAATCGTGCTGTCGTTCGATATGACTAAAGTATTATCACCAACACCGGGATTAACCTTGATTCCCCGGCAATTCACCGTCTCAGCGACTGTTATAGTTACAACACCGCTGTTCACGGTAATCTCACCCACATCACCAATGCCGGGCTTAACAACATTCTGAGTACCATTATCTACAGTGCACCACTGGTCGGACCAGTCACTGGCAGCATCATCTGGGTACTTAGTAATTCCAAGCGAAATGCTTGGGAGCAACCCGGCCAGCAATAGCAGAGTTAGGATCGTGCGTTTCATGGGATTACTCCAGGTAATAGACTACGTGGCCAGCGTAGCTACAGGATGCACCAGTTTTGTTCTTGATAACAATGGACTCGTTGGCTGTGCCGACAATGTATGGCTGCTCGCCCATTGCCAAGGCCACACCTCCATAGGCAGGCAAATAATACTGGGCAAGAATAGTTCCGCTTACGCCAGTAACACGAACCTCGGCAAGTCCTTGAACTGTTTGTGTAAAGACTAGGGCGACTATTTTTGGCGCAGTAGCAGCAGCAGGGTCAGTCACAACCGTAACAACGCCATCGGATGCTAAGCTCGCACTGACAAAGGTTTGTCGTATGAGCGTCTGAGCCGATAGAGCATTGTTGTCGATGATCTCAACGGCGGTTTTGATTGCGCCGGTGTCGGCGTCCATCGTGGTCAGAAGGGTAGCTACCGCCGAATCGCCTACATATAAGTTGCCATTGTCGTCGGTTTGAAGAGGGACGTAGTCGCCAGTGGTCGGCGAGGTAGCGCTATTAGGACTATTGTTTCTGACTGTCAGGAGCATCACCCCGGTATCGCCAGAACTATGGGCAGCATCTTCCAACCTGGTCACGTAGTCAATGTTCTCCGACATCCTGTCTGTAGCGTTTAGCCTGGTCGATGGTCCTGCACTGGCCAGACGGTCCCACAAGGGCACTCCGACTAGATAGAACACCAGCAGAGTTACAAAGACAACCCAGCCGGTGCGTCTCATTGTTTGCTTACTCATATCAAACTCCTAGTAGGGGGCCGGAGCGGTAAGGAGAGATAAAAACCCGCCCCGGCCCAAAAAATGGACTAACTAATTATCCAGCGCGTCGTCATCGTTGACCCACGTGCCCTTCTCGGAAACAACAATCCAGTCGTCAGCGCTAATGGCTAATAAGGTCACGCAAGAACCTACGGCATCGTCATAGCAGTTGTAGTATTCAGCCGCTGTGCCGCTGTTGATCTTGTCACCACCACCGGCCAGGATAATCAAATCTATACCGGCACCGGACATTACGTCGGTAAAGGTGTAGATCAGGCCCGCAGCAGCAGCGGGAAGGGTAAATACAGTAGTGTTAGTATCGCCAATGTTGTTGAAATACCCACCACTTTCGGTGTCGGCCATCGCCCTATCGTCAATGTCAGTTGTGGTTTCTACGGTGAAGTTTTCCAGCTTGTCCGTGGAAAGATCGATACTGGAGCCGGTCAAAATGACTACGCATGTAGCATTACCCATAGTAAGGGCGAGTGCGTCAGTCGCACCGATTGTGATACTCCCATCGGTCGTGCTTCCAGCACCAGCGTCAATGCTAACGGCTCCGCCGGTAACTCCGGCCCCGCCGTCAATGTTGACAGCACCACCAACATCACCAGTACCAGTGGCTGGGCTTCCCTCTGCTCCACCGGTGATATTGACCTGTCCGCCAGCACCAGAGGTTCCAGTAAGGGAAGCTCCACCGAGTCCGCCAGTAACGCTTACTGCGCCACCAGCACCGCCAATTTTAGTAGCGGCACCGATACCGCCAACACCGCCGACTAATCCAGCAGTTCCGCCAGCAGCTCCATTATCGGCAGTAGTACCACCTCCACCGGCACCGGCTGTCACAGCTACGGTTCCGGCAGCTCCGGGGTTTCCACCGCCAACTACGCCAACCCCACCGGCTCCAGCCGTTAGTGATGCATTACCACCACCAGCAGCATGTCCGGTTCCGTGGGCTACTCCGCCAATTCCGCCAGCCATAGTCAGGGCACCGCCAGCGCCACCAGCGTTGTCGGTAAGGCCCGCGCCGCCAATACCACCGGACAGAGTCAGGGCTCCACCAGCTCCACCTGCAGAAGTGGCTGCGATAGCAATACCACCAGTACCACCTTGCACCGTAGTGGCTCCACCGGCACCGCTGGTCCCGCCAATTCCACCTGTAACCGTGAAAGTCGCACCGACTACGGTTGTGGCCCCGGCGTTGGAGTTGTCGCCCCAGGTGATAGCATCGGTAGCGCCAAGGTCTATATCACAAAAGACCTGGCTGCTGGCCGAACTGAGTATTTGGAAAACATCGTCAGTCGCGGCCGTAACGGTGAAATCAATGTCGTCGCCGGCTACGGTAAAATCACCCGTGGAGTTGCCCAAAGTTGTGTTCGATCCTGCCGTGCCTGTTGCCAGAAGGGCCTTACCAGTAGGAGTCAGCATGGTAATGCCGCCGGCAGTTGAAGCTATGCTGATCGAAGCAGCACCATCGCCCTGATCGTTAAGAATGGTAATGCTTTCGGTAGTACCTCCGCCGCCAGTTGTCGCTAAACTTATAACTCCTATGGCGTTCTCGTTAGCAACAAACAGGATTTTTCCACCTGTGGCCGTAGCTGCGATGTCATAACTGGACGCGGTATCTAAGGTCATACCGCCAGCACCGGCCGCGATAGTAACAGCGGCCGCGTTAGCTTCGCCACCTGAGATGTTGGTCGAGCCGCTGGTGCAGACTAAATCCAAGTCTTTGCCAGAAGCACCGTCAGCGGTGATGTCTATGCCGCCAGCAGAAGCCGTAAAGGTTAGAGCGTCAGCCACGTCCTCGTCGGCGTTGATATTCAAAGAGGCCAGGACTGCGTCGATGTCGATATCTTCGCCACCAGCAGCCCCGCCGTTGGTAATGTCGATACCACCAGCAGACGTGATGATCTGAAAGGCATCGGCAGCGGTGCCGCTAGATTTGAGAATCAGGCTGGAGTTGGTAGCTTGGGTTACCTCGATGGTAAGGTCTTGGGCGTCGCCAGTGGATGTCAGCGTGATACTAGTGCCCACCGCCGCATCCATGCCGATAGATTTGATACCATAGAGGTCATGGACCTCAGCAAAGTTCATCGCGGCCACATCAGTAGTGCTACTCCACGTAAGAACATCACCATTCAGATAGAAGCTAATATCCTCACCACCGTCGGTGAAGGTAAACATGGCATCCGTGGTGTTGGTGATCGTACCGTCGTTCGACAGAGTGATTCCCGCAGCCCCGGTAAAGTCACCGCTAACCGCTGTGAGTACACCGGTCACAGAGGCAGTCCACAAATCGCCCGTACCCTCGATGTCGTTCCCGGACGTGCCTTCGATGTCGATGCTGTTGCCGGCACCCGCGTTGGTAATCCGCAAGGCCACCGCATTGTTGGTAACGTCGTTGTAGTCCAACAATAGAGCTTCGGTGCTCGCCACCTTGTTGTCGGCGACTTCGATCTCGACCCCGCCAGTATCCGCGTTGATCTTCGCGCCCGCACCGGACCCGCCGGAATCATAAGCCGCGTCCAGGGTGCCGGACGCTGCGGAGGCAGTCAGGTCCACTAAACCAGCGGTAGTCCTGACGTATAGGTTGTCGTCATCGCTGTCGTAATAGACCGTGCCCTCAACAGAGCCGACGGGATCGGCTACCGGGTCGAACAAAAATTGGTCCGACTTGGGGACGACAAGGGCGAAGTCCCACAAAACCATGCCGGTTGCACTGGTAAGAGTTAGGGTGTTAGCCGTGAAAGTGAAAAGCAGGTCTTCGTCTGCCGCACCATTGTCCTCGGTTATCGTCAAGACGGTATCCGTCTCGTTGTCGATAATCAGGCCGTTGGTAAAGGTCATATAACCACTCTCCAACGTCGTATCCTCGATAATAGTCTGGATCTCTTTCAGGAAGAGCCAACCGGTATCGCCCCGGCCGCCCTTCCACCAATTATGATTGGGTTTGCCGGACACAGTGTTGGTCACAGCCGCACCGGCAGGCAACGCGAATGCGCCCACCAGCACACCTATGGCCATAAAGGTAAGTAGTCGTTTCAGAACGTTCATAGTAGTACTCCTAGAAAGTGCGGGGCGAGCGGTTAGACTCGCCCCTAGTTGGTTAAGAAGGCTTCTTTTGGATTACGGGAAGGCCCTCGGGGGTGACACTCCACCAAGCGTCAATAGGCGTAGCGGTTCCAGCTAAAGCCGTACTGGCTGCTCGATACCAGATGCCGACAAACGTACCTAGGCTTGCCCTGGAAACGCCGATTGCAAATGCCGCCCCAGCGATGAGTTGAGGTTGGCTAATCAGGATAGCGCCTAAGCAAACCTGGTCTGTACCAGTACCGATTTCTCCGGCCGCTTGGCTGTCCCAATTCAGATTAGCCTCATCCTCTGAACGCATTTCAATCCATAGCCCCTCGTCGCCACCCGCATTGGCAGCCCGAAGAATTACGTTCAGCCAACCAACAACTTGGGAATCAGTCTCAAGGGCGTTGGCCGACCAATCCTCTTCCAAGTTCCAAACGTTGGTGCTGACTACGCCGGTGCTGTTTAGACCGGTAAGGTCTTGCCCGTCGGAAAATATATATTTGTCTCGCATAATCGTACTCCTAGTAAAAGTTAGAAATCATTAGGACAGGTAAGTCTCGTCGTTCGGGATAATGGTTTCGTCAAGAACGCGGATCGGGACGTTGTGAAATGCGGTGACGTCTTCACCGAAGACCTGTTGTGTAGTCCAGCCGCTGATCTTGTCCTTGGCCCTGATGTCGATGTTGGCCGCAAGGGAAGGATTCACGTAGATGCGGGTCATGCTGCGATTGAACCTGCCGTGACGGAGCGCCCGAATCAGAGGGTCTTCGTCGAATTGCCCGAGGTCTACGCTGGTGAGCATTTCGATATTGGCTATGCGGACAACCTTGCGGTCGTCGTTGCACGCCAGGCCAGCCCATTTGGTGAATTGGCTCTGGTATGCTCGGTAGACCTTCAGGGGATCGACGGATGTAACCACCGTCTGGTGGCCCAGGTTCTTAGCATTGACGCCAAGTGCGCCTTCTTTGCCAGCAGCACCGCTCGGATACAGGCCGTGGCAAGCCTCTTGGCCCCATTCCACGATGTAAAGCGAACTCGTAGTGCTGGTAGTGCCGCCCATATCCCAGACGTAGGGCAATGACGTTGTGGAATGGCCGGGATAGCTGAGTGTGCCTAACCGAGCCTTGAACCCGTTGATGTACTCGCTACCGGAGGTCCGTGCATCGGTGAAGATAGCAGTGACGAAATCTTCAAGCATGGCGGCCATTTTCACGCGGTCGCGGCTGGCCCGGACCTCGTTGCCGTTTTCCACGGTATCTACGTGCTGCTCGTCGACCGAACTCCACTGCTCAAAGAGAATTAGCGGCTCTTCTACGATCTGAGTGACCAGATCAGTCGGTGTAACGCCCTCGTAAAACGATCTACGACTTGAGGCCGGTCTACTCGTAGTCCTATAGACTCTGTGCGACAGACCCTGGTTGGCCTCGAAGTAAGGCACATCTTTGAGAAACTCAGGGACGCCAAGTTTGTCCATGACGTCGAGGACCTTGAGTATCTTCCTGCCGTCAATGGAGCCCTTGGCTCTCTCAAGAAGGGTAAATTGGGAATTGATATCATAAGTAGGCATAACAACGCTCCTAAAGAGTTTGTTGAAAACGAAACAACTAAACTATTCGGAGAGTTGTCCTCGCGGGCTCGCCTGCATTTAGGGTTGCTCACCCTTGGACAATTACGTTGCCCAGTCGGGAGGCCCAGCGTTGCACTGGGTTGTCTCCTATATCTAATTCAGCCATTGTCCTCGTGAAGGGTAGCTGGAATTATTGTCTATAAAGTCAATTCACCTCAGGCACGGTGCCTTCTACATGCTCGGTAACGATCACTAAGCCTTGGGCCATCTTTGGCGGGGTAGCCCGTAGTTGGCCCTGAGCATCCATCATCGGCTGACCCGGTGACATTAGCGTATAAGGCGCCATACAAAGCACCTGTAACTGGTTAGCTAAAAGCTCTTCCAGTTTCTTCTCCATATCTTCGCATCGCCCATTCTTGATGTTGTTGAAGGGTACGAAATTGACTCGGTACTCGCTCATTCAGGGTCGCCTTCCTTTTTTGAACTTACGGTCTTGGTCGGTTCCTTGATTATTTTCTCGTAGAGTTTGCTAAAGGCTTTTGGCCTCTCGGGACGCCTCTCGCCATTTGGCTCAGTGAGAATGTAATCGCCCGGACATACAGTCTCACGCCCTCGTCCCGTAGCCATCGAACCATGAAGGCCCATCCTCTTACCACATTTAGGGCAAGCACCGCCGCTGGGGACAATAGGATCATGGAATGGCTGGACAATTGCTGAATGGTCCCCTTGTTCGAGCCACCTGATTACGTCAACTACCAAGGGTTTTCTCCTAAATCTGGACATTTCTGTTTCCTTAGCCTAAATTACATGCTATAATAACAACATGAAAACACACAAGTATTGCCCAAGATGCAAAAAGACAAAATCTTTCGACCAGTTTTCTAAGAATCGTAATAGGCATAACGGGGTTGGTGCGTACTGTAAACCTTGTAGTAGCAAGATTTCTATGGAAAACGCTAGAAAACATAGCAAAAGAAGAAATGCGTATATGAGAGAGTGGAGAGCACAACACCCCAATTCGCATAGGAAGACATTTCGTAAAAGGCTGTATGGGCTTTCTATCCAGGATTACAACGCCATGATTATCTCGCAACATGGCGGTTGTGCTATATATGGCCGAAAACCAAAATCGGACAAACCGCTTCATGTTGACCATAATCACAAGACGGGGGAAATACGCGGTCTTCTGTGCCAGCAATGTAACCACGCGATTGGCTTGTTTGGTGACAACGCAGAAACAATCAGTAAAGCGGTAGATTATATCCGCCAAATTACTTAGTTTTCTGCGATATTTAACCATTTACTCGTCCTTCTTATCTTGACCCGACCACGGGCCTATACCACCGTCAGTAGTGGTAATCGTTATGCCGCTAACGTCATCAATCGTTATCGGCATACCTCCACTGCTAGAGGTAATTATTATGGTTCCAGCGTCATCGTCCGAGAATGTCAGCGAATTAGTAGATGTAATTTCCTGCTCTGGGACCGGCTCAGGCATATTCGCTAAGATCAACAAGGCGCCCGCCAGAACAATCATAAGGTAGATCACCACAGGCGTCAACTTCTGGTATATTGACCAATGTGGCCGATCTGATACAAAACTGATTTCGTTAATCATTTGTTAACTGTCCCAATCCCCGCCGTAGCAGGCAGGAACATCATAACCAAACTGACCGCGATAGCGAACCCACCGAATCCGCTGCCGTAAAACCCGGCCAAGTCTAATTCGCCGAAGACCAAAAAGATCAGACCCCAGCTGACTACGTGGCAGAACGCGGCGCCGACCACAGTTGCTATTGCTATTTTTATCCATCGAATCATTATTGACCCTCCGCATTCAAGGCGGCGATAATCACGCCTCCGATTTGCCTTCGACTCCCCTTGCTCTGCGAATCGCTGTGCGCGTCTGCAAGATACCAAGAGCCGAAACAATGCCTTCAAGGGCTTGCTGGTTTTCGTCGCAGGCGAACGCGCCCGCTTGGAAGCCCACTAATCTGTCGATCACAATTCCAAGCAACTGCTCATTTTGGATACCGTTTATTCCGTTCTCCCGAATTGGCCCTTTCTGAAAGTCAATATGGGCTAATTCCTTGCCGCCATCTTGAGTCAAAATGGCGTAGGCGTGTCGTGCATTGCCCGGACCTCGTTCTTTTTCAACAGCAATCGCTAAGTCTTGATCACTACCAAAATTCAGGAATTCAATCTCATGCTTACCCATTTCTTTCACCTTTCAGTTAGTGTCTTTCGTATCCGCGCCATTTAATATCTCAATAACCGCGTCCGTAATGTCCAGGGCACTATCCCCATACAAGACCGTTCCCCGGCCCTCAATGGTGGTATTCTGCGATAAAACCAAGTTGATTCCCTTGGCCTTAGCCACCTTCTCGATAGCCGCATAGACATCGGTAAGCCCGGAGTTCAAGAGGTCGTTTCGCTTGGCGTCAAGCTCAGCGGTTCTGATCTTGACAAAAACCGCGTATTCAGCTTTCAGGCCGGCAAGAGCCTCAAACGCCTTCTCGTACTCATCCGAGCGCTTCTTGAGGTCGCCTAGCTCTTTTTGCTTTATGGCAATTTGTTTAGCCGCGACCTGCACTTGGCTCTTAGCCTGCTGAATCTCCTTCTCAAACTCCACCTGTAGAGCGTTGGCCTTCTCATACCCGGCGAAGACTTCCTGGGGGTTGCAGGTGGCGATAGTAAAGGTATAATGCAGCGGAACTTCCCTACCGCGAGCATCATAAAGAAGAACCGGCATCGGTTTAGCAGGATATACATTCCCTATCTCAGAGGTTATTATCCTGCCTTCAGGGGCCTGGGCATTACCCACATAGGCCAACACCAAAGCACATAGCGCTGCAAACATAATTACTATTTTCGTTCTCATCTAATCGTCTCCTTTATTTATCCACTGTCTTGTACTTGAAGTCGAAACCACCTTCATCCTTACTGGCCGCACCGGCACCCTGGATCAGTGTATCCTCGGCGAGTTTGTCCAGGTAAATCTGGTAGAACAGTTTGGTCCGCTGTGCCAGGTTCTTGCCCAACTGCTCGTAGGCTTTTTCGGCAAGCTCTACTTTATTGTCGAAATCATCGCCCCATTCAGTTCTTAATTCAGCTAGAGCCTTATCGCTAGCGGTCTTTTCCTCAGCCTTAGCGTTCGTCTCAGCTTCCTCATGGGCGGCCCTAGCCACCTCCATGCCCCTGATCTGCCGGGCAGTATCGAACTTGACTAGAGCGTCCAATTGCGACTGATTCAGCCCTAAGCCGTGGGCAAGAGTCTTGAACTCAGCAGCAGCCTCATCGGACCACTTGAGACCATCCGGCAACTCCGCTGGAGCCTCCATCTCGTAGCCGTCCGACGTCATCGGCCTACCCAGTTTAGCGTATATCTTGGCCATCTGGTCAACCTTCTCGCCATCGGTCGCGCCTTCTTTGGGCAGAGCAATTGAATTGCCGCGCAAGATCTCCAAGTCAACGTGAGCATTTAGGGCGTCGCCCAGTGACCCGAACTTCTCCAGCGTCTTGGCAACGCCATCCTTCAGCCCCTCGACACCGGTCAGCCAAGTTTCTTGTTCTCCCGTATCACCGCCAGCGTCACCGTCCGCTACTGCCGTGCCTGGTTCGTCTTTAGCCATTGTCCGATCCTTTCACTGGTTTAGTAACAATTACTATTGATGGGGCTGGCATATCTCTTGGCCAAACCGTATGAACTGCAACATCTTGTTTGCAGTGAGGGCAAATAAGCACATAATCAGCTTTTTTGTCTTCGTCGATTAGTTACTCCTTTCGGTTGATCCTGCGATAGTCCCTAACGCTTGGACGAGTTGCCTCGTGTTGCGGACACCACTGCGGTCCCGCTTGATGACGCCCATAATGGTCAATATCCCGACGCAATGGTTGTGCCGGTGCATACCGCCCTCGTCTCGAATCACGTCAAACATGCCCAGGGTGTCTAGCATGTCGGCCAACACTTCTTCGCCCAATCCCGGGCCAAAGACTGTCCGGTAGGCAGCACCCAGGCTTTTAGGCACCTGACCGGTCGTAGCTATAGACTCTTGTTCCTGTCGGATCTTGTCGAGCTGCGTGGGTTGTTGGTCTTGGTCGCTCATTAGATACCTATATTCACCATTTATAGATTAGGCCATAAATGGTCAGGGCAATAAAAGCTGCGGTGGTAATATAAAGCTAGTATTTCATTACGCTACCGCCCTTATGTTTGCGATTCGCCCGATCCTTATTTCGTCGCTTATCACAAGATTAGCGAGAAACTCAAGACGTCCTCCATTACGGACTATAGTTAACATCGTGTCGGCATCCGCCGGGTACCATTCACCATCGCACTTGATAAACCGAACCTTAGCTCCCGGGGGCGAAGTGCATTCAAATTCGGCTATTGTCCCGTCTTTTGTGCGGTCGTTCATGCTTCCGCTCCTGCCACTGCAGCCAGCGGGCTGCCTTCCTCGGTCTTTTTCTGTAACTTTTGCACTGCTCCAGGAACTTCTTTAGCTATCTCAAGTTGGAGCATGGCCTGCTCCTGCTGTGCCCTGATCTGGCGCTTCTGGGCTACTTCATCCTCTGAAGCTATTTCTTCCTCCGGCAACTCCAATTCCCTGAGTAATCGCGGAGTCGTTACATCGCTCTTGACATGATCGCGGGCCTCAGGAAATAGCTCGAACCAGGGCCCCAGCACGGCATGAGTCCGTTCTACACGCATATGTTCTCTTTGGAATTTTGCCGCCCTCGCCAGTTGCCCGTTGTATTCTATATCGAACCGCCCAGTGGTGTACTCAGGATCCAGCAATATGTCTGGTGGCGGATCAATCCAACCTTCTTCCATACAAATGCCAAATATCCGCTCATTGTGGCGAGTAAGCCCGTCTCGCTCCAGTCGGCCAATCTTGGGGCTTAAGAGTGTCGCTCGCTCAGCCACTATAGCCATAGCCTCGGTAGCGGTTTTGACCGTCTCGGATCTGGCCATCATCAGGAAGAAGTCCGTATCAAACCGCCGGTCAATCTGAGCAGTTAGCCGATCCTCCCGGTCGACACCGTAGGGGTACTTACCGCCTTCGGCGAGTACTTCGGGTTTGAACTGGTTGCGGTCACCGTAGGTTCGTCCGCCCGGGCCGATGTGGACGTTGCCTTTCATGGAGTCGTCAATCCACATAGCCGGGTCGACGGCCATATTGGCTGCTTTCATCATCGTCCGGGTAGCATCATTCAGGCCGTAGATATCCACGAGAGCCGAACAGCCTAGCCCCCAACCGTAAACGCTGTCGCTAATGGTCTGCAATCGCCAATAGCTGAATGGCTCCGACCAGTAGCCACCTATCTTGACGGGGTGCTGCTCCTCGATTACTGCCTGGCAATCAATATAAACGGAGATAAATGCCCTATCGGGCATGTCTGATTCGCCCTTAAATATCGGGTCATCCTTCGGCAACACCAAGTGAATAAACTCGGACTTCTCCAACGGGGTCTTTATGTAGGTATCCTTGACCATCTTGGAGAGCTTATCCAAGCCGAACTTCTCAACGGCGTTCATAGCCGTCATCTTGAACTTACGGCAGAACTGATTGACGTTGCCCTGTGAATCCTGTCCGATGTACGATTCACGCGGATGGAAGGTTGAGCAGGCTATGCCGTTGCCGTCTTTGCTGCGCTCAATCCAGTGGGCTGCGTTGCCGATACTGCCAGCATCTCGGAAAAATGGGTTTAGGCTGGAATAATAGTTACTATCCCGCATCTTAGCGGCAACGACCTTGCGGGCGTGCTCCAGCCACTTACGCACCTCTGGGATATCATTCAGCTCATCTTCGGGCATACTATAGTACCACCAGTCAGGTGGGCCTGAGTTGGCTGTCTGACCTTGCAAGCCGTCTGCCCAGTTGTCCAGGGCCTCTTGCGGTGCGGAGTTCCAGACCGTGGTATTGCGCATCCCACCCGCGTCCGAGTCCTCAGTAGTGTCCCAAGCTGATAAATCGGGCCGGAGTAGTTCGATTACCGGCCTCCATACGCGCTCGTAGGGCAGGCGAATCGCAACCATCTGAGCGTGTCGCTCGCCGATCTTCTTCCACAGGCTTTTAGGTTCGGTTTCGTCTGCCATTTATCCACCTATAGCCGTCTTGGTGGGTTTATGTACACAGTTCTGCCCGTGTGTCGAAACGACATTGCTTTTGCTAGGTCGTCAGTAAGCAATTTCAATGCTTTTCTTCTGATCCACCACCGTTTGAACCGTTTGAACATTTATCCACCTAACGTATCCACCAGCCCACCGGCAGCCGGGGATTGTATCAAAGCATCGAACAGCAGACCACGGCTCCTCAGCGTATTGCTGCGCCCCCTGGCCAGCTTGCGCCGCTCTTTCTCCATCACCGAGCCGGACTCTATATCCACCAGCCTGGGCGGTGCTGTGGGCTTCCGTGGTGTTCTGGGACCGCCGCCGAAGGTCATTAGCTACGCTCCTAGCTCGTCGAGTATGCTCCAAGCTTCGTGCCTTGCGATTGCCTCAAACGCGACTATACCACCATTGGTGCCGCAAACCTTCTCTAGTTTGGCATCGAACTTCTCTCGCACCTCAGCCAGCACCTCCTTGCGAACCTCCTCAGTTACTTCTTTTTTGATTCCATCAATAACGCCAAGTATATTGCGAGGCCCCAAACGCACTAGTTGCTCAAGCCCCACATTGTTCTTCTTCAACTGCTCAATCTGGGCCTTCCTTGCTTCACCTTCGGTCTCGGAAATGTGAAGGCGCTCCGATATGGCTTTACGCATGTGCTTGTTCTCGGCTATCAGCCGCTCAACCTTGGCCTGGAGGTTCTCACTCTCATCTCCTGCCTCCAGGCACCCTTTGACAGCCTTAGCAATCTCGGCCTCTCGCTTCCGCTTATCGATCTCGATGCACAATGCAATGTTGTGGCTCTTCAACCGCTCATTCTCAGCCTTTACATCATGCTCTGTCTCCAGTTGCCGAATCCTTCGCTTGATCATAAACTCCAGGTCTTGCATCAAACTATTCATGCCGATCTCCTTTACCCCACCCTAGTAGCCATTCCAGCCATCGGGTTCCATTCTTCCTGGCGGTCGGGGGCCTGCTTGATAACGTGTGGGTAGCCAACCCGAACGCCGTCGATCCTCAAGTGATACCGGAAGGCCATAGCCAACGTGCAAACTGCTGAGCCCACATGCTCAGTCCAATCTTTGACCGGATCTTTGAAATAAACGGGCTTTTCGCTGGTCGCTAGTGCAGGATTGAGCTTTTGGCGGTACTGCGTCGCACCGTCCCAACACTCTTTAGTTGTTGCCTCGTTGAATCGGCATTTAGCGATAAGGTCTCTCGCTGTAGCCCACTGAGTTTCTCGCGGATACTTGTCGATTACGGTAAATGGTATTCCCAGCTCCGCAGCTGTCTCTTCTAGGTATTTGCCTGTCTGAACGTTCTTGGCATTCGGTCCGGTGGGCCTGCCTTCCCCACCGCCAACATCCCACGGGGCAAAATGCTCGGCATAGATGTAGCCCTTCTGCTGCAATAATGCCGCGTAAACCGGAAGACCCTTACCTTTGCTGTCGTAGTAAAAGTCCATAATCTGAATGGCCTTCTGGATGAATTGCACAAACAAGATAACCGTGTGCGTATGGCCAATATCCCAGAAGGTGTAGGCCTTTTGCGTAGACTCCCACGGGTAAAATCCAACCTGCCCCGCAGCCTTGATCTCAGCCAGCTCCCTACCCCAGAACGTGGCCTCGGTGAAGTCAGGTTTGAGCCCCAGCACTCTGATCTTGAACTCGTTGGAATCCTCGCCGTACTTGTCGGCCATCTCCTTGACGTATGCCCGCCCCGACAGCCCTGGGATGACCTCTCGGCCCTCTTTGTAGTTCGGGGTATCAGTTACGGCGATATTCATCACATGCCAGCCTGAGCCGGGCTCCAGGGCCTCTGCGAACTCTCCTGTAGCCGCCGTAGGGTTGCCGATGATCATCCAGCGGGTATGCCCGGAGGTCAGCAAGTGTTGGGCTGCTTTGTAGATTTGCGGCAGAATCCCGGCCGCCTCATCGAAGATCACTAGGACATGGTCGTTGTGGTACCCTTGGAACGCTGTAGCCTCTGAGGTGATTGTATCGGGTCGAGTGGCGAATCCTATCGCATACCACCGCTCGCCGGTTAGCTCCTGCAGGTCCAGCTTGGTCCGGGTCAGCTTGCCGCCCAGGGGTATCCGGGCGTTAGTGTGCGCCTCCCTGATCTCACGCCATAAAAGCTCTTCGACTTGCTTGTGAATAGGAGCTGTAGTAATAACCGTTGCGGGCTCGTGGCAGTATAGAAACCACAGGGCCAGCCTGGCTATTGTGTAGGTCTTCGATACGCTATGGCCCGCACCCACGGCCGTCTTTGGGTGATCTCGAAGACTGTCAGCCATCTCCCGCATCTTAGGCCAGACGTATTCAGGCCTGGTGTCCAGGACCTCAGTCAGGAACGAAATCGGATCTCGCCGCCATAGCTTGAGGTCGGTTGCCAATTCAGCCGCTTCAACCATCACGCTTGCCTCTCATCGCCTTGAGGGCCTCTGCCAAGGTTGGCCCTACGTCGTGCTCAGTCCTATCCACGAAGAGCTTCAGGTGCTTGCCGAGCAATTCCAGGGCTCTGTTGGCTCCGGTGGCGTTGAAGGTGTACTCGATTACCTTGCCATCATCATCGGTGACCGCGGTCTTCTCCATACACCTGTCGTGCACTTCCATAAGGCCCGTAAGTACATACGCAGCAGATAGTTGTGCCAAAGTGGCGACTTCTTGCTGTAGTTCAGCCACCCGCTCCTGAAGGTCAAGTATCGTCAACAGCTCAGATGCCTGCTGTTTGGCCGAATTCTCACTATATCCAGCCCTGATAGCCGCTTGTGCGCCGTTGCAATCGATCACGTATTCTTGGCAGAATCGCTCTTGCTTGGGGTTTAGCTTTGTTTTAGCCACACTCACTCACCCATCACCCCCACCCTATAGTCCTAAACACTTCTTTACCGTCCGTGTGCAGCTTATCGCAGTGCCGCCTCGGTCCATTCAAACACAGCGACCACATGAAGTTGTGTTCGGCTACATATGCCCTCAAGTTCTCCGGCGTTGGATTTGCCTTTGCCACATCATCTAATGCCTTTACCCCACTGATAAGCTCGTCGACTGTTTGTGTTCTCACCTCGGCCGTCAATTGCTTGCTTCTTTGCCCTGGCCGCTTGTCTATTACCCGCATTGTTTCGCCTCGACCATCACCCAGCCGCCTTGTCTTTGTCTGGAGGGTCATAGCCCCAACACGCTAAAACACTATCTCCCGTGTACGCAAGGTCATCATCTGCCCGCTTCGTGTCATCACACTCTCCGGTCTCGTTTTTGTGTTCACAGTCGCCTTCAGAATGGGGACAAATTAGCTTCATAGACTTCTAACCATTCGTGGCCGAGTGAACACTCATAAAGCGTTGTGGCCCAATTGCCATAGTAATCTTGAAGACAGAAACCGGGGGACACATAACCTAATTGAGCCTCATCCGTACAATACGAGCACTCGATAGGCTCGACAATGGGGTCATCGACAACAGCAATGCCGGTCTGACATCCGACGGCTATCAAGGTCAGGGCGATTAGGAATAGTTTCATTTCGCCACCTCAATCAAGACACACACCATAACTGCGTATTCACCGGAATAGCCCAATAATCTTCGTGCTTAGCTTCCGGGTGCCCGCTTTTCCATTGCTTTTCACAAACACTTGAACAAAAAGGGTATTTAACAGGTACTTGCTTACGGCACTGCAAACACCATCGTTGCTCTGATCTTTGGTCCAGTGGTACCAAACGATTGTATAGCCCTGTCCCGGCAAACCTGCTAGCTCCCATTTTGTCTGAAAGCGTAGCAAACAATACGCCTATTAGCAGAATCGGAAAGATTGGTATCAAAGCGATGATGATAATACCTATGCCGAGACTCTCCAAAAACTTCTTCATCCATCGATAATGCTTATCTTTCACCTTGCCGCCTCGATCATTTCGTACCTTCAATCGCCATCGCCATCCAACCTTGTGTGACAAAAAACCCGTCATGCTCAGCTATAAACGGCTGCCCTTGTCTAAGCGGCACAGGGTTAAGTACAGGGCTAATAACAACTTGTGGCTGACGGATGCAGCTACTTGCGCCAGCGAGCACGAAACCAAGCACCCAAAGTCTTACCATCCATCTTTGCCACCGCCTCATGTGCTGCATCCCTGTCCTTACGGTCCTGCTTGGCCTCTCGCTTGGGGCTCAGCCGCCACTGGAGATACCAGATCACGGCCCCAGCGATAGCCGTAGCCAGGGCAATCAGTATCTTAGCCACTGGTCTTTAGGGCTTGTTCGACCTTACCCACACCAGCCCGGACGAATCCCACGCCAAGGCCACCTAAGATCAGCCAGATCCACTCAGGGATCACGACGCCGAAATAGACAGCGATTCCGCCGCTAACAATCAAAGCAGCAGTGATGTAGGATTTTTTGCCCTTGAGCCAATCTATAAGACTTAGCATACCCAGTCTCCCAAAAGAGTTGCTCCGTGGGAACGGTATTCACGTCAAACCCATAATGCAAGAACAAAATATTTATTTATTGCTTAGGGGAGAGTTTATTGAACGTAAGCCATTGCAGGAGCGGAAGATAACCTCTAGTATTTTACTTACTTTACTCTGAGAACGACTTTGAACTCGGCAGATCGCATTAGAACCGCTAGAAGCCCTCTAGAAACGACGATCTCAAAATATAGGGGTGATTAGACCTTTTAGCCGAGAAGTCCAGCGAGAGAAGCCCACAGCCAGCCAGAAGCCCGGTCTAAGCAACTTCTGTTCCACTCCTTTGGCTCATCACAGCCCCAACAATAGAACAATCGCCCCCAACCAACCACACACTGCCGAGCCCAGCCAAGCCCAGCCAACAACGAGCAGTATTACTCCGGCGCCAACACTAAACTTTTCATTAGCGGTCATCTTTGTGCTCCTTGTGCCCCCACTATCTTTGGTACTCTCATCCCGGCCACTCCTGAATCTTCTCGGGCCAGTTTAGGTTCGATTTGAGAAACAGCGGCACCTTAGCCGCTCGGCACTGGTCGATGATGCTCTGTACCCATTCTGGCTTGGGCGGGACCGCCTTGGGGCCTGACTGGGCACCTACGATTACCCAATCAAGATATTTGTATTCAAGGTAAAACCCGATATAAACATCGTCCTGCAACGGCTCAAAACTGACAAACCTCTTCGCCGCTGGTATTAGCGATAGCTCCGACACGAGCCTATCTACCGCCTCTTGGTTCTCACAGGAGACGCCGAGTTGAAAGTTTTTGTTTTTCTCGAAGCAACTGCCGAAAACAGCAGCCTGGTCAGGTTGTTTGGTCAAAAACATATAGGTATGCCAGTTAGCCCGTGAGGCGGCTTCCAAGACTGTCCTAATTTCATCGGGCGGCAACTTGGGATCAAAAAGCTCTGCCATACTACCTACGAATATCTTGCTGGGCTTCTTGACCTTCGGTGGTTGCTCTAACCGCTCAGGATGCAAGTGCGGTACAAACCTATAGCACCATTCGCAGCGCTGCTTGAACCGCTTGGCCAGCCGGCGGGCGTAGCAGTAGGAGCAGCCTTTGGAACAGCCGCAGATTGGATTCCAGGTATAATCTGTCCAACCTATTTTCGTTTTTTGCATTTCTTGTGACTCCGAGAATTTACCTTGTTTGTCGCCGTTTCTTTCTTGTGGCACACATCGCATAGAACAAGACCGTTATTGATGTCGAAGATTAGCAATGGACAATCAAATATAGAATTGATGTGATGAGTATGAAGTTTTTTGCCTGACCCACAGTTTTTACACTTATGGCCATCTCGCTCAAGAACGGCCTTTCGCCATTGATGATATTCTGGCGAACGGCGAATGCCTCTTATAATTTTTGTGAGTCCACCTTTCCAATTACTGTTCTTGCTTCCCTGTCGAGCTAAAGACATCTTTCTCTTTGTCTCCCCTGTCGCCTTCTTGCCCTTGCATGGATGTTCATGTGTTTTATGCCAGAGCCGTAGGGCCTTGGCTGTTTGTTCTTTGGATTCTTCTGTATGGGGACGATGAAATCCCCCATGATTTTCTCGCATGAGTTGCTTAGTCTTTTCGGTGTGTTTGAAGCCTTTAGGTCTTGACATGGTTACAGTATAACCGCTGTTTGAATAAAAGTCAAGCCTATTTTTGTTTTATTCATCCGCCACCTCACTTTCTTTGAGTCTCCGCAGGCACCGCATCGGGCAGATCATCGGCCAACCATCGTCGATAAACCGCACCCGGACATTGTGCTTAGTATGCCTGCCGCGCCACGTCTGTTCTAAAATACACCGCTGGCCCTTACGCTCGGGATTGATCCGGCCAACGAAGATGTAGTGGTCACCGATCATCTCGCTCCTTTTGCTTCGCGTTGAATATCGCTTCCATCTCGGCCCGGAGTTCATTTCGATTCAGTACTGGCTGAACAGGTACGAACGGCGGCTCACTGTGTAGCCAACTAACCTCAACACCTATAAACCCACCGCGATTATCGTGATCTGATGCCCATCGCCGATAGCCCATATCCCTCATCTTCGCCCGGACCATCGCTGCGTGGTTTTGGTCGGTTAACAGATCGAACAATACGAAAAACTCATCTGCGGACTCGCTGTTGAAGGCATACATCGCAGCGTCGCGCGAGTCGTGCCAATATGCTTTATTCTTATGCCACCCCATCACGTCCTTAGCAATCCAGTCGTTTATCTGGCGGTCGTTTTTGAACTTAGTCCACTTTTTCATCGGATTGCTCCTAATAATCAAAGCACACGCGGCCCTCAAGGAACTCTTCTTCAATAACGTCCGCTGCTGCTACAGCGTTGAGTGTGTCTAATCCAAGTTCCGCCGCAATTTTATTGGCCAGCGTCTCACACTTTCGCCTAGCCACGACCGCAATTGACTCTAGTTTATTATACACCATCGGCTTTGGCCGTTCCGGTTTCGGCAGTTCGGATTTGAGTCGGCTCGCAATAATGTTGTTTATTCTACGCAAGCCGTCAATATCGCCGTCATCAACATCTAACCAAGCCCCCAGATCAACAATAAACATTGTTGCCAATATACCGTATTGTTCATCCGTCATCGTCTTGCTCCTTTACCATTTCCACCACGGGTAGCAGCCTCTATGATTCCAACATCGCACCTTAGATCCAAAATGCTTTCGGTCATAGGTGTATTCATATCGGTGAAGTTGTTGTACTTCCCACCACATCCATCCAATCATCGGTTGCCATTCAAGAAATATCATTATTCGACAAAACCACTCGCGATCACTAAGTTTCATCATCTTGCTCCTCAAGTATCTTGCCTCCACATAGTCCACAGAATCGCTGGTGTATTGGCCCGTACCAATCGCTACAATACGTTCCACCAGTACACTCCGCAGTCCAGGTCAGCCCAGTCTTAGATAGCGTCCAGCGACAAGTCTTTTCCTCAGCCAGCTTCGGCAGTTCAGCCTTGAGGTAAGCTTCTATCGAATATACAACATCAGACGTTTTGTGCCATCGGCCATTGTGACCAATCCAGAATAAGCCTTCAGCTATTTCCTTATGGTCTTGCTCCTTAATCAGCTTCGGGATTTCTCGCCGCAACTCTAGTTCTACCCGTTGCCCAAAGTGCTCGAAGGTCTGGTTATAGACTTGCGATTGATATGCCATATTTGCGATATAAACGGCAAGCTCGTGGATCCTATCATTCATCATCTTGCTCCTTTGGCTTACACTCGTGACCCCCAACCGTGAACTTGTTAACATACTCCCCGCACTTCGGGCACGGCCAGTGCGTTGTCTGGATTCCTTCCATGTAATCGCTCGCGTCAATTGGTCTAAGGGTTCGGTGCTGGGGCATCTTCCACCGTCCTTTCTAGCTGTCTCTACAATTAGGAGTGCTACGTTTTGTCGGCATTTTTACTAGTCCGCCTCGACTCGTTTTTCGAGCTCCTTTCTTTTTAGCTTCCCTTACGGCAACCAGTCTCTGCGTATCCATCCATATCTCTTTGAGTTCCATCTGGTCTTCTTGCAGATCAACCTCAAGCAGCACCCAGACACAACCAAAGAGATAATCTGTCCTTGCCGTAACGGTTCCCACAAGTCCACTGATCATGTCTTTATACTTTCGCCCTAGGTCTTGTCGTCTTACTCGTACCATCACTCACCGTCCTTTCTTTCGAGACCTATTTGCAACTCTGCAACTGCTGAGGTCAAGGCTTCCTTCCAGCATCCCTGATTATTCGCAAGAAGTTCTCTTATGTTTGCCCATGCGTAATTCTGGTCTATGTACTTCAATAACTTATCCGCTTGCCGGACGTTCTTGTCGGGTCGATAATTTTTTGGCGACCGCCCAATGAGTTTCGCACACGCCGCCCGCTTTTTGTTGATAGTCAGGCTCATTTCTTATCCTCCTGCTTGATAACTTCCAGAACTTGGTCGCGCTCTATTATGGCATTAACCTCTGCATCTTTCACTACCAAATATTCCCTCTTCGCTAACCTTAGAGCTTGCTCTGCTGCCGTTACATTGTCCCGTACTCGTCTAATAATTCGATCTAGTCTTGCCAGCGCGTTCCTATTTGCTTGGTTCATTTCTTAGCCTCCTGTTTCATAATCTCCAGGGCTGCGGTGCAGACAGTTGGCCAGAAGTCGAACGGTTGGAGTGCCGGCAAACGTATCGCCATAATTTCCAGCTTACCCAGTACAGTCGCCCATGCCTGAGTCTCGCTCCAACCCACCTGATCTGTTATGTTATTCACCAACGCCCTCAGCACCAGATCACCATGAGCCGGATTGAGAGGGTCCCAGTCGGCATAAGAACAAACATGAATGTCGTACACTCGCGTGTCGTTGTACATCTGTGGACTAAAATAGTGGGGCTCATAGTTGTAATCAGCGTGGTTGATCACCTTCAGATCGGCGAACTCCGCCAGTTGGTCTTTTTTGGGTTGGTTCATATCAACCTCCTAACTCGCGTTCGAGTTCGTCGAGAATACTAAACACACATCCACCACTGATTTGCTCATGGTGACTCAAACCGTCCTTCACCTTCTCCAGCATCGCCCTCCCGCCATGCTTCTCGCCATGCTTCTCGCCAGCGGTGAAGCCAAAGTCAAAGTGGCACATACAGCACGCACGGTGACTTTCATGCTTCTTGTGCTTCTTCCACGCCTTCTCGCTCGCCGAAAGCTCGGGCTTGGGCTCGTAGTAGTCCGAGCACATGCCGGCGATGTACGCAGCGAACTCTTCCATCATGTAAACATTGCCTCCAAGTCTTTTTGAGCAACGATAGCGGTTCCATGCACCGTGAGTTGGTTGAATATCTTCGCAATGCCCACACTTCTCGCATGATTTCTTATCGGGCATCGTTCACCGTCCTTTCTTTTTTGGCTTGCCATACTCATGCACATAGGTATCGCCATGCGTATAAGTGATTGTGCAGTTTTCACTTCTGTCCCTGTGCATTGCCCGATGTCTCGCAATTCCTAAGTAGTGAAACGATCTATTGCAAGTCTTACAATAGCACTCCTTATAACGGGTTACGGCCATCACTCAGTCCTTTCTAAAAATACTGGTCGAGATTGTGGTCATCTATCCGGCGGCCACTATGACCACCTGGCCCGGAAGATAAATATGCTATAGCCGGGCCCACGTGAACATGAGAGGCCATCTGCGCATAATTATCTCGTAATTCATCAATCAGGCGTTGCATTCGTTTAACCTCCAGCCGCATTCGCTCAATCTTCTGGTCACTGCTGATCTCGCTCCAATGTTTTTCCCTGCATGTTTGTTTTTCCATCTGGTCAGCCATAATTAAGTCCTTTCAAAAAGGGATATCATCGTCCGGGTCTTTGTTCATAAGCTTGTTCGGGTCGTGGTCCTCTTTGATCGCTCCAAGCAAATCCCGCTTCTGACCCAGCATCTCCTTGTGCGTTTCAGTGCGGGAACTTGGCAACCGCTTTGTAAATATCCGCTCGATCAATGCCCTGGTATTCGACACATCGACCGGGTTCGGTGGATTACATCGCAAGCAGAACTTAGGATTGCAGAGCCCGGCATCGTGCTTGAGATCGGTGGACCATTTGCGAACCTCGCTGATGTGCTTGTTGGTCAACACCCAGACGCCGCCGCCATGCATCCGGGCCATCTCCTCATTCTCAAGCCGCGTTTCGTCCAGACTAGGGTAGCCGTAGCCGTGAAATGGAAAATACCTGCCTGGGCTGCCGTTACCGTAGGAGTCTTTGCCGGTGCAGATCAGGCACCAGGAGACGACCAAGCGGCCTTCGGTGTCCTCTCTACCGCCAGAAGCCATTAGAACCTTCATAAACACATCATAATCGGGTTTGTTGTACTTAGCCCTGGCAACGTACATTGCGTCAAATGCCTTATCGCAGGCGTCCGTGGAATAATGGTCCATTATGGCGTGGAACTTGCGATAGTCCTCATCTGTAGGGTTCCAGCCGGGCAGGGACCACTGCTTGATTATCCTGGCCCATAGCTTGTTTCGCCCTGGCTCTTTCAAAACGTACCTTCCAATCTCGCCCGCTGGTCGGCGTGCCCTTCTTCAACTATTTGCTCTGGAGTTAGAAAAACTGGCGGTGTCGGATCGTTCCACTGCGCACCTTTTAGCCAATTAGCCGGATTTGGGATATATTTACCATTGTTCTCAATCCAACTAGCCGATTTCTTATACTCTTCGATCTTGGCTATAATTAGCTGCGTAGATTCTTTAGTAGGCTTAGTGGCCACGTAATACTTCTTTGCATCAGCCTTGCGTTTCTTGTGTTCAGATTTTGGCCATGCTTGCCAGACTTTCTCAAAACCAGCCTCAGTATCAAAAACCGATTGTTCTTTCTCTTGATTTGATTTGTTTTGATTATGATTTGATTCTGATTTGGATGCGGAGTTCCCGGCATTTCCGGGCATTTCCGGGTAGTCAAGGGATTCTAACCACCTAACTGTAGGTGATGTAAGGACTTCTATAGCGTTCGAGATAGACTTCGGTGTGAAGCCTGTAATGTAGGATAAGTCGTCCATGTTTGCAGGGTCATCGTGTTCATTTCGGAGGATTCCGCGTGAATCGCCCCGGCAATCTCCGGCAATTTCCAGGAATTTACAGAAAATCCCGTAAACTTCTGGAGCTTTAGTATGGCCGGCAGCATCTAAAAGGCGTCTGTAGGCTATGGATTGTTTGCGGCCATAAGACTTCAAACGGATGTATTCCAAGGCTGAGACTCTCAAAACATCTCCATTTCTAGCGGGCCTATTCTTGTCATTTACCTCGTAATGCTTGTACCAATTCTTAATTTGCCACGCCATTGTTGCCCTCCTTTTCTCTGATTTCACGCCAGCAACAACCGCAGAAATAACGTAATGAAGCATCCATTATGAGACTTTCATGTGAATTCACGTGTTTTTGTCGCATATATGTACACGCAAGAGTCATCATGTCGCAAAGCTGATTTGCTGTTAATTTAGACAGAAACTTACGAACAGACACACGAAATGACTCGGCCAAACTGTACTTTGGCCAGAATTCTTGAAAGGCAAGCTGGACCTGATCTACATCTTTTTCGACAAGTTTCCGGAGTCTTTTGGCATACTTTTGGTATTCCTTTAGCTGATCCTCTTTTTGTCTCAAAACCTCCAAATTGTCAACTAATTGCTGAGGAGCCTTGTCTAAAGGCACGTTGCTTTTTCCACGATTACAGGAAAAACAGGCTGTTAAGTAGTTATTTATATGATTTTTGCCTCCTTTGCTCTTAGGCTGGATGTGGTCAACCTCTAAAACCACCTCTGGCGGCGACTTACCACAATATGCACATCTAAAACCATCTCGCTTGAACACCTCAAAACGCAATTTCTTCGATATAGCCATTGGAGGCTCCTCTATAGAATGTGCGGCTCGGCATGGAATACCAACAGCCAGAAGGTAAGGCTACCTCACCGCACAATTACGCATAGTATGGATGGTTGGCTGTTTGTACTCCATACTTCCACCATATCACCTCCAGCCCACCGCGTCAAGGGTAATTTTCCAGCCCATCATCCTACCTACCACCACATGCCTTGCCGTCCAGCTGCTTTTTCAATTTGGTAATCACACCCCGTAAAGCGCTTATTTGGTTCGATAATTTATTGACAGCGATGACCTCTCCATTATACCAGCGCTCAAATTTAACGGCATTAGCTCGGGCTTGTTCTAGCGCACCAGGGGTGTACATCTTGTGCCCTTGCGGGCAGTGATAAGACTCCCCTGATAGCCTGTATAATTCGTACAGCCAGGCGGGCATAGAGAAGTCGATACCACATTCTGGGCATTGTCTTATTGCTGTTTCCATCGTTATCCTTTCAGTAAGTGATTACGTAATTTATGCAAACTGCCGCAAGCCAATAAACGCCGCGTCGCCAGTCTCCATGCCAGAACCATACCGCGCTGGCTCCAGCGGACAGCACGATCAGGGCGGTCGGGAATATCCGGGGGTCGATGGTCATATGGGCTCCTTGGCTTCAATAGCTTCATTAAGCTCACCTAGTTTATCTATTAGACTCCCTACCTGGAATTTGAGGCCCCGCGGGATGATCTTCGTTAGCTCTTGCAGCTTTTGCTTTGCAGTATAAGCGGGGTTCCAGTCATCGGCTTCAACCCCCATCTCTTGAAGTTTCTTTTCCAACACCGCGCAGGCCTCTATCCGTTCTTGCAATTTCTTGTTTTCTGTCCTAACATTTTTAATCTCAGCCTCTATTCGGTGTCTAATAGATCGGCCAACGTGTTGTCCAAAAGCGGCGTCTACCGTCTTGTCTTTCAGCCATTGTTCCCAGAAGCCTCTATCTTTGGCTAAAAACTTATTACGTTCCTCAACAATGCAGGTCCGCCACATCAAGAGGTATCTCCATAGCGTGTCTGGTATGTCCACGGACCTGTAGGGGGCCTTTTTCTTGGTATACAACCGCGACCCTGTTCGGGCCACCCAAAGTAGGCCCGCCTCATCCGGCACCTCTGTTGCGCTAATCAAATCAGACGGGCACACAAAATAGAATTCATTGCAGTAATCTAAGTAGCCCCGCCACTTTTTATCTCCCCTGAAGTCTGATCGGCTTACCTTGATTTCATAGGCTGTTATTGTTGGCTGCGTCCAAGAATTGGCCATTACCCAGACATCTATGCGCAGGCAACCGGTGAACTGAGACGGACCGGTCTTGCACTCCGGGATAACCGTATCTTTGCAGTGTTTGGCGGCCAACAAGCCTACAATATGGTCGGCCGTAATCCTCACGCTTGGTCTCCAAATAAAGGTTGCTGCCCGGCCTTCAGCTCAGCGGAGCTTCTTGCCAAGCCAACTAGCACTTCAGCGAAAACGTGAGGTGTGGCAGCTCGTTCACGATGTGATAGCCTTTGGCGCCTGCCTGTCCGGATTTGTCTACGCCGTTGACTCTTGCTCAGCCCGTCGTCTAGCCTGATCCCTGTCCCCACTGGGGATTTGCCCCAATCTAACTCTGGCAAAACACAATCGACTGCATAGAGCCATGTTGCTTTTTGTGCTCGGTGGCCATAACGGTATTGCTCAACACAACAGGTGTATCCGCCAAAACAGTCGCCACTTGGAACCCATCCACCATCCCGCGGGGGCTTAACCAACCCAAACCATGGCCAAGCATGAGAATTACTGGGATGTTCCAGAACACCGCCAAATGTTCTTACAGCCCAGATAGCCGCCGCAAAACAGCCTTGATCGTCACCCTTAAACAATGTCTGTCCGCGAGCAATACATGGCGGGCTGCCCTTCCAATATCGACCCCACCTAGCACACGGGGGATGAGCCACAACAGGCCATGGCCCACGATACGTTCTTGCGTCCCTGTCTATCCCCCAACAATCGCAATCAAGTATTTGCTCATAGACACTATTGCGGATTGTGAAAAGCACAGCAATCCTCACGCTTGGTCTCCAAATAAAGGTTGCTGCCCGGCCTTCAACTCAGCGGCCGGGACGCCGGACTCGGCCTGGGCGATACGGGCGCGGGCGGTTTCAACATGCTCCTTTTCCTTCTCAATTCCAATGTAATCAAAACCTAACTGCACAGATGCTATGCAAGTCGATCCACTGCCACACATGGGGTCAAGGACTACACCGCTGGGCGGAGCAATGAGCTTGCACAGGTATCGCATAAGAGCCAAAGGCTTGACAGTGGGATGTGTGTTTTGTCGCATCGTTTCGCCGCGCTGATATGGGTTGTCAATAGGCGCATTCCTGCCGTCATTGACTGTGTTTCCATTAATAACCAAACCCGCATTCCGTTCGGCCTTGCTTGCCTTGGCACAGTAGAAAAATCGCGTCCACTCGCCATCAATTGTATCATCCAAGATAAGATTCGCGGGCCAGCGGCCGTGAGATTGCTTAGGCTTATATGCAGGTCGTTTCTTCTGCCCAAAACCTGACCACTGCTCAAGCTCATTTATCTGCACCGGCTCCGTCCCAATCTTGCTCTCATCTATATTCAGCCCACCACAACCATACTTTAGGACGTTGTCAGCAACTGTGCCCTCAATAGGCTTGCGGGCCAAGACAATAGGCTCCCAGGCTGGCTTGAGGGCGGTGCCCCAGCCGGACCATTGGCGGGCGAAGTCGGTTGGTTTCTCGGCAAGAGTTAGTTGATTCTTGGTTATATTATAGCCACCCCTACCCTCCGGTGTCATAAAACCAACTCCGCTTGCGGGTTTGCTGATAAAATGCGCCCCCACCGCCTTGTCAATCGCCTTGCTAATGTCGTGCGATTTCGGAAACCCTGAACCGTAGAGCCACATCAGAGTATCGCGTATCTCCCAGCCAGCGTCCTCAATAGCACACATCAGCCGGTGGTGGGTACGGGTTCCCCCGAAGGCCAGTAAATGACAACCGGGCTTAGCGATACGAAGGGCCTCTGTCCAGAACGGTGCACCAGGTACGCCGTGATCCCATTCTTTCCCCATAAACTCTAAGCCATATGGTGGATCTGTAATCACAGCATCCACACAGTTTTCTTTCCACTGGCGCATAACCTCCAGGCAGTCGCCGTGTATGATGGTATTAAGATATTTTTCTATGCCGTTGCTCAATATGAACATCCTTGTGGCACGCCAGGCAAAGCGTAAGTCCATTTATTAGGAGATACCTCAGTTTAGGGTAATCATCAAAGCTTGCTATATGGTGAGCCTCTAGGTAGCCGCCTCTTATTTCACATTTCTTACATCTGTAATCGTCTCGCACAAATACTGCTTTGCGCCACTTTTTATAATTAGCTCGCTTGCGAAGGTAGTTCTTTTCTTGTTTTGGTGTCTTAGGGCCGCCTTTCCAAGCATGGTGTTTCTGGCCCATAGTTGCTTTAGATATCTTGGCGTTGCGTTCTGGGGTGTATATTTTGGCCTTATATTCTGGGGTATTCTTAACGGCCATCATGTTTGCTAAGGCATTGGCCGAGAGCTTTTTGCCTTTCATCGGATGGATATGAGTAGCGGCGTATTGTTTCATGAATTGACTGTGTTTTGGTCGTTTTTTACCCTTCATCCAAGAACCACGAATCCGTGTTGTGATACCATGTTTTTGTCTTAAGTTGCCAATGGTCCGTCGAGAAACTCCATACATGGTGGCAATGCGCTCATCGGGCAACCCTTTATTATAAAGGTCTATGATCGTGTTGATTGGCAGGGTCATCGTTTCGGCTCGTAAAGGCTTATGGTCACTCCCATCCTGGCACGATCCCGCGCAAATTCTTATTGGCCTTGAACCACTGGGCGTCTATTACCCGCATGGTGATCTCAGGGTAATACTTCGCCATTCGCTTGAGTTTGGTCTTACTCCTGGGGTCCATCCAGCCCTTGACTTCGTGGTATTCTACCTTGCCGTCGTGCCATGTAATTTTGAAGTCAGGCTTGTAGCTACGTACTCCCCTCTTGATCTTCTCGAACCAGAAGGTTTCCGACTCGTACTCCCACCTTGTCACGACTCCAATTTGCCTTAGCCACTCCAGGTATCGGGCGTAGTTGGCCTCCCAGCGACTACGGAAATAGTAATTGCCCCCGATTGCCCGCCATCCCGCTTTCCATTTCTTGGCTTCCACTCTCTCGCCCTCCTGGCTAAGACTTCACTACTTTATGCCCACCAAATTAGTAGGTGGCTGGGGTAACTCAACTCCAATCGGTTTCCAAAGATGCAAACAAAAAGCGTGGTTATTCACATAATCCCGCTTAGCCGGATGGTATTGGATTACTACTTCATCCTCAGCCCAAAAGAGGTCTTTTATAAAGCACATTTCAGGCCAGACTGGGCAGCGGGTTTCTAAGGAAACCGATATATGTTCCCAGCCTGCGCCATCTGAAGCTTGAACGATGATCGGTATAGCACCATGCCGAATTATGAAAACACCGTTGTTGCCATAACTGGCATCACTGCCAAGGGGACCAGACCGGAAGCGATATTTCTCTATGCTCGCGTTGTTCTGTATCACTTGACCATCTCCCACAACCTCCAGATCATCCACCCGGCAGCGCCACAGGCGATCATAAAAAAGCTGATGCAGAAGTTCATGCTCGGATGCTGTCTATCGCGTAAGCGCCAAATGCAACGTGCAGCCACGACCAACAGGATCAGGCAGCCGATCTGTTCTACGGCCTGGACGTTCATGGCTTCTCCGGCGGCGTATATTTGAGGGCGGGGAGGCGGCGCTCGTATTCATCGAGTGTCATATTGCTGGTAACGTACTCTTTTCGCAGGACTGTTGCCCGCTCCACCCCGGCGTTGAAGAAGTACAGGGCCACCTGGTCACCCCAGCGGTCTGAGTTAAACGGGCCTCGCATTAGATTGGTGACATTATGAACCACCACAAACGGATGCGCCGGAACCTTGGGCTCAAGCTCGGTTTTGGGAACATACTCGGTTCCGTCAATTACTACGCTGGTCATGGTTACTCCTTTGTAAGTTGTGCGGGCGGGGCAGTCCTCGATTGCCTAGAGGTACGAGTCCCCGCCCGCTTGGTTAGAACGGAATATCCCCGTCATCTTTGTTTGCGCCTGCGTCTTGACCCTCTGGCTCGGATGATTCGGGTATAGTTGCATAACCATCATAGGGAACACGAGAGCGAGTAACGGTGCGGCTTTGTCCTATGTCCGGCCCTTTTTCGACTATGTACTTTTCTTCTTGTTCTTCGACAGTTATCATAGCATCACACCCTACAGCGTTATCCGCTATATAGCGGGCTATCTGTTTGGCTGCCTCAAGATCATCGTCCGGGAGTTCGCTATCTTTTAGCATACCACATAGTCGTCTGGCCACTAAAACCAAACGGCCAAGAGCTTTGGCGGTTACAAAGACTTTGTCGGTGAACTGATATTCAGCATCTTGGGTTGTGAGAGTCAACAACACCGCTGGAACTTTTTTAACAGGTGATAGCCAGGTCTCTGTGTTTATGCACCGGCATAAATACTTACCCGCTGGCGGAAATCCACCATTGCCACCTGTTGGAATATCACTGAGACTTCTCATCAGATTCCTCCTTGCTTGCTGAGGCCGGTTCGTTCTTTTGGTTCATCTTCTTGATAAGAGCCAGCAGCCGATCACGCCCCTTCTGAAGAGCGTTAGGAGTCCATGATCGTTCGTCGCCAGCTAGGGCTGTCCAGGATGAAGTACCAAAGGCTTTGCGCAAAAAAGCTATCTTGGCCTTTTTCTCTGCTGTTGTCTGGCCGGGCAGGGCCACAGTCAAATCGTCCTTGATTTCATCTAATATTGCTTGCCGTTCTCGTTTTATCGTGGTGTAGTTTTTACCCTCACCAGCACTGAAGGTAGCTTTTGGCTTTGGGCTTGGGGCGTCGTGAACCCCATTCATTAGAAACTCAATATGGGGTCGAAAGAAATCGATATCAGGATCATCGGCAAACTGGCCGTTCATAAGACCGGCCCGATCTTTGACTATTTCCGCTCGGTGCAGCCATTGGGTAGCGGATGTTTTTTGAGAATACGCAGGATTGAGAACTCGGAGCATTTCTATCAAAAGACTGGGCTCGTAGGCTGATTCGGTCTCTATCTTCATCTTTGTGCCGGTAGATTGTATCTTGTCGTTGCCCTCTTCGTCTTTGAGTGTTTCCCACACATCACCCGCCCGGCCACAGTAGCACAAATGAGCAGGCAGAAACTTGAAGGGGTCGGAAAAGCCTTTATTCCATATCTCCTTAATTGGCCCCCAATCAGGCAAAGACAAGCGAGCTAAATCCGGATTGCCACCGGCGTTTTTCATTCTGGAGCGCTTGGCTTCCAGGTAGTCTTCGCACAAGGTCCGCCAGGGATGAGTAGCTGAGTCAATCAGTCCTACATATTTGCCAGAGCAAAGTTCCAAAAACTCCTTCAATTCAGCAAACGATGTCGCGGCAATCGACAGCAAGGGCTTGCCAGTGATTTTCTGGACCATCGGAGAGATAAAGCCCGCCCCGCCTTCGGTATCGAAAAAGGCCAGCTGCAAATCAGGCACATATTCCTTGATAAATTGAGACAGCACTTTTGCAGCGGTAAAGGTTTTTCCACTGCCGGCTCTGCCGTAGAAAGCCAGCTTCAAGTATGCTGGAGGTTTCGATTCTTTCAAGGCAATACTCATCATCATCTCCTTTAGGTTAGCCGCCGATTTCGGCGAGCTCACGGCCGAGCCGCCGGCTAGTTGCCTTTCACACGCGCGTAACCGGCGGCGTTACGTTAGGACATTGTGATTTCGATTGCGGATACTACGTTCGCGCGGCAATCTGGGCAGAGGCGGGCGGCTCGGCTTATATCCGGTTCGTCTGCTTCAGAAGCAGTGGTGTAGTCGATCCACACCTGAACCACATCCTTCCGCTTCCGGCACTTTGGTGTATCGCATTCATACTGTTTCACACGTTGTTTTTTAGGTTTCATTGGTTACTCCTTACCTTTGGTTGTAGAGAAATCGCCACAGAATCCACATGTACAGACAGCCGAAAAGGAATCCTGATGTACCCATTTAGCCCTCGGTTGCGGCACCTTCGGCAGGCTCAGGGCAAGCGGGTTCGGGGGTGGCCTCGGCGGGTTGATCTAAACCGTGGCCGTTGGCTACCATCATGGCTTCTTCCATTAAGGCCACTAATGCATACACACCCTTGGTTGTCTCTACCCTGTGCTTGACATCTGTCGAGCCTGGGGCGAACAGCAGTGCATCAAATTTCGTACTTTCAGTGGCATGACCGCAGTGGTCATGGTGCCAGCACTCTGCACCGACTTTCACCGAATGCCCCGGATACCGCTTCACTAAAATGTCTCGCACTTCATTCAAGGTCATCGCTCATCCTTTCGGTTAGTCGTAGAACTCCGAATCCGGGTGGTCGCCCACCATCGGATGATACCGCTCGTCTTCTTCGGGCTCGTCCTCGGCATCCCCATCGAAAAGTTCCGTTAGCGGGTTAAAGCCAGGCGGGTATCCAGCGTCTTGGGGCCACATGCTATTTACTCCGCTTACTCATCATCCACCTCCGTTTCGTTTTCAAGGTCTAGCTCCGCGTCCAGCAAGGCCATAGCCCAGGCGAAATCTTCGCGGGTAGTTAGGTCGGTGGTCACGATTGATTCTCCTGCCAGGCTAGGTAGGCGTTGACGGCGGTGATGCCGATTTTGCGGCAATTATCGCAATTTGACGCGGCGCAAGCAACAAAAGGCCGCCCATCGCAAAACATCTTGTATCGCAATTTGACGCGGCGCAAGCAACAAAAGGCCGCCCATCGCAAAACATCTTGTACTGTTCTTCCCACCACACCTCACCGGGCGTAGGGTCAGGCGTTTGCTTCTGCTCAGTCATCATTCACCTCGATAAATTGGGGACCGATCCAACCTGTAAGAGAAACCGGCCCCCACGAAAGAGACCACGAATACGAAGAATAATTGCAGTCCCGGCGCGCTGGGGGGCGAACACGCCGGGGGAACAAAATGCCCCATATGAGGGGCTTTGAGGCAAAAGACGCGCCCGGTGTGGACGCGTCCGAGAGAGAAGGAGGAAAGGCAATACCCTGCGGAGACTCCACTAGCTTGGACCACCCGCATCGCGGTGCAAACCCTTGTGGGGTCCAGGCCCAGATGATGCGGTCTGAACCTCGTCGCCGCAGGGCATTTATAAAGACACAACTCGCCCAGACTGGGTTTCCGCGACTCCCAGCACCGTTGCGAACCTCTAAGACGCCTTCACCGGCAGGTGGAAGGTTCGCTGTCGTACCCTCTAGCAGTGCTAGAGTTCCAAGCTCTGCCGAGCTTCCGGGCGAGTTGTTTCTAGCAAGTGTTCTGCGGGTTGGCGGCCAACCAACCATTGGGTTGCGCCTAGCCTTTGTTAGCCCGCGTACAAACATGCTTGCCGCAAGCGAGGCCGCCATCCGTGCAACCACATCCCACTTTTCAGCTTGTCGCTGACGCCACAGAACACTAATATCAATCCGGGCCGGCCCATGCGAAACTGCATGTAGCGCCCCTTGGCGAGAGCTTTTATAGCCGGCCCGGGTACACGCAAATACAGGACGGGTAGCCAGGAACGTAGAAAAACCACCCGCCCTGCCAGTACGGTTAAGTGCCCCGGCTGGCATTCCGTGCCTTCCACTCCCTTTTGCCGGGGCTTGAACTCTATCTCCAACCAAGCTAATCATGTTTTGCTTTCCCCTTCGACAGGCTCAGGGCAAGC
>SDBU01000627.1_pt1 | contig 49466 bp, 88 predicted proteins | sample 2277071 | NCBI WGS metagenome assembly SDBU01 (sample SAMN10397929, study PRJNA504765) | marine sediment metagenome | isolation source: marine sediment core GS08_GC12, 126 cmbsf | place: Arctic Ocean: Gakkel Ridge, Loki's castle | collected 2008
GTTGAGACCAGATGAGCGTACACCTCGAAACAGTAATCTCCTTTCAACCTGTACTAACCTCAAAGCAGAGCAGTTCGGTCTAGTGGATGTAGATGTTTTAAGTAGTCCATTCACAGCCGGTCAGCTTACTGCTGCTGGAATCACCATATCTTGGCCCTTTCCACAATTATTTCATGGGTCAAGGGTTACCCTGCTGTGTGATCAAACATCTGTATTCCCCATTGACACTACAACTGACCCTTGGAGTATTGGGACTGCTTACACAACTAAGAGTCCTGACACTCCATATGGAAACAACACCATCACAGCAGGTGGCCCTTGGCACTTCGTTGACATTCAGAAAGCTTGGCTCCTCTTCAATGGGAGTTGTGTTGTCTTTCGATCATTCGCTCATGATTACCCTTCTGTTTCAAATTTCGCCACTATCCCTGATGAGGTATTCTGTTACGATACAAATACAATGGGAACTGGGGAATATTTTAAGGGGAGGAGTATAGTTGGAGGTTTTGATTCATCTGACACTCATAACATATGGGGCACTGTTAATGAGAATATGATTTGGTTCTCAACAGTTGCAGGTGGAGATGGACTCTATCCATTTATGTCAGATCTTATTGATGCTAACCTCCAATTGTTCTTGGAAGATAGGAACGATTGGGGAATTATGCCCACTGAATTTCCTGGGAATATCCTTTCTACAAAGAAGTTGGGGGATAGGTTTATAGTATATGGAGATGAAGGGATTTCTGTTGGATACCCTTTCCTCGACCCAACATCTTCTATTGGAATGTCTCCCCTTTTAGGTGTGGGTATAGCAGGGAGAGGTGCGGTTGCTGGGAATAACTTAACTCAGGCGTTTATCGATACATCAGGGAAATTGTGGAGAGTGGAGGGAGATCAATTCCCACAAGAGCTTGGATATCAGGAATACTTCACAAGTATGTTAGGGAATACAATTGTTGGAGCTTATAATCCAATCGATAAGGATTTCTATTTTAGCGATGGCACCGCATCTTTCCTATTAACAGATGGAGGCCTTACAAAGATAACACAGAATATAACATCCATTGTTGTAGATGGTGGAACTCCGAAAGCGATATTCCCAGCTTATAGTAATGCTGATGCTTTTGAGATAGTAACCAATGAGTTTGATATGGGGCAGAAAGCTATTAAACATATTAGATCAGTGGAGACAGCTTCTGAAAATTGTAGCTCCATTCAGGTTAAGGTTTTCTATGCCTTCAATGATGATACTGCTTTCAGTGATACAGGGTGGGTGAGTGTAAATGCTTTCGGGATAGCACATATGAGTGTAAGTGGAGTTGATTTCAAGTTGGCTGTGAAGGGAACGGCTGATGGAACGGATAGTAGGTTGGATATGGTTAGAGTGAAGTATGTTGGGGAGGATAAGAGGCACATAAGAGGTGTGTCGAGTAGTGAGAGGTAATATGTTTATCTGTGTCCCTATCGATCATGTAACGAAGGTATGGCCTTATATAGCCGATACGGTAAGTAGGGCCCTTCCTCCAAGTACATATGCTTCTCCATATAAGGTGAACAATATAGTAGCAGCGCTAATGAGAGGGGATATGCAATGTTGGCTATACTCCCATGATGGGAAGGAGATAGGCGCTGTTGCTCTTACAACAGTTACAGAAGATGAATGTACAGGTATTCGAAACCTCTTGATATATTGCATGGCAGGTTATGATAAGATAGAAAGACATGCTTGGCTTGAAGGAATCAATCGCCTTAGAGAGTTTGCAAAGAGCCAGGGTTGTTATCAAATAACAGGGTATACAAAATCGGCGAGGGTGAAGAGGGTTGTTGATATGGTTGGTGGGAATACTGATTATCGATTTATCTCGATAGGTTTGGAGGCATAAAATGGGTAGTTCTGGTGGTGGAGGTTCGAGTGGAAAGGTTAGACATAGAGCTAATCTTGAAGACCTTCAAGATGCATGGCTTGGGAATAGTAGTGATATTGTCCTAAATATGGCGGATGAGATAGAGGCGGTAGGGGATAATAGTCCTTACAATCATGCTATCTTGTATGATCCAAGTGATGATATTGAACAGGCTCTTATGCTCTTCGAAACATATTGGGATAAAGCTGAACAGCTTGATGCTTTGAATGATTGGGATGCTTCTGTTCAGAGGGCCATAGCAAGTGCAGATGATGCTGACCTTCTCTCATCCGACCAGTTAGATGATGCAGTAGATGCTTTTGATACAAGGCAGAGGGGGAGCATAGCCGATGCTTATAATAGATTCTCAGGTGGAATGGCTTTGAATAACGCTGCTATGTCCTCCGCCTTTGTCCTCGGGTTGGCGAAGATAGAGAATAGGCAAGCTGAGGTGAAGGCGGAATATGAAGCTAACCTTGGACTGAAGTTTAGGGAGATTCGTAGCAATTTCATCTTACAAGCCGCAGCTCACATTCTTCAATTCACATTAGCTGATGTGGAAGCTGCAAAGAATGCTGCATACCTTGGGGGTGAAATTAGAAGGTTTACAATATTGGCTCATCAGGAATTTCATAAGGAAGATTTGGCGTTGGATGTAAGGGACGCTTCCTGGAACATTGGACTGTTTCAATATCCTGGAAATCTAATAGCAAGTATAGGTGGAGGTGTATTGATTCCAGATGCTGATAAGAAGAGTACATCTGCAGCAAGTGTGATAGGTGGAGCCATCGGTGGGGCGGCTATGGGATCGGCTGCTGGGCCTGTTGGAACAGCTGTTGGTGGATTATTGGGAGTACTCGGTGCACTTTAGATAGGAGAAGATAGATGGCAGACTTACAAAGTATATTGGCGATGTTGGCTCAACTGCAAGCACAGGGAGGACAACTTCAGCAACGAAGGCCAATGCCCCAAGGACCGGAGGTACAGGTAGCTAGGAATCAGCCTTCTATACCTGGCATTGCTGGTGATATACCTTTGCCTCCTCCTGTGGTAGCAGGACAGATTGGATCGAGATCGGGGGAGGTTCCTCTTGCTCCTCAAGCTCTTCCTCTTCCTCAAGTTTCCCAGCAAGGTGGACAGGGGTTCAATATTGGTGAGTTCCTTGGGATTCTTGGGGACACAGCTAGAGGTACAGGTAGAGACCTACTAAACCTCCCAAGTATTGTAAAGGAAGGGTTTGGAACGATATTTGGAGCTGGGGATGCGGCTCCTGTTATTCCTCCTGATCCTAATGTGGTTAATCAGGTATTCAATGGACCTGCTGGTTCTATAAGTCCAGCTCCTCAGCAGAATGTTATCACTGAGCCTTTCACTCCTCAAGGTGGAACTGTTGGTCCTCAGCAGGTAGATACACTATCTGCACAAGCCTCCCCAACTACTCAGGCCTTTGCTGATCAACCTATTTCTCCCTTCGTTCCTCAACCAGGTGAGCAAGGGGAAGCTAGAAATATGTTTGGGCAGTTTTCCGATTTTATAAGATCTCCTGCAGGGAGACAGTTGGTAGGGAGGTTTGGAGCTGCTCTATCTCCAGATACGGCTGGTGGAAGATTGGGAGCACTAGCAGCGCAGGATGTACAGGGGCAGGCTGTTGCTGATCTCATACAACAGTTAGCAGGAATACAAGGAACTGCTGCGGTTAGGCAGGATGTTCCTAGCCCTTTTGAGGGAGTGGGCCTTTCCCCTGCGGAAGTTACCCAGGCTTTTGAATCGGCGCAGGGAGTTACGAGAGGGAGATTAGCGAGGGAGGCTGCTCCACTTGAACGTCAGACTGGAGAGGAACGGCTTCGAATCCTTAAGGAAACCTCACCAAAAGCAAGAAGGGAACAGGAGGAAAGAAGGGCAACAGCCAAAGCAGGGCAGGTTAAACCTCCATCTGCCAGAGAAGAAAAAGCGGCAAAAGAAGAGGCTTTTCAGGATATGATCCCTGGACTTGTTGAGCAGTTTCCAGTCCTTAAGGCCGGCTTCAAGCTAGACCTGCTCTCTGGTAGAACTACCCCAGATGATGTAATTAACCTTCTCATGTCTCAGGGTAGTATCGAGGAGGCTGTAGAGTTTCGGAGTGCGTTGGAAGTTAAGACTGCTGAAAATTTGTCAGGTGTTTCAGCAAGAGAGGCAGTTCAACGAGGAGCACCTGGAAAGAAAGCCCAGGTAAAAATTGCTGGTCTTCCTAAATTTACAGCTGAAGAAATGAAAGCCCGTAATCTTGAGAAGCATCCCACTTTCAAAACGGCTGATGGTAAGGCATTATGGTGGAATCCTGATAACCCAAACGCTGGGTTTGCTTTACTAAAAGAGTAAAAAAGTGCGTTTAAAATATAAACGCACATATATAAAATGAGAGTTAATTATGGCTGAACCTTTAGTACCGAATCCTTTTGGAGTTCAGGTAAGTCCTCTTGAAACAGCCCAGCCAGATACATTTATCCCTTTTGAGGCTCCCTCTGCACCTGAACAGCCCGCATCTGCACAGCAGCCTGATACGTTTATCCCTTTCTCCGCTGAGCAGCCAGATACGTTTATCCCTTTTAAGGTTCCAGGTCCTGAGGAGGGCGGAAAGATAAGTGCCTCCTCAAACTTCTGGAACTCTTTCCGGAACCAGGCCTATCCAAGTCGTGCTTTCTATGCCGATGCTGTTGATCTATACGCCTCCTTCGCTCCAGGTGGAGAGGATGAAAGGGATAGGTTGAGGGATAAGGCTGATAGTATAAGGGAGAAGTTTTTAGAGGAAAGTCCTGAGAGGCCTGGCTTCTCTGGGATTGCTGGCTCCGCTCTTGGACAGGGAGTTGGAGCACTTGCTTCTATTGTTGCTGCTGTAGCTGAACCGACATTGGCAGGTGAAGCTGCTGTTGGGGGTGTTTTGCTTAAGAGAGTTTTAAGACTGCTCCCAAAAGCTTATCTCGGAACTGTTGCAGTTAGAGGGGGAGGTGGTGCAGCAAGGAAAGCAGTTCAGAGGAGAGAAGCTGGACAACCTGTATCCTTAACAGATGAGAGATTGGCAGCGATAGGAGGAGGTGTTATAGAATGGGCAACTGAAGCCATAAGTCTCGGGGGAATTACAAAGGTAGCGGAGGGTATAACAAGAGCTGCTATGATGAAGATAGGAAAGGCGATTATAGCTAAGAGGCCAGCGAAGGAAGTTGCTGGGCTTATTGTAAAGGGGCTAGCTGAGTCGTCATTTTTGAGTGCGAAGATAGAGGGAACGGAGGAGGTTATAGCTACAATAGCCAATGCGTTGATGGAGAAGTTCTATGCTGATTTGAGTATAGGTGAGTTTGCTTCACAGGTTGCGGAAGAAGCACCCTCTGCATTTCTTGGAGGTGCAATTGCTGGTGCTGCACTCGGTCCTCTTGGTGCTGGAGCTGCTGGAGTTTTTGGGAGGGCTCAGGTTGCAGAAGATATAGCAGCGGAGGAAGTGGAGCAAAAACAGCTTGCAGAGGTGGTGGCAACGGCGGAAGCGAAGATAGAAGCACAGAATGTTGTAGGGGCTATATTGGAAGATAAACCTATTGATGCTAGGTTTATAGGATTTCAAGAGGATGCTGAAGGTCAGCAATTTCCTCTGTTTAATGTGATTAAGTCTGGGCATCCTCTTGAGGGTAGTACTGTTAGTGAGCTGACACTTAGAAATGAGGGGCTAGAAGTTCCTAAGATAGCTATAGAGAAAAAAGTTTCTGCTTTACTTCCAGCTGTTCAGTATCCTGGAAACGTGGAGATTACTTCTATAGGCCAAGAAAATTTAGACCAGAATACTGTAGGAGATAGGATTATACTGTTTCATGGAACTACTGAAAGGGAACTTCCTTTAATTATGAAGGAGGGGATTAAAGGAGATATATCCGGTACCTATGGTCCATCTCTTACTTCTAGAATATCTAATGCTTCTATCTTCGCTAGTCAAAAAGCTAGCAACACCGAATTGCGAGGGGAGGGGATATTTAAGGAGGTTATATTAAGGGTTGATATTCCTCTTTTAGAGGTTAGTAAGGTAAAGAGGAATATCAGTGACATTTCATTCAGTCTTGACTTAGCTACTATACCCTCTAGTTGGATTAAAGCGCAGGCTTTTGAAGGAATCACAACTGACCCTAACTTTGATGTTGCTCAAGTTAGGGAGGCTGAAGCAATACCAGCAGTACCGAAGGTAGTTCCAACCGAACCTCCTCCAATACCTCCTATCGATCCTGTTGCTGAAGCTCTCTCCCCTGAAGAGGGTGATCTCCGGGAGACAGTTGTTAGAGATATCGGTATAGCCAGAACGTGGAAGGAACGTTTCATAGACACATTTGATATAGTGAATAAATGGACAAGGCAAGGGGCTATTAAGTTGGGTAGGGCCATACAAGGTATACATGGTTTCTCTGCTACAATGGAAGAGAGGGGTCTTAGAGTTCTCAAGGAGATATCGAAAGGCCTTGGATATGATAAGTTTTTGATGGGACAGGTTGTTCTGGCCGCTGAGGATATTGATGCTTTTAGGGCTCGGGAGGGAAAGTGGGAAGTTATGAGGGAGGTTGATTATGAAACCCTCCGCCTACCCACCGAAATTCTGAGGGAATATCTTGATCAAACCCTTACTGATCTGAAAACTGCAGGCATTTTACAACATGGCTTTAAAGAAAATCTCCAGCAGCGTTTGAATGAGGAGCTGACAAAAGCGAGGAATAAGAAGGATACGGAAGCTATTGCTTCCCTCACAGCCACACTTGAATCGATAGATGGAATGGGATTTGTTCCTATCCCCTATTATTCCTGGTTCGAAAAGAGTTTCACTGACCCTGCTGGGAGGAGGAGACTTACCTTTTTTGCTAAGAAGAAGAGAACAACCTTCCGTATATCCGACCTTGTGAAAGAAGGTATTATTGAGGAGAGTGAGATAAATGTAGCTGATGTTCTTGGGAGCTACACCCGGAGGAGTTCAAGGGATCTTGCTCTTGCCAATGTAGTTAATACAGCAAAGGAGGAAGGATTTGCGTTTGCTCCTCCTGAAAAAGGTGGGGATTCTGGACAATATAAGGAAGCATTGGGGAAAGGATATATGCCCGCTGATCCTATTGATGCTCCTCTATTCAGTGGACACCTCATTCATCCTTTGTTGCAGAAGTGGATACATGAGATGGTTAATGTGAGGAGAGGGAATCCTTTTATAAAGATAATGAACATGGTTAAGATGTTTCAATTTATCAATCCTGTCATCCTTCCTATGTATGACACTGTTCAGGGAATTATGCTCGGAACCTTCTTTCATGTTGGAAACCTTACGCATCCTTTCAAGAGTGCTAAGATGTATAAGGACGCTATTCTCGATGTGTGGAATAAGTCAGATACATTCTTGGAAGCTGGAAAGAACAACCTCTTCTCTGTTCCATTCCCTAACCCTGTAGATTCCTGGCAGTCTGCTATCAATAGGGCATCTACACCTATAAGATCGCAAGTTTGGGAACCTTTTACTGGTCTGTTGGGGGAAAAGGGTGCTCGGAAGTTTATCATGTCCGCTTATAACCTATCATGGCATACCGCCTGGACTATGGATCATGCTATTAGAATGATGAGCTATCGCTATCTTACAGATGTAAAGGGATTATCGACATTCAATGCAGCACAGATGGCTGCCTCTTTTCATGGAGACTATTCATCTGTTCCTCCAGCAACTAGACACTTCCTCAACCATGTGTTCTTCACCCCTACCTTCAAGATAGTTATGGGTAAGCTGTATGGTAGGATGGTGAGGGATATGATAACACTCCCTGTTAGAAAGATGTCGAAGAAGGGTAAGAAGACAGCGAAGGATATTAAACAGATAGCTGACCTCAATGCAAGGGGTTTGCTTGGGGTGGCTTCTATCCTTATAACAATAGAAGCTATGATGATGTATCTTGGGTTTGATAGGGAGGAGTTTGGGAGGAAGTATTCCAAAAGAGATTTCGACGATGATGGAAATGTTAAGGATATAGTTCTAAATTTTAGTAACCCAGCTAACATCTTCCTAAAATACATACAGCGTGTACAGGCAAGTGTTGGACCCGATGTTACTAATCCTTTAAAGGAATTTTTTAGGTTGAACAAGTGGGAGATACATCCATTATGGAGAGCGGGATTTGAGATAAAGGAGAATAGAGATGGCCTTGGGGAGGAGATATATAACCCCTTCGATTCCAGTCCCCTTAAGATGGTTAAGATGACCTCCCATGCTATCTTTAAGAGTGTAAGATTGTTTGAGGCGTTTGAATATGAGGAGAAGGGGAGGGCGGAAGCGAATAAGCTTTTAAGAAGGTCGATAGGGAAAGATTTCGATAATGATGTAACTAGGGAGATAGCCCTCCTATTTGAAATGATCCTCCGGCCATTCACTTTTAGGTATGTAAAAGATCCAGGTTATATCCAGATAGTTAATGATATCAAAAGGATACAGAGAACGTTTATGACAGTTGTAAGGGAAGGGAAGTATAGTGAAAAGATAGCACAAGCATATATGGATAGATTGAATAAGTTGATAGAAGATTTGGAAGCTGAATTCCCTGACCTTACAGTTGAGCAGACCCAACCAGAAAAGTTTATTCCGTTTGATCCTTCTTCTATTGTAAGTGAGGAATTATAATATGTGCGTTTAAAATTTAAACGCACATCATTGTTTCAAAAAGGTAACAGTCATTTCTTCCCCTTTGCCACCCGTGGGGATATCTAACCTACACCACTTCATTCCACTCAATGTAGCTATGCACCTCCTCATTGTATCTCTATCAGCGTCCTTCCAAAATGTTTGGAGGATCTGAGAATACTTCACTTCCTTATTAGCAGCAATATATTTCATAACATCATCCATGAGGCCAGCTATATTACTATCCCCTAACCTCCTAAACGTCAATGGCATATTGATCTCAGTTGCCCTCAGCATCTTCAATGCCCTGTCAAAATCCTCCCCTTCCACCATCATGTGATCTGTTCTTGAAGCGTTACATATCATGCATAGTTTCCATAGATGTGCAGGTCTTCTTTCTATATATTTCGCCAACATCCTTTCTTTGAAAAGGTCAGTCCTTTCATGGCTCAAATACCACTCTGCATATTTCTTTTTACATTCATCATCTGTATGGAATACTCCTCTCATTGTGTATATACTCTCAAGATCCCTTTCAAGAGGTTCTCGAAGAGCTTCAACAGATGTTGGGAGTACAACTGTTTTCTCCTTATCATCCTCATATACAAAAACAATTCGGGAAGTTAGACCCATGCCAATAGCATCTTTTGGCATACACATCTGAATTGTTTCGGGAGTTGTGGCACCTATTAAATTAACCCACATCCCAACTATATCATTCTTCCCTTTATTCTTGGTGTGGTAAGACCATCTATCTTCGCAGTCATACCAATTGGTTAGGTCTGTCATGAGTTGTTTGTTATCATACCCAAGGAATACAGTTAACTCACTACTATAAACAGTGATAGAACAGTGGGAGATTGGCTTCTGTGTCTTATCATCTAAGAGGTCATGTTTGGAAGCTTCTATCGCTTCTATAAGAGCTTCACGAGTTGTGCTATTTGCAGCTAGAGTGATACCAAGGTGGTTTAGGAAATACTCCCCAAACTTCATAGCTGTTCCCTTCCTACACCTCCCTGCAGGTCCTACAAGAACAACATACATATTCGGAAAGTGTTCTATGTTTCCCCATTTTAATACACACTTCCTCTGAAGGACAGCAGCAATTGTAGAGGCGGCTACCCACTTTCTGTATAGATAGGGAGGTTCTGTATTATCACTAAACGTCATAAACGCATCAATCCAGTCTGGTAGTTGTCGGTTCTGGTTCATCTTATCCTACCAAAAACCGTATCTTTTTATCCTTCTTTCTTGCATACTCAATCTCCTTCATTGTACTCTTTCCAATATAGCCACCTACATTGAGAACTAAGACTTCATTAGCAAGGTCAATCTTGCGTAGATGTAGTATATCCAAAGCACCCCTATCTTCTTTAGACATAACTTCTGCGTCTGCGTGGTTAAAGACACCCACACTTAATACAATTTTTCCTTTTAGTGTTTCAATTCTGTTTTGTTCGATGTACTCTTTTTTGAATTTAGTAGAACCACATAAACAAACTATTATGGGGGTAGTCATATTAACCTTATATCCTCTCAAAACGTTTCTGTTATTGTTACAAGGATTTTTCTAGGTGGTCTTATATTTCTTATATTCTTCTCCTTATCTATATATTCACTATGTATGAGGGTAACCCCATTGGAACCTATCTTTTCCTTCCCAACATCCTCTTGATATTCAGCTATGTCGCCTACCCAGGAGAATAGACGGAATATTGCTGTTATCTTACCTTCCTTCAAGATCATCTTTCTTTTCTCCTTCCTCTAATTCCTTAGCTCTATCAATGACCCATACTCTAGCCTCAGTTGTATTTCCTAATTTAGCGAACCAGGAAACTTGATCTTTCGCTGAGGCTATTAAGGCATAAAGGAGCATGTATGAGTCCATATATAGATTCCATATAACTTCCTGTCTTTCTGCTGTGGTACGACCATTCTCATTCATGAAGGCCATATCCTTAAATGTATCAGATAGAGTCCTTTTACCATCTCGATCAGGATAGATTACCACACCCTGTTTAATTGTAGTTTTACAATCTGAGCACTGTTCAATCATCTTTCTTCCCTTGCTATCAGCATGGCATCCGCTATAAGGTAACAAAGCCCTACCAGGCCTTCAAGGACTACAGAAGTATTGTTCTCTAAACCTTTTCTAAGAGCTTCATGAGTTTCTTGAGTGGACATTGTTCCTTGTAAAACCATTCCAGCAAACCAGTCCCTTAAAATCATGTTCATACTAGCCTGTACAGCCAAGGGTTCTTCATTCATTATCTTTCTCCTTCCATCAGCAATCACGATCACGTAGGGCGATGGCACAATGAGGACACCATAAAGGTCCGTCCTTGTTTTGAACCCACCCTATTTGTTTGGCCTCTAATTGAGCTGCCTTCCTAGAAGTGTAAAGTTTATCCTCATAATAAAGACTCTTTTTACAAGCATCACAGGTAATGTCATACCTTATTATTTCCTCAATCATTATCTTTTCCTCTTTGGATAAGTATTTTACCACAGAAAATCCCCCAGAAGAGCCCGATAACTATTCCTATAGGGATAGTTAAGAGGGGACCTATGGTGAAGTATAATACTACCCAGATAATAAGTGCTCCTGCTAATAACATCGTTATACATAGTGGTAAACCTTTACTCATTATCTTTCTCCTTTCCTTATAAACAAATCAATCTGTTCAGTGAGGTCATCCAAACTTGTAAAGGTAAGTTTATGGAAGTCCCTCATGTTCCAACCTATCCCTACCTCCGCTGGTATAGAGAAGGTTGTATTTTTCCAGGTTATTGGTGTTTGTAATCTATTCACAATATCCATCAAACAGCGGGCATGTTCTTCAGCTCCTCTCTTCACTGGATTTTGTATCACTATACTATCATGCATCTGATTTAGTAATTCAACATACTTAAATGTATCTTGATCTCTATATATATAAGCAAGTGCGTCATTTGTCTTATCAGCAACAGTTGATTGAGGAATGAAGCTATATGCTTCCTGTAACAGATCTGTTCCCGTCCTCCCCATGAAATTCCTTGATCTCCCAAGGCAGTTTGTTAATCGCCTACTTGTATATATCTCATTCTTTACCCAAGAATGGTATTGCTTAATACCTGGGTACATAGCGAAATATCTACCGATTACAAACTTAGCTTCAGATATTGATACCTCATTTAAGAGGGCAAACTTATCAGGTCCAAGACCATAATTTAGTCCATGATTTGCCTTCTTTCCCCAGGACCTCTGGCTAAAAGCCCCTGTTCCAACATCACAACTTCCATCTTCATTACTTACTTCCTCAATAGGTATGTCGAATATCATAGAAGCTGTGAGGCTATGTACATCAACTCCGGTTTCAAAAGCTTCTATCATTGTAAGCTCAGGGGCTATGTATGCTGTAACTCTATTCTCCGCCTGTGAGAGGTCTATGTTGTACATAACATATCCCTCATCAACTGTGAGGAAATGTCTTATTGCCTTAGGAATGTTTTGAGCATTTCCTCCTGTACCGAAAATTGTTTTGCTGCTCGATAACCTTCCAGAGGTTGTACCAACTGGATTATATACAGATCGGAATCTATCCCCTTCATCGAATGTCATGTTGAGGTAGGTTGAGAGGAGTTTCTTCTTTCCTCGGAGGGATAGGATAATGCCCGCTTCCTTAAACCCTTTAATCAATAAACGTTTAAGGGCAGTTTCGTCAACAGTCATGGCTCCTTTCTTTGTATATGGCTTGACCCCTTTTTCTATATAGAAATAGGTACACATTTGTTTATGACTGTTAATATTCAAATCACATCCGGTTACTTCATTCAACTCCCTCTCTAACTCCTCTATCTCCTCCTCCGTTACATCCTTCATATCTTCAAGGACGTCCCTATCAACTTTAATCCCTCTCTCTTGAATGAATAGTAAGGGATAGATCAAATCGGTTTGCTTTCTATATGTTTCAACATTCCCTTGCTCCTCCAATTCCTCCATGAGTTCGTAATAGGCCTCTAGGCAAACAGCACTATCAAGAGCGTTGTATCTCCAGAACGATTCAATATTATCTCCGAACCCTTTATACCACTGTTTCCCATCATCTTTGTAATAGGGTTCCCGTGTATACATACTTGCTATGAAGTCCAAACCTTTAGGGAATTCAGGATATGCAATACCCTGTGCTACCATTGTATCTTCTATATTGTTTGTAATCATTCCAAACTTCCGGAGCATGAAGGAAGCGTCGAAGTTTATATTCTGCCCGACTATCTTTATATTCTTATCTTCAAGGATGTGAGAAATGATATTCCATATCTCCACCTCCTGCCCAACTGTAAAGTATTGCCCTCCACCATTAGCAACGAAAGGGATGGACATAACATCAAAAGGGCTCTTGGCGAATGATAAGCATGAGACCTCTTGGTTCATAACCTCAATATCAAACCCAACTGGAGTAGCGTCTTGAATGATGCTGGCTAGGTAGTTACAGGCCTCTCTAGTTGAGGGACCTATATATATATCTCTCTGAGGTAAACGTAAGTCGGGAAACTCACTCTCCTCTTTAACCCTCTTTAAATCCATCTGTATCCTATATCTAAGATCGTACATCCGAAGAGCAGCAGCGGGATGGATTATGGGAATAACTTTACCGAGAGGAGAATGGAGTATAGAACCTCTCCACTTCATTATTCCCCTCTTCCCTGTCAAAGCAAATAGAGCTATGTTTCCAACAGCAACAAGAACATTTGCTGTACATTCGTCTAGCTCCTTATACAGCTCTTGTTCATATTTTATATATTCAGGTGTTATCTTAGGCTCCTTACCTTCTAAGATAATAAACTTTCGAATATCGTTTCTCTCTGGCCTCTCTTTTATAACGTTAGTTATATACACGTCTCTCCTTAGAATCCCAAGGGAGTGCATTGTGTGGGTTAGGAGTTCCCCACTCCTTCCAACGAAAGGTTCTCCTTGTCTAACCTCCTCCTCCCCAGGAGCTTCACCTATGAAAGCTATCTTGCAATCGAGAGGTCCAATAGGAGGGACTATTTTAACACCCATAAACCATCTCCTTTTGCATCCATTCTATCCTTCTAGGAAGTTGGAGTTCTGTTATTCTACATTCTTTGCAAACCTTGATTAGTTGTCCTGATTTTTGGTTATCAAATGACTTAATAATAGGACATAGAACTTTAAGGTTCCTACAACCTAGAGGGTTCATCATTCTTCCCCTTTTCATCAAGCTCGTACTGACTTTTGAGAACGATTCCTCCTATTCGACATGGGTCATGTGGACAAAGTGGTTCCCCAGTATCGCTCCACCAAACATCCTCTGTATATATCCAGCCACAATGCCCACACCAGAACTTTATCGTTGTCTTATCAATACCCATAAAAGTCTCCTTTCAAAAATCAAGCATACAAAACAGCCACATCTAATTTCATGGCCCTCGCTCTTTCCCTCTGTGCACCTTGTGAGTTTTCCCAACCTGGGAGCATTAGAATGAAATCCTTCCAAGGATCAAGCCTTTCTATTATAGTTATATCTCCATCCAGCCACTTCTCGTCAGGTATAAGACCATCCATTAACGCTGTGTTTTTGTGTGGGCATATAGCGACAGCTCCCACCTTCCACATCAGCCCGGAATAGTATTCGGCGACCCTTATATTCTGCACAATCTCATTTATTGTATTGGCTCTGTAAGGGCCGGATATATATACTACTGTCTTATACATACCGAGGTAGGTTATGCGTTCATAGAGGGGTGTCCATTTTAGTTCGCTCATTTTTCTTTCCCCATTCCATCGATCCCCCATACCTTTGCCGCAGCATCAATCAGATCGACCTTATAGTAGTCGTTTCCAGACAAGAACCAACCCTTTATCCACAAAAGCAGGTCCTTAATCATGGCTATATTACCACCGTTCTCCTCAACTAAATTCCATCGGTTTGCAATATCAATAGCTATAGGTTCCTTAAGGTATCTAGCTACTACTACTCCATTTATAGCTAGCGAGAAGTCCATACCGTAGTTCTGCCCTGCATTCACAACATCCATTTTACCCATTATGCTCTCCCTCCATTGCATCGAGGGCATCAATCAGATTAGATATAGCTGCTATTGCTCCACATACCTCAATGTTTGACTCCTGAACAGGTTCATTGCCCTTCGGTGGATCAGGGAGTATGGTAAGTGTATTGATTCCAACCTCGAACCACTTCTCAATCTCCTTCGCCACTTCTATCAACTTGCGGATAGCGTCAAAACCACCTAAATTGTGATACTCACAGTTCTCGACCAGAATGCTTTCTAGGTGCAGGCCATCGTCTGTTTTGAGCATCTCAAGCTTGGCACGGATAGCATCTAAAGGACCGAAGTCCTCAACTAGTTGAATGGCTGCCTCGATCCGCTTCCTGTCGTCCGCTCTTAGGGCGTCGTTCCCAACACTGATTTGGAATGTCGTACCATCCATCGCTCCGTATGTTAAGGCTGACACTCTAACCTTGCTCATCTTGCTCTCCTTCTCGGGGGTAACCCGAAGGTAAGTCATCGTCTCGCTCAAGCGGATTGACGCTTACGATTTGCAGGCCACTCTTGATTTGACGTAGTGGCTTCTCGTCAACCCAAATAGCCTGGCAGTGCTTACAGAGATACATGCTGGACCAGCGTTCCTTGCGGACATTAACCGCAGGGCAGACGCCGATTAGCGATAAGTCACCTTCGTTACGGTTGCAACACTGTCGCTCAACGGACACTTCTTCTGTGATTGTGTGGGACATCATCATTCTCCTTTCAGTTTATTGGTTGTTAGAACCGTGCCGTGCGGGATGCGTTCGTTACCGCCACCTGCCTTCTCCTTTCAAAATAAGTGCGTTTAGAATAAAACCGACCGCTTATTTTTCATATAAAACTAACTCAGATCCATCAGGCCTTACAGCAGTTAAGCTTTGAATATCTAATGAATCCCAAGATGGAAGGTCCTCTTCATTATATACATTGGAAAGGAATAAATCCTTGTTACACTCTTCTGAATAGCTCCCCTCTAAAAACATATATTTCATATTTAAGAAGACTTCTTTCTCGTTCCTATAAGTTGGGGTGATTTCAAAAGCATCCAAAGGAAAACAGCCATGCCTTTCATTAGAATACCTTCTACCTGTAAACCAAGTTTGTATCCAGCCCTTTCCATTTACTAATAGAATCTTAAGGTAGTAAGTACCTAAGTCAACGTTACCTCTACGATTGCTTTCAGATATTCCCCTTATCTGTTGCTCAGTTATCTTAACAATCCTATTCATTCTATTCTCCTTTCAAAATAAGTGCGTTTAAAATTTAAACGCACATTAGAAACCTGGTGAGTAGCTTCCAATCCCCTCACTAACCTTTATCGCAAATCCATCCTTATATTCCTCCGATAGTTCAAACCCAAACCCATGCATGTTCTCATCACTGGCAGCTAACAATGTATTCCCACTCCCAAGGAATGGCACCAGTACTTTACAGCCAGGCCTTCCAAATGTTCTTAGGATTTTTGACATTAAGGCTATAGGTTTTTCAGTTGGATGAACTTTCTTAGCTGGGAAGATAGAATCATGCATATATACATTCGCTCTACCTTGTTTATTTATCTCCGGTTTTCCTTTCCTTGCATAGAAGAACATTTCATAGGCATTTGCCAGGTTATATTTAGGTTGCATAGTTTGAATAAATGCTGATCCCTTAGCCCATATAGCAGGGATACCTTTAACAAAAAACCCTGCCGATCTTAACTCTTGTATGATGGTATCAAACCAAGGCTCAGGCCCGAACCAAACTATCAACCAACTATCATCCTTCATCACTCTATATATCTCTTTGAATGCCTTTTTGAGGAAAGATATATAACTGTTAGGATCAATCTCTTTGTAATCAGTAGTAGGATCACCGTGTAATGTGCTTAACTTCTTAGCATTCTTTAGGTCAATCCCATAAGGTGGGTCCATCTCTACTACATCAATACTCTTGGCAGCCACACCCCTTATCCCTACGAAGAAATCGCTAATCATATAAGCATCGAGGAGTTTCTTCTTAGCAATATTTGTTTCCACAGCCATTATCTCACTTGCTTTTTGATGATCGACTACCTCCCTCTCTGCCTTTTCCAAAAGTTTCCTTGCTTCATCCTTTGTCTTACATTTTGCTAGCTCCGGAACGGCTTTGAGGGCTTTAGCAAGGGAGATGTCAAGAGAGATACTTGCTTTTGATCTATTGAGGAGTCTCGCTGTATCGGCTTGACTCCACCCCTGTGCATCTGTCTTACCTGAATGGGGATTCTTCTTTCCATATATCTCTACTTGCAGTTCATCTATCCTCTGCTCCATATGAATCTTTTCAGCCCATGATAAATCTTCCCTCTGTATATTCTCAATGAGCTCAATCGTCCTTGCGTCTAGGTCAGATAGTTCTTCAGGGAATATCCTAACCATTACCTTCTCAGCTCCGAGCCTAGAGATAGCCATCATCCTTCTACCTCCAGCGAGAAGCTTATACGTTCCATCCTTGTTTGCTTTAACAGCAACTGGGTGTATTAAACCTTGCTGTCTTATTGAATTTGCTAACTCCTCTATACCTTGATACTGCTTTCTTCCTCTATCCCCTAAATCTATTGATGTAACCAATACCTCTGCCAATGTTGTGCTACTCATCTGTTTCTTCCTTGTCTCTTATTTTCACTACGATATACGAATTCATATGGTTAAGGCATGTACTTGCTGTCCATGTTTCGGCTTGTTCAGATGAGGCGAAAGAAGGACTGTCAAAGTTTTCATAATAACGACTGTAAGGAAGGCGTGTGAAAACTCTCCAGTCACCTAGAGTATCTCCTTCATATCTATGTACAGCCTCCTTAAGGTTTTCGAATAGTTTATGTTCATCCCAGTGATAGGTTTTGTTTATATATTCACAAGCGGCTACAACAATATTTATAAACTGTCTTTTATTGTCCATAATCATTCTCCTTCAATTGCCTTTATTAACTCCTCCACCTGTTCAGGTGTGAGCTTATCGAATATAGATATCTCCTTCTTCTTCTTAGCTGGCTTCCTCTTACTCGTCATTCTACTCTCCCTTATCCTTTCAAGGAGGGATATCCTTTCGTTGTAAGAGAGGGATAAGAAAGGGAGATGTATATCATGAACTGTTGACATCCTCTTTCTCCTTATTATCTCTTTCCAATTTATCTCTTCTTCCCTTTTTTATCTAGCTTCACAAAATCCTTAACTCCCATCTTCCCCACAAGAATGGCTCCGATAAAAGCAGGGCCATCTTTTGATTGAAGGACATCTATAAGACTATCCACTATCTTCCTAAAGATAGCAGATCTAATTCCCCAATCTAACTTCTGTAGGACAGCCTCCTGCTCTTCATTGATTTCGATAGATAACCTTGGCCTTCTTAATGGATCATGCATCTTTTATCCTTTCCATATAAAGTGAAATGTTACCCAAGCTCCTACCATTCCTACTACCATAATTTCCATTCTTTCCTTTTCAATACCATATACCATAAGCACCATAAAATATAGGAAGATAATTACCTTCATTCCCATCCTGTTGTATTCACACCTCCGTAATCGTTATGGTAACAGTCACTACAACCAACGATAGTTGCCCACCTTTTATAATCAACCTCTACATTATCACTCCCACACCGATGACATCTTACAATCCCTTGCTCTCTATCATCCTCCCAGTCCTCCTCACATTGTTGACACATACAAGGGCCTCCACACATCCCAACCTCATGGAGTGTTCTTGCTTGTTCTACACTTGTTGCTCTCATTATTTCTCCTTCTCCCTAAACAAAAAGGGCAGGTAGGCTGCTAAGAATTCCATTTGTTTTATCGGTCATTTGACCACCCACGCCGAGCATCTATCGTGGGTCATCTTCCAGCATGTTCCGTAGTGACCACAGTTCTGACAGGTCTTCTCCGGCTCGGGCTTGACCTCACGAATCCCTCGCCAGTTTCGGCACAAGGGGCGGTTCCGGGCATGACATTGAGTAGCGCAATCAGCCTTGTTCACGCAGGTCCGGCAGAGACTCTCCAAAGTCACGCCCTCTTCCTCCCGCAGTATCTGGAGGGCGGCAATGTGCTGCTCAAGGGTGGCTATTTCCTTGCTCTGCACAATTACCGTGCGGTTCTCGGCACTATAACTCCGATCCCACGCAGCCAGGTGTTCCTGTAGGCCCTCGATCCTCTTCAGCGCAGCGAACAGCGGGTGCTTCGAGCAATTCTCGCCGTGGGTGTGAAAATCAGCGACATAGAACACCCCACGACAGTATGGACAGATAATCACGCTTGCCTGATTCTTTGCTAGCTCCCTCTGCAGCCGCTTGTTTTCCTCTCTTAGCTCCCAGTTTTGGTGTTGCATACGATCCACTTGTAGGCCTAACCCCATTTCTGGTTTCATCATGTTCTCCTTTCAGCAACAACCCGTGGTCAGTCCCAACCCAAAGACCATTTTCAGCGGCCATTGTATCTTACTACGAATCCGCTCCCCGCCGGGTTGTTTATCCTTACACAATAAACTTCTTAACGCTCGCCCTATCTCCATATGTATCATCTATAGCTACAAAGGTAAGCGCCCTTCCTGTCAATCCATTCCAGTCATCTGGGTCAGGATTTTCGAGAGGTGTGTTGAAGGCAATGCAGAAAGCCTTGAGGGATCGAAGGAAGTTGTCATCATTATCAGAACCATCTGGAAGGCAGAGGTAATGATAGATTGGGAATGTGTTCTCCTCATCTACTACCTTGAGTCGGAGGTGAATAACGAGATTCCCAGGGCTATTATTTCTATCCTTAACCTCCACACTCTCAATAGCAAGATCATGTTCTCCAGGTGTTGCATTAACCAAGTCCGGTACATCGTTTAGGTTGAAATCTAATCTGCTCATTACAGTCTCCTTTATTTTTTATTACAAGCGACCGATACTGTTGCATATTGCTTTTAGATGTTTAGCAGTTCTTTCCAGAGCAACCTCGATTTGAGCAACTACTCCATTTGGCTCAATTGCTATCTTGCATGGCTCCGGTACTGAAGGCTCATCCTTTATAGGAAATTCTTCTCCGTATAAAATGTTAACAGCACGATTCACCAATTCTAGAACTTCTGAAGCAGTTTCGGCTACTCTTCGAGAGTTATCAAGAGTGTCCTCAGTACGTAGGCGGGTATGTTCACCTGAAGCGATATCCGACATTCTTTTTTCTCCTTTCAATCTCGGTGGGGTGCGTTTAAAATATAAACGCACATTTATTTATTAACCCTATTTTCCTCCTTTCCTTCCTGTTCTTTTCTTACTTCTCTAGCCGTATCACGATGGAGGATGGATCTTCCAGCATCACAGGCACAATATGTATTGGAGAACTTATCCCATAAATATAGAGCACTTACAATGCCGGTGTCATTACATCTTTTGCAGGTCATATCTCTTCTCCTGGCTGTGGCAGGAATTGTAAAGCCACATTATTGTGGATCTATACTATTAGACATCTTAATAAGTCCAACCTGTGTAATATGCTTTAGACAAGAAGGACATATATGCTTATTAGATAGCGTACAGAACCAACCTAGTTTATTTGCCTCTTCCTTTCCATAAGTAAAGTCTCCATTTTTTTGTGATCTTAGAACTTTAGCCTCTTTGCATATACTACACATACAGATAACCAAGAAATCTTTCTTATTTGGTACTGTAAATATCATGTTACATCCCCTTCCTCTAATCCCGCTTTCTTCATCAGAGTTTTTCTTATGGTTAAAGTACATACAGAGATTGCTATATCTTCCACACAGAGGGGACAAATATGTATATCATCCGCCCCAACCTGTGATCTGGTAAACCACATTAGTTCTTTTAGCCTAATGAGTGGGCCTTTAGTTGTTTTCTTAATAAGCTCTTGGTTATTACATAGCTCACAAACATATAACATTTTTTTACCTACAGTAAGTTTCATAATCAAACCTCCATATCACTATCATCAAGTCCTGCCTTCTTCATGAGTGCCTTAATATCCGGAACCTCAAAGACATCAAACAACCCCTTCCTCCCTATCCTCGTTCTGGCTTTCTTCCTCCCAACTGTTCTTGTTTGAACTGTGAATATTGTCTTATCACTTGTACCCTGAACAGTTGATACATATACCTCATCGAATTTAAGGGGAGCTTTTGTTTTTTGTTTTCCTGTTATCATAGGTGCTGATAGAATTTCTCCAACAACATCATCTTTTATATTTTCCATATGTGCTGTAACAATACAGTTACAAGGAAGTGAGATTATATCCCAGAGGGAATCGGCAATTGTCCTTATTTGTATACCCCAGTCTCTTATTTGTGGTATTCTATCCTTAGGTTTGTTATGCAAGATAATAGCATTCATCATAGCTTCACACCAACTTGTTAAGCTATCAAGAACATATGTTCCAATCCCTTCAAAGAAGCCATCTATCGCCCTTAACCTATCAAACTCTGCCTCCCATGCTCTGAAAGCGGTTGGTTTCTTTGGATTATCTGTCTCGAAGGTTGTATCAACATGTATCCAACCCTCTTCAATACCTTCTGTCAACACCTTAGTTCCCCCACGATCAAAGGAATGGACGAGGATAGGGCGAGGAGCGGTTTCTATTATCTGCGTTTTCCCTGACCCAGGGTCACCGTAGATGAGGAAGTTTACCTTCTCAGCACCTTTGTCATCTATTCTCTTACTATCTATTACTTTGAATTGATCTGCTACAGTGTTATTCATTTCCTTCCTCCTCTTCCTTCTTGAGCTTTTCCTCAATCAATAAAGTTTTAACCGTTTGGTTAATGGATCTTATACAGCTTATCGCACAATCTATTTGTGAGTATTCCCCAAGGTTATTTCTTTCGTTTAGAAGGGCTATGGTAACATCGACTAATGTGCTTGCTATTGAAACTCTAGTTTCTTTCATCTTCTTTCTCCTTTTTACCCTCTTCATGTAATAGAGTACCAATTACCGAATTAAGTTGTTTTACGCAACCAATAGCACAATCTATTCGTCTATACTCATCCATGTTATTCCTTTCATCCAAAAGATCTTGGATGAAAATAGTAATTCTATATGCTATTTGAACTCTAACTGATTTCATCTTATATCTCCTTATCCATAATTCCTATAATTACCAAAGACACCTTTGATATTATTTGATTACATTTTACCCTCTCATGACGGAAACCCAGCTGTGTACTTAACTTACTTGCTAGTTTAATTGCCTCGAGTAGGTCAACTATCATTGCGTGTGTCTTAGGATTCATCTTCTTTCTCCTTTCCTCTCTCTACTTCTATGTCCTGCAGAAGCCTTAATAGCAAAATAGAAGCCGTTGCTATCTTTCCTATTTCCTGTAGACTTGTAGCTTCTATATTGGCTTCTGACATGTAGCATAGAGCTTTTCGAATACTTATAGAGGCACATGCTTTATTCATCTTCTTTCTCCTCATTAACAACTCCAACCTTCACAACCGTTTTCCCTTCCTCCCGTTTCCTCGGGTCCCACCTTTTCTCCTTAAACCCATCAGGTATTTCATCCAATAAAACGAGAGGATTTGCCCAATCACTACAAAATCCATGATAGGGACACAACGAACCGTAATTCATGCAGGAAACCTCCCTCATTGGAAATGATGTTAGGACGGTTTGTTCCTCTGTGCACTTTAAGAAGTCCTCCATGTCCAGGCGAATCTCATCAACCTTCCGCATCATATTCCAATACCAAACACTAACCATCGTTGGAGTTCTCTTACATGGAACCCTTATTAACTCTACCTCCCTACCTTTTGTTTTCTTTACACATATACCATCAACTATAACATGGCCTGTTTCCTTCTCTGTAAACTGACATTGGAGAAGGTAGTTGTACATATTCATTTGTATATCAGTTTGCCACTGATCTACCCAATCTTGTGACATCCTACTACACGTTTTGTAATCCAACAGGTAATATCGCTTATCTTTTCCATAAGCAAGAGCGTCAACCTTGAAATGTATGATGATATCTTTAGCTAAATAGCATCGACCAGGGATTTCTGTCTCTATAACTGTTAGATTGTCTCTTTTATATGTCTCGGAGTAGGCAACGATAACCTTCAAAGCTGTGTCTGGATTCTTTGGAGCTAACCTCTCATCTTCATCGATGGAGAACTCTTTCCTATATTCTTCGAGGAAGAGGTTAAACGATTCCAGTATAATATCATCGGTGAAACCCTTTGTCCGCAAACATTCAAGGGCTTTATGTATAGCTGATCCGAATACAAGGTGGACAGATGTGTGATTAGCTGCCCAGCCTACCATATGCTCCCAAAAGTATTTCCGAGGGCATAAAGCATGGCTCTTTATCTTCGTACTATCGAGGATATCCCAGGTGGGATGGTAAAGAGGGTGGTCTATTATATTCATTCTTCTTCTCTATTCTTATTAGTTAAATCATGCATCACATCTATGAGACTTCCTATATCTATTCTCCTTTCTATATATTTCCCATTTCTGAAAAGCAATAGGTTCAATCTTCCATGTTTGAGTGAGAAGATAGCACAAGCGATGAGGGACATAGTTGGTAAGCCACAGGGAACTATATAATCGTCACTTTTCGATTCATTGAGGATCTCAGCAAACTCCCTATACATATTGTTAGTTTGAAAAGGTGAGATACTACCTTTTGAGAGGAAGGTAATAGGAGAACCCCAATCTTCCGCAGAAGAGAAGTCGTGCCCTCCTTGATTAACTATGTAAATGGTAGGCATTCTATCTCCCCTTCAATCCACCAATTTCTCATTTTATTTCTCCTTTTTTAAACCTTTTCATGGCATTTTGTAAACGGATTTCGAGGTTTATATCTTTATTAAAGAGGATAGCTTCTGTAAGTTCAAAAGCTATTTTCCAATATGTTGAAGGATTTGGAGAGGAGGATATTACCCTCAAAACATCCTGTAAAACAACAAGAGGTATTCTTGGAATGGCTATCCTTCTTATAGTTGTTAGTTCAACACAACCTACCTTTCCACCTTCTCTCCTTCCAACCTCTCCTTCAGCTAGCCATAGGTGGAAAGTTGTCTTTTTTATTAGCTTTTCATCCTCGGTATAACGATTTCGTACATATAATCCTCCTGCTTGGTCAAGTGCTAGTGCTGTTAAAGGTCCTTCATAAGCATGTATCCACGCAGAGGTGCAAAGATAGCTATTTATATCAGGATAAACAGCCCTATGTGTAACACCTTTTCCCCACTTACATATGTTATTAGCCGCCCTTGTTTCATCATTTAAATTTGTGAGTTTATACAGTTTCATCTGTTTCTCCTTGTCCTATACTTAAAGATCTCAACTGTTGATCTAAGCTCTTTTGCAACTTTAGGACTTATATATTCAAATTGATTTGCTATACCCTCAATCCAACTTAATAGATTACCAAACTCATTACGGAGTTCTCGTAGGTCTTCTTCTGTTCCCATTTTATTTCTCCTTTTATATTTATAAGAAAAATGGAGCTGAGGGGATTCGAACCCCTGTCCTATGCAGTTCCTTCTTAGGTTTCAGGCATAGTCGAACACCAATCGCAGCCCCTTTTTATGGAAAGGAAGTAAGGAGCACCTACTGAGACACCTATCAGTCACCTACGGGTGGTTGCGATCCTCACCTCAATAAAGTAGGTGCTCCTATTGCACCTTTCTACTTCTGGAGTCGAAAGGCGCACTTCCATTACTTCCCTTTCATTTGCTCTTTCAGGCGAGCAATGAGAGCCTTCTGACCTGCAGGGTCTAGATCATTGAAAATTTCGGTCGCCTTCGTTACAGGATCCTTACGGCTTCGAGTCACAATACCAGGCTTCCAAGCTGCCATCTTATCAGCAATGTCTACATCACTCAAGTTAGCAGTGAGGTAGCGCCGAATCTGAGCCTGTGCAGCTATGACTGCTTGAGCTTTGTAAATACTGTAAACAACTGCTTCTCCAGCAATCTCAACAGCCCCAGCAAGGTTATCGCCAACGTTTACACCTGCTGAACCGCTTTGCTCAGGCGTTCCATCCTTCTTAGCCTTGATTTTAGCCTTGATTTCCATCTTTTACATCTCCTTCCTTCTATTTTGTTTGATATTTACTGATTTGTGCAGGTACAAACTTACTTGCTTTTCACCTCCCTTTTCTTCTTCTTTGTGGCTTTTTCCTTAGGACTGATTTGATCAGCCAGTTGATGGAGGAATTTAGCTGTTTCTGTACAGCTTTTTTCGATAGAGGAATCACGAAAGTTTATTCCTCTTGACATTAAGGCTCCAGCAAATATATCACTGCCATTTCCCACCATGTAAATAAAACTCATTGAAGTTTGCTGAAGAGCAGTCGGTTGATAGTCAGACATAGGTATCACCTCCCTTATTTTCTATGTTTATCAGTGAATTCAGCACATAATTGGTAGGTTTGCGCCTGGAACACCTTATATCTCCCTTCTCGATGTTATATTGGCATTATATATCATGTTGGAATGTTTGTCAATGCCTCTTATACATTTATTTTGGTTCCTCTTCGATTGCTCTTTCTTCTATATTGAGCACCTTTGTTAAAGCATACTCAATAACCTCGTCCGTGCCCTCGACTTCATTGCCAGCAAGCATATCCACCATTGCAAGCAGGCGAGGCAGCCAGATGCGAGCCTTGCCAACGAACCGTTTAAGCGCTTCAGCATCATCTGAAATAACATCGTCGTTATCTATCTCTAGAGATTGTGAATTCCAATCCCAAAGCCGCCAGCACTTACCGTCTCCAGAAAGCACCAAGTCCTTTTCTTCCCACATAGGGACCGCATCGCACACCGCTTTTAGCCCGTCCAGTTCCTTCTGCGCCTTGTCGATATTAATCATCATTTGCCTCCTTAATCTTTCCTGTAAGGCCCCCGCATTCGGGGGGCCTGGCTATGTGCCAAGCGACGCTCCAGCACCGCCTGGGGGACCGCCGTACCCAACGTTCCTCAAAATCACACCAATCCCAGCGCCGTGGCAGGAGACAGACAAACACCCTTATCGCATAAACCAGCTGCCCTATTCTCGCAATCATTTACTTGCCTCCCGGTTAATTCGGAAACATCCAGCCAGCACCCTCAACCCACGGATATAGCGTAGCCGCCTCTGGCTCCGCTCTCTTGCCTCTATCTCCATTCTGACCTCCCGCACAAGCCAGCCTAGAGGCTCTCCCACCCGCCACATCTCACTCAGGGTCATCATTTCTCTGCCTCCTCTATTGCGTCGGCCCACCGCCGAAGGAAGTTGACCTGCTTCTTCCGGTCTCCCAAGCGATGATCCCCGTATAAGCCCACTATAAGCCGAAGGTTTCCGGAAACACGCCACACCTCCGCCCACAATCTCTCTCCTGTCTTCGTTGGTATGCTTCGCCTCCTGTATCTGATAGCCATCGCCTTGTTGATATCATTCATCTTATTCCTCTTCTCCCTCCGTAACAACCCCATCCTGATCTACGTTGAAGTTAACAACTCCTGGTGAAGGGTCATATCCTTCAAACCAGCCTCTTTCTGCCCTTATTTCCTCGTACCTTATTATACCATCCCTTATAACCACGCAACATGTTATAACTGTAATGGCTATGATCATTGCGAGGACTATACTGTGTTGATTCTCATTCATCTTCTTCCCTTTCTATTTTACATGGGTGCGTTTATATTTTAAACGCACATATGTATTTATTCCCCATTCTGCTTATCACAATAGGTCTGTGCTTCTTTCTGTGTGAGGAAAAGGACTTCTTCATAAAGTAAAATGTTTCCATACCGATCGGTATAGGAAACCGGTGGCCCTGGTAGGTTTACCCGAACCCTTATTTCATCTATCGTGAAATTAACGACTACACTGAAGCCTTTGATGTATTGTACAGACCATACCTGTTGGCCTAAATCAAACTTCGTTTCAATTTTCATTATCTTTCCTCAAACGCTTTCATCTTACCAATAATATCCTCTTGGTCCACCTCAAATCCCTCAAGAGCCTCCTTCCTTATACCTTTCAAGTAAGCTGGCATTGCCCTACCTTTCGTTGGATCAAGGCCTACCTTCTTCAGCAATTCCTTTGCGTCCTGTAAACAATCTGGCCTGCTTACTAACCCTTGATTTATGAGAATGTTTACAAGATCTGCCATCCCTTGACGGACAACTGCACTCCTTGACCGGATGGCTTGAGGGTTTGTTTTGGTGTAGAAGGAAATGAGGGTAGCCATATCTAAAATGTCTATCCTTGATTCGATAGGGATGTTGAGTTCGTTCATCTTTTCCTCTCTTCCTTTTTCTTTTTCATCCACCTTTCCATATGCTCTGAAGATCCCCAGCAACAAGCAGGAGTCTCGCCCCAGAAGTATGCTACAAAGGCTGGGAGGTTGTGTAGATTTTTATCGTCAGCCCTTCCACATGCATCAGAAAGATCGTTTTGGATGATAGCAGATAGAAAACTTCCGGGTTTCACACCATCCTCAACATATAGCCTTATCTCTTCCATTATCCCTTCTGGAATATAGAAGCTTCTAAATGTGTAAATCATACTTTTCTCCTCTTCTTAAGATTCCCCGTTATCTTTAATACCTTCTTCATGCAAGTAGGACAAACACTATCCCACCACCTGCCCGTACTGAGTGAAATGAACTTTATAAAGGGATTATTGCATCGTTTACAGTTGACTGTGGGAGACATTGTTATTTCCTTTCTCCTGTTCCTCAGCTAACTCTATCATATTTGCAATATGTTTAAGGACTGTTGTAAAAGTTTCCATTGATGCTTGTAAGGTGATTGTTTTTAGAGGAAGCCCTTGTAGAGCCCTTTCCTTATTTATCATAATTTCATCGTAACAAAACTCCAACGTCTTAATGTCAAGCTTAGGTGTGTCAGGCATTGTCTTACCTCTTTCTCCCTTTCAAACATCAACAAAGTGGTGTATCACACACTAACCTAATCCCACACCCTCCACAATTAAATTCATAAGCCGCATCTGGCTCAACTGTCCTTGTATCTCCACAGTCTGGACACTCTACATCTCTATCCTCCTCATCCATGAGGATGAGTTCAGGGTCAGTTATTGTCCTGGCTACCTTAGCAGGACCACCTTTTACCTCTACTTCCTTTAATTGTTCAAGTCTCCTCCCTATATGCACATTAAAACCATTTTCCTTTGTACATTCCAAGCACATATATGCCCAGGAACTTCCGAATCTTGTTGGAGCATCATATATGGCAGGTTCTGAACAGAAATCACACTTTGGGATCTTGGCTACCTTGATTGTTTTCATGTTCTCTTCCTTTTTTCAAACGCTGTCTAATCTTCTGAGTATCTCCCTACTAGAAGTAGTTATATACCATTTCCTATTGTTTGCAGGGAGATTAAAAATAAGCCCTTCCTTCTCCATTCTTCTCAAACGCCTTTTACATCTACTATCCTGAGACCTGAAGATGCTTTTCATGCTTACTGTTTCCTTACTAATCTGTTCTCTAATCTTCCTAACCCCTTCATGAAAGAAAACGCAGCTAGTTAAACCTCTAGTTGTTCGAGGCCCTTTATCATGTAACCTTTGAAGCGTCATGAGGACTTCTACTTTTGTCATTAACTTACCCAAGATAATCACCTCTTTTCAAACGGACCTTAATTGTTTCAACAGTGCCTCACCACCCGTTGCTAATTCCCACTTCCTTCCTTCTATCCTAATGATATAGCCAAGATAGACCATCTTATGTAAGCGTCTTTGTGTTTTTGATATAATGTGTGAGGCATAGCTACTATCTAACCACCAACTTTCGCTAGATTTCCTTGAGAAAAGAACATATGAAGTTAATTCAGCAGTTGTCATAGGCTCACTCTCTAAAGCTTTCAGAGTTTCCAGTACAGCATATTCATTCATAAGCATAACAATCACCACCTTTCAATTTTGAAATGTGCGTTTAATCTACTTGAGTAATTTACTTTTTAGGGAGTCCCGAATTGCCTTAAGAATATCCAGGTCATGCTGACTTAAGTTTTTATTTTCCATTTCCTTTTCTGTAAGTCTAACTCTGTTCAGGATATCTAACTGATCACTGTTCCTATTCATCATGTTTTCCCTTCTTGTTTATATATGTGCGTTCAAAATGTAAACACACCCATCTAAAGAGGAATCTTCACAATCATTCCCTCCATCCAAACATACCTCACTTCTCTCATCCTTTTATCATATATACAAGCGAACTGTGTTCTTGTGAAGTTATTCACTATGAACATAAAAGCAGCCTGCATATATTGATAGCGTACACGACTCTCTTTCCATCTTCCTTCCTTTTTATATCTTATAATGTATCTCTCCTTATCAGGTTTATTTCTCATCCTGTTTCCCCTTTCTATATTGTCTCTAAGGACATAATCCGCTCAATACAGGAAGGGCATACCATCTTGAAAGATGGGTTCCTCTTCCCTTTATTATCCAACGGTTTACCTTCAACAGGAATCCACTTCATAACAATAGCCTTCTTGAAAGCGTTTAGGATACCTTCCCTCTCTGGACCCATTGTCTTACATACAAAACAGGTTGCGTGATATTGATTTCCTTCTTTATTTATACTCATTCTCTTACCTCAATCATTAATAGGGCTATCCTTTGAATCTCCTTTATATTGAATATAGCTATATCGCTTAAGACAGGGTTTCCTAAGGAATCAACCTCCAGACAGTTCCCGGCTCTAATGGCTATAGCTTCAAAGCCATCTCTTACTTTGTACACATCATGATCTTCCATAACCTTCTCTCCTTATTTCCTCTATAAGTGCTTTAGCGTTGTTGCATGAGACAATGGCTGTGGAGATAGAAGTAATGCAACTATACTTATGGCACTGTCTCATTAGATCTTCACAGGTATCTATCAATCTGTGAATGTATCTGGCTTGAACTTCCTTCGCAAAGACGTTTCTGAACTTTATTAGTTTTGTATTGCTCATCTCTCTTGCCTCCAAACTAAGCACAATAAGGTAAGGATAACGACTACCATTATTATATATAACACTCCAAAGGTCATTATACTAAGTTCTCCTTCCCTAATGTATGGAAACAATCTATACAAAACCAGTATGGCTCTACAACATCACCATCCCCTTCACTTACCTTGTTTGAATAGCGAGAACCGAAAGCCTTACCTGCTCTAAGTGGAGTATGACACTTCGTGCAGAATGTTAGGTGATTGTTTATCATTATATAAACTCCTCAACCCTATACGGCCTTCCTGGTCCACCTATTATATATCCCATCCTTCTTAACACTTGATAAGCGCTCAAAACAGTGAATTGTGAGATACAGCATATATCTGCCCACTCTCTTGTTGTAGGTAACGGCTGATATTCCTTCAGATCCCCTCTTCTGATAGCATTGATTATAGAGTGTATAATCTGTCGGCGGAAAGATATTCCACTTCTAGTTAAATCAACTCTTGTGATTTTATAGGTCATAATATCACCTCCAATCGGTTTTTTATTGTCCCAGAATTATATCATAAGATAGACACCGTGTCAATAAGGGCAATGTACATTTTTCCACCAAGGCCTACAAACCCCTACAAACACATGTGTTTTTTATACATAACATCAACAAAATCAATGGTTTACATACATTTTGTAGGCCTTTGCATGTAAACACATGTGCCCCCCGTTGGTATATCCAAAATCCATTGAACGCACTTTTATATATGTATAGTTTTAGATACATGTAGTTTATATTATATATCCTTTTTTTTATATTTTTTTTTTTAGGATCTAATAAGTACATGTGTACAGAAAGTGCGTTTAACCGATTTTGGATACACCACCCCCCCACACATGTGTTTACATGCAAAGGCCTACAATGTGTACGTAAATGGTTGATATCATTGGGTTTATGGGTAAAAAACACATGTGTTTGTAGGCCTTTGTAGGGACTTCGGGTAAATTGTGGATTTGCATTACTGCTATTAAACCATATCAATCCCCTTTCGTTTGTCTGAGCATTGAACACGGCATATGTCCAGCTTATTGATTAGCTTTGTGCTCAATTTGCTCAAAGCGTGGCATTGAAAATCGGCATATTCGTATATTCAAATCCAACCTCTTTGTACAGTATGCCCAAACCTCTCAATATTATTGAGACAACCTTTGCACATGTATGTATGTCTTTTTTCTTTTTGTCCTAAGATATTGCATGTAATCGGAGAGGCATTCTTGAGCGGAACTTTCTTCCCGCAAACATGACAAAGAACAAAAATCATATCAATCCCCTTTCTGTTTTATATGTGCGTTTACATTATAAACGCACATATGAAAGAAAATGACTCTGTACCCAGACCGTAATCATTACAGTTCAATCCCCTTCTTCCGTTTCGCCTGGATTGACATAAAATCTGATATACAATACGATACGATAAACAAGCTAAGACATTGTGGGCACTCAAGGTCTATTACCACTGATGCCATAATATGGGTATCTCCGTTTTTCCCAACGGTGTCCCCAGTTCCAAAGGTAACAAGGTTGGCTCTTCGACAGTTTGGGCACGTTACCTTTCCTGTCTTGGTGATGTCATCCGTTATGGACCGTATTTTCATATTATTTCCTTTTCATAATGAGAATGGTCCCCATATCTGGATACAGGGACCATAATCTCTACAGCTCAATCCCCATAGCTGCAGCTTTCTCCCGCAACCATGATTTCTGCTGCTCTATTGTCATAGCAGCAATCACCTTATCCGCTTTCTTCATTGGGTCAGTGGTCTTCTTTATCCCAACTCTCGATGCAACGTTGAAAGTCGCTCCATCTGCAACCCAGCTGTCTACGATCTCACAAGCATTGGGATTGTTTCTGATGCCATTTGTATTCGTAATAATAGCAGAATCGACAATCAGCTTGGCAACCTGAGACAATGTCGCTCCCGTTAAATCGACGGTGACGGGAAACTCTCTGGAGATACCATCATCCAATTTGATCCCTGTTTCTTTGATGAAACATAAGTTATCAAACAGCTTCTCAATAGCTTCCACCGTCTCATCCGAAACGTCTAACAATACAACGGGCTTTCTAGTTTTCCTCTCTGTGTCCATGTAACAAACCCCATTTCTCTCACACGAGCTATGGTGGTACGGAAAGCTGTTATCATCGGTGGCGTTGTCACCGTTTGTTGTGTTTCATCAATGTATATACGCAACATTCGTGCCATTGTTGTATATTTTGTTAATTGTCTGGAAGCTATTGATTGTTATGAGCTTATGATTCTTGTGCAATTAGACACAATTCTCCACAATTGGGATAATGTGGACAATGTGCCCATATGTGGATGACCAATGTGGATGGATGCGACAATGTGTCACAATGTGAATCTCCATAGCTTCCGTGTGATTGTCTCAACCGATTGGTGGTTATTCGTCTGGCACAGCTAATGATCCACACGCACACGTCGCAAGAATCGTGCCCAGCTGGGGAGAAAATGAAAAGGGTCGATGATGAAGACCCGCCCTAGGGGAAACGGATAGTGAGATAGGTAAGTACTGACGTTTTCCTAAATTATCCCATTTTTATAAAGCCACATATTCCCACATTCTCCACCATTATTTTTCCTCATTCTTTTTCCTCATTCTTTTTAAACGCTGTTATTTTTAACCGGGTGCGTTTATATTTTAAACGCACTTTCTCTCCAACACCGACAAACGGGTATGGCCATTTTTCGAGCGGAAACGGGGGTCTGCAACAAATGGGCGGTGGGGGTTATGGTTTGCACCATCTGTCTATAATCGTTGGTATATCGAGATATGTGGCTTTGCATTCCTAACCATTCTTCATATAAATATCCACATATTTTAACCTTGACTCTTTCTATTATTATTGATATCGTCCGGTTAATGGTGAGAGGATGAAATCATTCCGGGAAATAGTCTCAACGATGCCTGATCCATCTATCGATCATAGGAGGGTTGAGACGTTCGAGAAAAGATCATTTCAGGCCAGCCATATGACCGATAGATATAGGGAGATAGCCCGGCGTCTATCGATAGGGCAGAAGAATGTCGATATCGCTCGGGACATGAATGTTACCAAGGAAATGGTTTCCTATGTCAAAAATAGCCCTCGTGTGCAGGAGCATGTTGATGCCCTCCAATTGGCGAGCGATGAGGAGGTTGTTAATGTAACCAGTCGGATAAAGGAGTTGTGTCCAGCTGCCGTTGAGGTTTTGAAGTTTGGGATAAATGATGAGGAGACACCCCTTGGGATGAGGATAAAGGCCAGCTTGGCTATATTAGATAGAGCAGGGCATGGACCTGTATCGAGGGTTCATAGTGAGAGTTTCCATGCATATCTCGACGGGGCGGATATAATGAGGATAAAAGGGGTAACCTTACCGGGTGTTTCGATGGATGTTGTTGATGTGAAAGAGGAGTGCGTTTAAATTTTAAACGCACATTTTAAAATTGAAAGGAAAAAGAGAATGGGAGCTGGAATCAGTCTTGGAGTGAGTCAAATTGTAACTGGAATTGCTATTATCACTGGGCGGCAGGCGATTGATGGTGCTACTGCTGGTGGGAGTAAGAAATCCTTTCTCCTCCGTAAGACCACATGGGCAGGGCTTGGCTTGATTGTAACTGGTATGGTTACTATCGTAGCTGGTCTTGGAGGTTCTGAGGCTCTTGAGGGGTTTAGTGGGTAATGATATCTCAAATAATACATGGTATAGCGTTAGCGATAAAGACAATATTCGGAATGAATAGGCCGAAGGAGACAACCATCATCAATGACCGTCCTTTGGACACCACAGACAATGACTTGCTAGATGACTTCGGTCATAGACTGCGAGGAGATGATGAAGGAAGTTAAGGCTCCAAAGGTTCCATATGAGGCAAAGGGCCCACTTATATTTTTGGCTGGTGGGATAACTAACTGTCCTGATTGGCAGCAGGAACTTGTGGATATGCTTAGTGACTCTAAGTTTAGGGGGACATTACTAAATCCTCGACAAGCCAATTTTGATATTAGTGATAAGAGTGCTTCAGAAAATCAAATAGCTTGGGAGTACCATCAGTTTAAGGAAGCCTCAGCCTCTGTTTTTTGGTTTCCTAAAGAAACTATTTGTCCTATTGTGTTATTTGAATTAGGTTGGTGGCTTGGATTGGGTAAGAAGCCCTTCTTTGTGGCTGTCCATCCAAGGTATCCACGTCGCCAGGATGTTGAACAGCAAGTAGGTTTGAGGTATGGAAGACGAGTTGGTTATTCTCTTGAGGACTTGGCTCAGGATATTAGATGGTATATATAAAGGGGAAATGATGAGAACACTCACCTATCTTTGCATTGCTGGAGCCTTAGTTTTTTCAATGGGCTGCATCACACTAGGCCCAAAAGTTGAAACCCGTTATGTCATAGTTTATCCAGGTAACCCTCTGTTGATTACGGAAAATGTATCTGTAGAAGGCCGCCTTTTACGGGATGAGGGAGATACGGTTATGCAGGATATCGGAGGATGGTGGGCAATGCCTCCGGAGCATGGAGAGGAACTGTTAAAGAGGGCAAGGGTTAAGGAGAAGAAGAGTGGCTGGTTCTCCAAGTAACATGATAGTAGTTGGCCTTTCGGATGGTCGGCGGGTAGTGTTTGGCCCTATCAATATAGATATGTTTAATAGGTGGAGTGAGAATAAGAAAAAGGATTTTATCCGTTTTGTTGTCCTCCAAGACCTCTATCCTTGGGAGCATATGCTTTTGACGCTAAATTAACAGGAGGAAGAGTGTGATATCAACAGGGGACGGATTAACAATGTTGGGTATAGCAGCTGTGTTAGTGGCAGGGATTATGAAGGTAGTTCCCAAGAACAGTAATGGGAAATATATCAGTAAGGCATTATGTGAGAGGACACATGAGAATGTAAACGGATGGCTCAAATCGTTAGATGAAAAGATGAATAAGGTGCTTGAGATATTGGCGGGGAAATAGGGAGATAGATATGACTAAGCCGAGTGTAGCAAGTGAGTATACAAAGTTTGTGAGTGTTGTTGGAAGTGGAGCTGATACAGCCACTGTGTTGATAAATATCAGTGACCTTTCTGCCCATACAGCAAGTGATGGTTGGTATCTTCGAATTAGAGGAATAACAGTGTGTGCCGATGCTAATCTAACTACCCTCCTCGTGAATTTCGCAACGAGTGCAATCACACTGGTGGAGTGTTGGGGAGCTACAAACACGGCTATTTTCCTCAACATCGATGACCTCATGGTTGATGGTGCTGTTGATGAAGATCTAAAATACACCACAACGGGAGGTTCAGCTAACTTCTTCATTGGCGTTCGATATCAGTTAATACAACGTAGAACTTCATAGGGAGGCATAATATGTGGGCTGCTGGGAAACATAATATGACAGGGAGGTGGGCAATTGAGCAGGGTGCTTCCTTCTCCCTCCGTGTGGAATGGTATGATGAGGATAATACGCTCATAAATACATATGACGATCAGTATATTGGAAGGTTGCAGATAAGGAAGAGTAAGACATTCCCTTGGATAAGAGGTGTTGGATTTGCTTTCGTTGATAGCAATCCTGATACAATTACACATAGTGGGAATGGATTTCTCGATGCGGGATTTGAAGATGGGATGAAGGTTGTTATCAGAGGTAGCGCTTCGAACGATGGCTTTGCTACGTTGAATACAGTAGCAGCCGGAACCATGACGTTTGTAAGTGGTGTTGCTCTCACAGCTGAAGCAGCAGGGGAGAGGGTAACAATAACCGAGCGTCCTCTCCTATCAATGTACAGTAGAAACTTCACTATCATCCCTGCCTATGATGATAATGGTGATCTTGAAATGAATGGGACCGCTGGGAAGATAGGGATACATCTCACAGCGAAAGAAACAGATAATCTTGACTTCGATTTTGGTTGGTATGATTTGGAGATGATCCCCACTGACACCGATGTGACAGCTCAAATTCTTTCATCCGGGCTTTCTTTTGATGTCACGGTAGATAATGGAATAGGGTTTGGAAAGATCCTCTTTACAGGTGTCGCTCCTTTAACTAACTACCTCCCTGGTGATGAATTCTATCTAGCTGGCACCCATACCAACTTCGGTAATGCCAGCCGAAACACTGTCTTATCGGCAAGCACTTCACAGATAACAACAACTGACGTTATAACAGGGAGTGATTTCAGTGATGGGCCAGCTGGGGCTCACGTATACACACTTACAAGGTTAATTCCAAATGAGGGTGCTGCCCTTCGCTTGATGGAAGGTAGAGTGCAATTGAAAAGGAATATAACGAGGTGATATAGTGGTAACAACCCTTGATTTCAATCATAAGAGGATAGAACTTGGAGATGAGGGGTGGTTAGAGGTTTCAAACCTTGGTCTCCGGGAATCCCTACATTTCGATATAGGTAAGCCAAATATAACATCTCCAACCGTCGGGGAGGACATTGCTGGTGCTACACACAATATCACCTGGACAAATAGCTGTCGATTGGGAGGGACTGTTGAGATTTTCTATAGTGATGATAGCGGCCTAACGTGGACGGTTTGTGTGAAGGTTGCAGGTGGAGATGGAAGTGCAGAGACAGATGATGGGTCGTTTTTGTGGGATGTATCAGGGATAGGGGCTAGCACCACCTGCCTTTTGAAGATAGCCATGACTGACGATATATCCATAGGCGATGTTATCAATGGGTTCTTTGAGATTTCGTAATGGAGAAATACAATGGACTTCACACCAAGAATATCGGAAGCTAATCTAACACAGTTGTTAGATGCGGAGGAGGGTGGGACAATAACTCAATTTCAACTGAAGGTTCTTAATAGCATGCGGTGGCTCCATGAGAAGTGGAGGGTAGCAGAGAAGGGGGTTGATGAAGCGGTGTTTAGGGAAATACATAATGGCAGTGAGCGATATCATCCTGGGAGGAGTAATGCGAAGGTAGCTACAGTCTCCCGTAACCTTCGGGAAGCATACATGAAAGATGCAGTTAATAGAGTTCAAATGGATGAAAGATGTATAGAGAATGACTATCAGGAAGGATGATAAGGAGTTGGAGAGGGTATTCCAAGCCTGTGCGTTTAGCACGGAGGCATTCGGGAAGGTGTTTATGCCAAATGCTTTCAGCAGGCCGTTTAATAGAATGAGGAGGGAAATTATTGAGGTTCTGGATACGACTGGCATCCCAAAGAAGGCGATTATAGCCCCAAGAGGAATAGGAAAGTCAACGATAGTTAGAGCATATATGGCTAGGCGGATTTTGTATAGGGAGAAGCATTTCATTCCATACATAAGCGCTTCCTCCCCTCTTGCTATGCAGAGATGTGAGGACCTCAAGAAAACACTCACGCAGAATAGTATGGTAAGGAAAGTGTTTGGCCCTATGACAAGTAAGACATGGAAGAATGATTTTTCGAAGGAACAGTGGGTTGTGAAAGCTGTTGACGATGAATTTGGAACTATGGTCATTCCAAGGGGAAGGGGACAGCAAATTCGAGGAAGTTTGTATGATTCTTTCCGGCCTGATCTTGTTATAATTGATGACCTTGAGAAGAAGGAAGAGTTGAGGAATGAATCAATCTGTGACGCTACAGTGAAGTGGTTCAGTTCCGATGTGAGGTATTGTATCGATGTGGAAAGGGATGATTGGGAGTTTATTACAACCGGTACATACCTTGGGGATAACGCTTTTATCGTCTATCTCATGGATGACCCCAGTTGGATAAGCGTTAACATTAGCCTATGTACAGACGACTTCACGAGTAGGGATGAGCAGTATATGTCTACAGAGAAAATAAGGGATATGGTGAAGGAACATGAACGCCTCCATACCCTTGCTGAATTCTGTAGGGAGATGATGGGGAAATCTATGCCGGAAGGGGAAGGAAAATTTAGGGAGGAATATTTTAAGGAGTACGATCCTACCGACCAGAACCTTTTCTTGGGGAGTGGTATTGTTGCTTATGTGATAGTCGATCCCGCTAAGAGTGAAGGGATACATTCCGATGATACAGCAATTATTGGCCTTTCTGTAAATTACATGACAGGTGAACTGTTTTTCCGGGATATAATTCATGGTAAGCTGTTACCTGATGAGATGTACAAACAAGCTGTTGATATGGCAATTCGGTTAGGGGCAAGGGAGATAGGCGTTGAGATAACATCACTGGAGAATTTCATAAGGGAACCTTTCAATGCATATCTAAGGCGCAATGCTCCTCATATGGAATTGATATCTTTAAAAGCAAGGGGGAGGAGTAAGAATGACCGGATAGAATCGTTGTTGCCATATTGCAGGGAGGGATTGGTGAAGATCAATCCGAATAGTTGTAGGGTTCTGAAGATGCAGTTGATGCAGTTCCCGAATAGTAAGAAGAAGGATGTGAGTGATGCAGCTGCATACTCCGTGGACCTCATGGCAAGGGTGGATAGGCATTTCGCTCCGAAGGGAATGACCCCTGTCGATAAGGCGAAGTTGGAAGGTGCGTATCGGGAAGCAAAGAAGATGGGAATGGCTCCTGTTATGGGTTGGAGAGTAGCGTAATGGCAGAACAGATGGTTTTCATACCGGGCGTTGGTGGCCCTTTTCTGTATGATGATAGTGCTGCTATGTGGGATACAGCTGATGGTGATCCTCCCTGGGAGCATGCTACCCTCTCCTCTCCACCTTCAACCTCCTACGCAATGTGGTCCTCTGGGAGTACTCTCATTCTTGGAACAGCCACTGCTGCGACTGGTTCCTTTACCGATCTATCTGTTACAGGCAATACCGACCTTGGTAATGCCATCACGGATAGCATTACAGTTACAGGCCGCTTCGACAGCCACCTAATACCCATCACTGACAGCCTCTATGATCTCGGTGCAACTGGACCCTTCTATTGGAGGACTGGGTATATAGATCAAATATATACCACCCAGATAGGAGTAGAGGGTGATGCTGATTTGCTTGGTATAGTAGACAGTCAGCTTACAGTTCATGGTGCTGTTATCATAACAGGGGATACAGATTTAGGTAATGCTATCACTGATTCTATAACCTGTGCAGGGCGATTCGATAGCAGCCTGGTTCCAATAACTGACAGTCTATACAATCTTGGTGCTACCGGACCCTTCTATTGGGCCAATGCCTTTATAGATCAGGTCTACACTGACCAGATAGGAATTGAGGCCGATGCGGATCTTATGGCTTTGACAGCTAATAGGGTTACAGTGAATGGTGATGTAACAAGTACATCATTCACAATTGGGGCTAACATTCTTACTACTGTTGAGTGGGCCAATTTAGATGGACAAGATCAGACGGTAGCTACGGGGAGCAGTCCAACCTTTGTGAATATCACAGGGACATCATTCATCATCGGCGGGAACACTCTTGACACAAACGAGTGGGCCTTTCTTGATGGGCAGGATCAAACAGTTGCCATATCTTCAACGCCCACCTTCGTGAATCTCTTGTTAAGTGGAGCCACTATTGGCTTGGCTGGGGATACCAACCTAATCAGTCTATCGGCCAATGCTCTTACCATAAATGGCACTACCAATAGTACGGGGAATGTCACTATAGGAAACAATGCAGCGGCCAATACCGTTCTAACGTTTGATAGCGCTGCGGCTGATGGCATTCTGACCTTTGTAAATGGAACAACTTTATTCACGCTAAGTCATGGCATTACAGTTACGGGAACAGCGGCTGCTACTACCGTGACTGGAGCTAACGTAACAAGCGGTGGAGATCCAGGTCATACCCACACTGGAGCAAGCCTATCAGGGATTGACATCAGTGACGACACCAATCTGGCAGTTGGTAATGGTATAAACCTAACCGATGATACGTTGAGCGTTGATTACAATACAACGAACCTTAAGATCACCGGCATTGAACTGAATACAATACAGGATATAGCCACAGGGAGTAGCCCACAGTTTGCTCGAATAGGTTTGGGAACAGCTGCTAACGCTGATTATGAGATTTTTATTAGTAACGTAGATACCACCGATAGGGATTCGGTTCGGATAATTTCTAGTAGTGGAGCCACTCCATCTTCAGGTAACCTTGTCTTTATTGGTTCTGGTGTAACATCGGGAAGTGGGGGTAACTATCACCTTCTCCATCTTGGTGTAGGTGCTGGTTTTGCTACCGATGTTTTTTATGTAAAGGGGAATGGAATTGGATACTTTTCCGGGGATCTTATTGTAAATGGTGGCGAGATAGGTATAACAGCCGATACTGATCTGTTAAGTCTTGCTGCTAATGCTTTGACTGTAAATGGAACAGTTACAACAACTGGCACGGTTGATGTTGCTGGTGTTATGGCTATCTCCAACCCTTCTGCTTCAAACACTACCTTCACGAGTGATGGATGGATTAGGTTGGACGCTGCTGGTGATCTTGTGAATGCTGCAGCGGCTACAACGGGAGGAGTATATCACGATGCAGGCGGGAATTTTATCTGGCGTGATGTAGATGCAGCACTGGCAACTAGAATGACGTTGTTCAGTGCTACTGGGAATCTTACTATTGGTGGTGATTTTAGGGTTGACGGAGGTAATATTGGAATAACGGCTGATACCAATCTCTTAAGTTTAACGGCTAATTTACTTACGGTTAGCGGTGGTGTCTCTTTATCTGGCGATCTTACCTTTTCCACCTCGCTAGCTACTATATTCATAAGTGGCGCTGGTATATACCTTGGGGAGAGTGGGGAAGGTTACATACGATTCTTCAATGATAGTGGTATCAATTATATCCAGAGTGTGAATTCGGCGAAGACTGGAAATAACAACCTAGATATTTCTGGTCTTAATAGTGTTCAGTTGACCTCTCTTACTCTTGATGCTGCTACTTGTGTTGTTACTGGCAACATAACAGTATCGGGAGGAGTGATAACCGGGGCTAATGGACTTTCTATTGACATAGGAAACACAGATGCCAATGAGATTCAGTTTAGTGTAGGGGTTGATACGCTACAGTTTGGGACTGATGCAGGTGGGGGAACAGTAACCTTTGATCTTCCAAGGATCGCAGCAGGGACCGCAACCTTCCATTTCGATAATAGCATGGTTGGCGTTGCCAATGTAAAGATGAGTGGTAACCTTATTGTAGATGGTGGGAATATAGGGACCACGGCTGATACCAATCTCTTAATTTTAACGGCTAACACTCTAATCATAATGGGGGCTATCGATGTCAACACAGGTGGGAGTAATATCTTAGGACCAGTTACATTAGGTGGAGCCTCCGACAACGTTGTGGTGGAAGCGGATGGAGATGTGCTGTTTGTAGGGGGTGGCGGATTGCACTTCGCTGATATGTACGTTCAAGACAGTGTGGCCGTTCACGAGTTAAGCACTACAAAAATACAGGTTACAGGGTTTACGGTCACTGGTGTAAGCAATGGTAATGTAACCCCTGACCATTCCAACGATCATATCACTCTCGGTGTGGAGGGAATGTATTTGGTTACAATTAGTATAACAGCAGAGAACGATGAAACACAGGCCCATACTATTAAGGTGTCTCTGTGGAAGAACAACGGTGCCACGGAGTTCGCTAACCTTCATTGTCACCGCCGCTTATCTGGAGGTGCAGGGGATGTGGGGAGTTTGTCTCTTAGTGGGATTATAGATGGAACCGCTGCGGACACTTTAGAAATATGGGCGTCTTCTGATTCCGGTTCGAATAAGGGAGTTATTTTTCAGGATATAACAATGTCAGTGGTGCAGATAGGAGGAACATGATGGTTGATTATAGTGATAGGGCTGAAGTTGCGAAGAGGTGGAATGATTTGGTGAAGATAAGGGATACAGTTGAGGTGGAGATGAGGCTGTTGGGGAAAAGGATTCAGATTTTGGATATGGAGGTGGTCGATCAAACTTTGGTAGATGCAGAGGTTGAAACAGCGAAGGTAGTGAGGATTTAATGTATGTGCGTTTAAAATATAAACGCACATGTGTAAAATGGAGAGTTTGAATGCCCAGAATGATTAACGGAGCCAATAGGGGGGAGTTCATCAATGAGAGGCCGAAAGAGGGTCTTCTATCTGCTAACTATAATTATGAATACCCTGAAGGTCTTGACCTCAAACCTGGTTCCCCTTTACATAGGAGATTGTTAGGTCGATTGAAGACAATGGCCTACGATAGTCGGGAATCTATGACTCGTAATTACACAAGGTGGGAGGAAATTGATAAGACCTTAACAGCATATATAGAGGCCGATGAGCTAGAAAAGGATGTGAAGGAGCTTGATCCAAGAAGGCCTATCTCCATAGTTGTTCCAACAAGTCATGCTATCATGGAAACGATCTTGGCTTATATAGTGAAGGCCTGGCTATCTGATCCTATCTTTGCTTACGAGGGATTCGGTCCGGAAGATGTGAATGGAGTTATGTTATTGGAGCAGTTGATTAAGATGCAAACTCTTAAGGGAGGAGCGGTGTTAGGCCTCCATACAATGTGGAGAGATAGTCTCGCTCATGGAATAGGTGTAGCAACACCTCTTTGGGAGGAAAGGAGAGGGATAATTTCTGTCCTCCGTCCTCAAAGGGAGTGGAACTTCACCACGATGGAGTTTGAAGATAGCGAACCGGTTCGTGATCTTGAGGAGGGAATAATCTTTGAGGGTAACACAATTGCAAATGTGGACACTTACTCTTATCTTCCTGATCCTACTGTGTCTGTACATGATGTACAAAAAGGGGAACATGTAGGGTGGATATCTAGGGAGAACAGGCTTAGATTGTTGGAGAGGGAGAGGTATGATAAGTCTGTTTTCAATGTGAAGTATCTAAAACATCTCCAGGATAGTGGACAGAGTAGTTTATGGTACACACCTGGGAATAGAACAAATAGGACGGATAGGTTCGGTTCGACATATAATCAAGTGGAGAAGGTTAGTCAGAACACAATGGATGTAATCTCCCAATATGTCAATATCGTTCCTCACGAGTGGGGATTGGGAGATAAGGAAACTCCTGAGAAATGGATATTTGCCTTAGCCGCTGATGCTGTTATCATACAAGCGGGGCCGGTTGATCTAAGGCATGGGATGTTTCCTGTCGTTGTGAATGCGCCGGAATATGACGGACATTCGCCCAGTCCCATCTCGAAGATGGAAACCATCTATGGACTCCAAGAGGTTCAGAACTGGTTTTTGAATAGTCATGTCACAAACATTCGGAAAGCTATGAATGATATGTTGGTAGTCGATCCAATGTGGGTTAATATATTGGATTTAGAGGAGCCAGGCCCGGGAAAACTGATAAGGACAATGCCTGGTGCTTGGGGGAGAGGAGTTAAAGGGGCTGTTGAGCAGTTAATGGTACATGATGTAACAAGGGGGAATGTTGCTGACTCTGCGAATATTGGCGATATAATGCAGATGGTGTCAGCTGCAACCGATAGTGTTCAGGGCGTTCAGAGACATTCGTCGGAGAGGGTTAGCGCAACGGAGTTTCAGAATACACAGGCTGGTGCTGTTAATAGGCTGGAGAAGATGGGAGTTATTGGTTGGTTTCAGTCAATGCTTCCACTCGCTACAATGTTTGCCAGTCAAACACAGCAGTTTATGAGTGAAGAAACATATGTGAATATAGCCGGGAGGAATGAGGAATCCCTCCGGAAGATATTTGGAATCAATTCGAATAAGGTGTTAGTCAGCCCGATGGATATAAATGTCCCCTTTGATGTCATGCCTCATCAGGGGAAAGGAATGGGAGGTGAGAATGCTCAAACTTGGTTGGAAATATTTAGGATGATTAGTAGCAATCCAACCCTCATGCAGAGGTTTGATGTTACAGGAATAGCTTCTTATCTCTTCACCCTTCTGGGAGCTAGGAATATGCATGATTTTTTGATAGAAGGGGGAGATGTGAATATGAGAATAGCGAACGATGAGGAGATTATGAGAGAATCGGAAAAGGGGAATATCGTTCCTCTTGATACACAGAGAGGTTTGTGATGGCAAGTTTAGATCAGTGGGAGAAGTTTATGAAGAGTGGAGTGTGGATGGAATGGCAAAGCGCTCTTGTAGATATGTCAAAGACTATAATGAAAGGTCTCCGAAAAGCAGACACAATTGAGGAAATGAAAAAACTACAAGGAGAACTCTCCGAGGTGGAGATTTTGGTGAATATGCCGCAGCTGTTTATCAACGATAAGAAGGTTAGTGCAAATAGAAAGGAGAATGAGTGATGCCAGAAGAAGAAGTTGTGAATGAGGAAGTGTTCGACGTGGAAGGAATGTTGGATACTATGAACACAGGGACCGAATTTGAATTGGATCTTGAGCCTGCACCGCCGGAGCCAGATCAACCTATTGAAAGCCCTGCTGTTGAAGAAGTTCCTCCAGAGGAAACGTTGGAGGAAAAGGAGGGCGAATCGGTCCCTGTTGAAACGGAGCCGGAACCTATTCCTGAAGTGGAAGTAGTGGAAGTAGTGGAAGCAAAGGAAGCGGAAGTAGAGGAGGAAGTTCCGGAAGAAATAGATCCAAAGGATGCGAGGATTTCTGCTCTTGAGGGTCAGTTGATAGAGTTGGCAGGACAGGTAACACTCCCAGAGGCTGCCCCAAAACAGGTGGAGGAGCCTGAACCAGTTGTTGAGAAGATAGTGGAGCAGGCAACAACCGTTCCTCCTTCCCAAGAACCTATCCGTTTGGCAGATATGATTCCTTTCGTTAGTAGGGATGAACATGCGGATATTCTGAGGACTCCAGAAGGAATGAACAATGCTTTTACAAAGGTTTTTAATACAGCATATGCAGCAGCTTTACAGGCGATGACGCCTATCGTACAAAAACAGGTTTCCTATCAGGTAAACCTACAGGGAGGTATAAGAGAGTTTCTAAATAACAATAAGGACATAGCACAGATGAAACCTTACATCGATCTCGTGTTGAAGAGGTCGTTGGGAGCACACCCTGAATGGAACATTGAGCAACATTTTGATGCCCTCGGTCCGGCTGTTAGAAAGAGTATAGGGAGAGGTGAACCTGTAGCAACCAAACCTATCCCTGTGAAAGTGGAGCAGAAGGTAAAGAAGGCGAATGTTGCTCGGGCTCCGAAGGGAACAAGGCCAGTGGCAATCAATGTAAGTGAGGTGGAAGGTATTTTAGAAGGTATGAAGAATCTTGATAGATAGGAGGTATGAAGAATGCTAGGACTCAACAGTAGACCCAGTGTGGATATTAACGACACGAGTAAGGTTTTCGTGACCGCTGCAGCCACACCTGGCGTCGAAATTCAGACGTATCAGTCACTTGTAAATGTCACAACTGCATCGAGTGGCTTTGTTCAACTCCCCGACGCTCGGGATGTTGAGCCAGGCACTGTGATTCTGGTTAAGATCATTTCAGGGACGAATGCCACTACCGTGTATGGCCCTGGTGATGTTGTTAAGCAGTCTGCAGGAAATATGGATGCTGTCGGTGACATGTGCTTCTGTATAAGTCACGGAACGGTTTGGACCCTACGGGAAGACGTTATATAGAAAGGAGGAATGAATAATGGTTTTAAGTTTCAATAAGCCGACTTTGGACACTGCGGATACAAGTAAACTGGAAGTATCCGCATCAGATTCGGCAGAGGTTTGGGAAAGGATTATCCATGTAGATACAAGTGGTGGGGCTGTTACCCTTACCCTTCCCAATGCTGGAGAGGTGGAACCGGGAGCTATTTTCCTTGTTGATGTTCACACAGTGGGAAATGCACTTACCATCTCTGGAACTGGGAACACAACCAAAACTGACGCAACGTTAGATGCAGCTGGTGATAGTGCTATGTGTGTCAGTGATGGTGGAGATTGGCTGATCCTATCGGACGTTGCATAAACATCTTGGCGTGGGGGGGTGAGTTAGGAGAGAATAATGAGTTTTATTGGTTGGGCAAATAGGTTTGGAATCCAGTTGCATGGAACGGCAATTACCTTTAAGAAGGACACCGTTGTTAGTCGGAATAGATATACTGATGGATATGAGTATCTTTTCACTGTTGATCATGATATCCAAGGTATTTCGGCTGGTGAGAAGACTCGTGGCCTTTTTGTTTCCATGACCCGTGAGGACGAATACCAGACACTGGTAGGTGACCTTGAAGATACTGCTCTTATGGTTCGACTTCGTACAAACGCTACTGTAGCGGTTGCTGGTAACAAGATGACTGGTGTTGATTGTGAAGTGACAGTTGGCAACCCGTCAGGAACTATTACGAATATTGTTAGTGGTAAGTTCACTGCGTATATTCGCACTGGAGCATCGTCTACAACCAGTACTGTCTATGGCTTGATGGTTGAGAATAAGTTGAACTATCCAGCTGTGGACCTAAATATTGGTCTCGATATTCGGATGTATCGGCAGGCTGCTACTAAACCTACCACAGAGTATGCTCTGCGGATTAGGAACGAAGGTACAGTGGCTGATACTATCGACGCTGCTATTCGAATTCAGGATGCTGGTACGAATGTTGGCTTTGATATTGGGATTGACCTTAGTGGAGCGACGATTGACAATGAAGCAACGTCAATGGGAGACATCAAACTATCTGGAAACTCGTTTATTCAGAATAGTGCTGGTGCTCCAAGCCATACCGCTACACGGGGAACGTTGTATCTTCGGAACGATGCAGCTACGACTGATGGTATCTACCAGAATATAGATGGTGGAACTACTTGGGAAAAAATCACGATGGCTTAAGGAGGTCATAATGACTAATAGGAAGAGGTGCCCTGAATGTGGGGAGCCTATTGTGAAGTGTGAAGATGGAATGTATCGGTGCACTGACGAAGAGTGCGGGTTTGTAGGTGAGAGATAGTTAGGAAAGGAGAATTGTTGTAATGGAACTTACGATTGGTGAGAGGTTTGGACTCTTGGGGATACTGCCTAACGAAGGTGATTTTGTTACCCTCAAGTTGGTTCGAAACCTTCAAGAGAAGCTATCTGTTAATGAGGATGACTTTAAGAAGTATGGTATCCTTACGGAAGGGGAAGAGTATACTGTACAGGATGGAGTGGTGAGAGTTGTTAAGGAAGGTGGCGTGAGATGGGCACCTGAATCAGCTGATCTCGTTGATGATATTGAAATCGGCGGGAAGACACTATCCATTGTTGTAGGCATCCTTGAGAAACTCAGCAATGAAAACAAGTTATCAATGCAACATATCTCCTTATTTGAGAAGTTTGTTGGAGAGTAGATAAAACATAAAGGAGGAATACAAAATGGCTTTTTTGGGTATGCGAGGAACAGGGAGTTGGACCACTGACGAGCGACCGAAATCGTTCAGGGAAGGTATTATGTACCTTTTCCCCAATGGTAACACTCCCTTAACGGCGATCATGAGTAAGATGGGAAGTGAACCTGTTGATGACCCGGAGTTCGCTTGGTGGGAACTTCCGCTTCCAAGACGGGGTGGAACATTCACAGCTGGTGAGATTTATGACTCCTCCAGTCTTGGGACTCCGGATACAGCTGTAGCATCTGGAGACATTGTGTATGTCAAGACGACTGTGGCTATATCTCAGGAGTTCGTTCCTGGAAGTTCTGTTCAGCTTCGGGATGCTAGTGACCCAACTAATACAGTTAATTGTAAATGTATTAGTACAAGTCAGAATAGCACGAGTTCATATGTCAAGTTGAAACTCCTGGAGAACGATGACAACTCTGGCTATGGCAATGACGTTGAGGAATTGGATACTATCCTTCGGATTGGTAGTATACACTCCGAGGCAGATGATCTCCCCGATGCCACCGCTGATGAGCCGACTAAGAGGACGAATTACACGCAGATCTTCCGAAATTCGTTCAAATTGAGTCGTACAACTAGGCAAACTCGTTTGCGGACTGCTAAAGACCCCATGGCTCGGATGAGAAAAGAGACGTTGGAAGCCCATAGTATTGATATGGAATGGGGCGCCTTGCTCGGTATTCCCACTGAAGGAACAGGGAGTAATGGGTTGCCTGAGCGGACCAGTGCCGGGTTGGATTACTGGATCAAAACGTACGCATCTGCGAATGTTGTACACTATGATCTGGACCCCAACTTCTCTGGTCAGACCTGGCTGCAGGGTGGTGAGGAATTTGTTGATACCAACTTCGAAATCCTGAGTAGGTTTGGTGGTCAGACCCGTTTGGCTTTGTGTGGAAGCACTGCACAATATGGTCTTATGAGGATAGCTAAAGCGGGTGGAATGCTCACGCTCACCCCTAAATCCACCACATATGGCCTTGATGTAGCTTCATGGATCACTCCTGGACTCACCTTACATATTGTAAGGCATCCACTGTTATCCGCTGAACCTACCACTCGTGATATGGCTTACATATTGGATGTTGGTAATATGAAGACCCGTATGGTGCAGGATACGATCCTGCTCCCGGACCAGAGTGATGATATCAAGGGTGACCTGGAACGATATGGTCACATCGATGGAACTCAGAAAGAGTTCCTAACTGAGTTGGGTTATGAATTCCATCATCCTTCCACTTTCGGAATCTGGACGGGTATTGGAGTTGATAGCAATGTGTAGTTCTATAAGGGGAGGGGCTTCGGTCCCTCCCCTTTTTATCTTATATATGTGCGTTTAAATTTTAAACGCACATTTGGAGAGAGACATGACCTGGGCAACCGTTAAAGCATCTCTTCTGTTGGAGACAGGTAGGAACGACCTTTCTAGTAATAGTAGATTTGAGCTATATGCAAATATGGCACAGCAATGGCTTGACACAACTATCCTCCATATGAAGAGTAGGTCTTGGTATAGGGTGGATATAGCTGCTGCGACGATAAAGGTGGAGATACAAGATTGCTGGGCTATTGATGAGGTGTGGTATGTTGATAGTGATGGAGAGAGGGCTCTTATAAAAGAGGTAAGTGATGAGAGGATAAAATCTAAATATTTCAAGCAGGTATCCGACTTAACGGCAGGTGTTCCTTCTGTCTATGCTCCTATAGAAGTTGGCCTCACCCCTAACCAAGATGATTTAACAAGTGAAAACTTCACGGATGAGTTCACATATGGGAGTGAGATTACAAAGTTTGGTGATCACTATGCCTACAATGCTATCCTTTTGATGCCTCCCGCTGATGCTGTTTATACAATTGAGATCCTTGGATATTTCTACAGTAAGACATTAACAACAGCTGGAGCATCGACAGAGAAAAGCTATTGGACGGAGGTATGGCCCTACTTCCTCATACAAGCAACAACCCTTTTCATAGAAGATGGAATGAGAAATAGTGAAGGGTTTAGGGATAGGTTACAAGGTTTATCGACAAGTATGGAGGGGATAAGGAAAATGCAGGTTATGGAAATGTCTGGAAATGTTAATCAGATGAAAGGTTGATTATGGGTATTGTGAAGAAGAGTAGGAATGTTGGTTTGAGGAAACAGAGGGCGGAGAATAAAACCATAAGAGTTGTTATACCTCCATCTCCTATCTCTCAACATTTTCAGGGTCCTGGGGTTGCTGGGGACATTCTTCTAAGGTATATGTTTCCAGTAAGGGGAAAGGTGTATAATGGAACTATTGATATAGTGAAGGAGGGAAATGATGCGGTTTCTATACAGGTAAGGTCAGCGACAATGGAAGGCGGAGCGCATTCTGACTTTATCCTCCACGATGGCCTCAATACGATTCCATTAGAATATACGGTTGTGTTGGGGGAAAAGGTGATTGTTGAATTGAAGAAGGGATCTGTTAAGGAAGCATGGGTTTCCTTCCTATTTGAAGTTGGAGTGAGGAGAGGTATGATAGGGAAGGAAAGCGATGAAAGAAGCTAGTTTTACACTCGATAAGGAGTTGTGGAAAGGGTTGAGACCAGATGAGCGTACACCTCGAAACAGTAATCTCCTTTCAACCTGTACTAACCTCAAAGCAGAGCAGTTCGGTCTAGTGGATGTAGATGTTTT